>Ga0163150_10000989_pt1 | contig 50224 bp, 59 predicted proteins | sample OliLakLV19P2IB_FD_148628 | JGI IMG/M metagenome (GOLD analysis project Ga0163150, IMG submission 148628) | Freshwater microbial mat bacterial communities from Lake Vanda, McMurdo Dry Valleys, Antarctica - Oligotrophic Lake LV.19.P2.IB | ecosystem: Environmental > Aquatic > Freshwater > Lake >... | reverse complement strand
CCTGATGACTCCTCCTCTATCGGTCTTGATTACAAAGGAACATTCAAGAGTACTGTCGGCGGCAGCGGCGACTGCGGCGGAGGCGGTGGCGACATCTGCGCGATACAGAATGAAGCGGCAGTCTGCGCCGACCAGAAGGTGCTCTCCCTCGCCAATAACGCCGGCAGCCCAGGCGAAGGAACTCAATACGCCGTCGGAAACCGCGCTCAGTTCTTCGGCACCAAGAGCATCTTCGGCACCAAGAGCATCTTCGATATTCAAAAGGATCTCACCTATGAGACCTGGATTTATAAAATCGGGCACAATCGTTACGGCGGTATCATCACCGCGGGCGCAGTCGATTTGCGCTCCAACGGTTGGCCATCATTCTACGGAAGTGCCGACGGACACAGTCTCACTTTCCGCGTCGGGCGCTCGAAAACCGCAACCCGCTGCGAAGGCAACTGCGCGGAGTATAATCTCAACTCTGAAATCCCGACCGGCAAGTGGACCCACGTCGCGGTGACCGTCAGCGGCGGCGCCACACTCACCTGGTACGTGGGCGGAAACCAAATGAAACAGGAGCCGCTCAGAAACTGGGATGTGAGTGCGACGCCGACCCTCGATAAGGTCTACATCGGCAATGAGGTGCCGGGAGCGTCGGAATATCCGAACGCAAAGTTCGCCGAAGTTCGCGTATGGAGCACTGCCCGAAGCCGGGCTGAGATCCAGAGCACCATGAATAAGCGCCTGGTCGGGACTGAAGCGGGCCTGCTCGATTACTGGAACTTCGCCGGCGGCTCAACAAAGGATGTTACCGGCCACACCGCAGATCTCCAGCTTAAAAACGGCGCAAGCGTCACCGCTGATCCGGCCATCGCCCCGCTCAAGCTCTGCACCAAGACGCTGCCGCTTGACCCAAGCTGCACGCTTGCAAAAGCCACCCTGCGCGTTGGCCGCACGATTCGCAATGCCGACGGCACGGCGGGCCAGACCGCCGCCGGCAGCACCCGAGCCGGCATCACCCCGACAGGCCTTATCGCTGACCAGCCGGCGCTCTTTACTCAGCTGACCGCCGCCTCATATCCGGTCTACATCACCGACCTGCCGGGAGAGGAGCGGTACGGCACCTGCCAGTTCAACGAGGGTGGCGCCGCTTGCACACCAACGACCTATACGACAGTCCCCGCCTCCAGCTGTACTACGGGTGTCTGTACCCTTCCTAACGCTCCGACCCTTGGAGGAAAGGTCACGCTAGTTGCGGTCACCTATGAACCGGCGCCGGTCGCCCCTCCGGCAAGCTGTTCTGATACGCTCGACAATGACCAGGACGGCGCCATCGATGGCAACGATTCCGACTGCCGCTCCGGCGGTCAGGGCGAAAGGAGCCCTATGCCTCCCCCGCCTCCGGTTGCCACCTGCACCATGACAGCGACGCCATCGGTGATCGTCATCAATGTCGGTAGCAGCCTGCTTACCTGGAACTGCAGCCCCGGCCAGACGGCGACTATCACGGACAACAACTTAGCACTCTCCGACATCGGATCAAAACCCGCCACTGGGAGTGTCACCGTCTCTCCTGACAAGACGACCATCTTCACAGTTACCGCAAACGGCGTCAGCGCTTCTGCTACCGTAACAGTCGGGGGTTCGAATATCGACGAAACGGGAGGGTTCTAGACTCGATTTCGAGCAATTTCACCCGTCGCTCAACCTTGACTCATAGTCTCACGAGCGAGTGGAATCGCCCGAAGACTTCGCGGGAGGGTGAAGAAATAAAAACATCCGTCGGCTGACGGATGTTTTTATTTATAGGTGATAGATCATATTCTTGCGCTCGACCACGACCTTCCATCCCTTCTTTTTGGCCAGCTTATAAAGCTCAGCGGTCGGATTGAAGCAAATCGGATGGTCAACCAGCTCAAAAACACCAGCGTCGCTCTCCGTGTCCCCAACCCCGACCGAACCTTTCAGGCTGAGACCATACCGATCGATAAGTCCCTGCAGAGCCTCCCGCTTGTGGTGGGCGGCGATGAACTGCAGCTTGCCGGTATACCGCCTTCCCTTCACCTCGTACTGCGTCCCGACCATATGATCAAACTTCCAGGCCCGGGCGAACTCTTCCACGATCTCGCGCGGCGAACCGGAGATGGCAATGAGCAGATGGGTCTTGCGGAGCCTTTCAACAAGGCTGCGCGTATAGCGATAGACAATCTCGCCCTGTCCTTGCACCACCCGGCGCGCCAGAGCTTTGATGTCGGCAGTGCGCTGCCCGGCGGTGAACTTACTAAAGCTTTCGATAACCTCTTGAAGATACCGATCATAACTCCCCTGGCGGCGTACCCACCGCCAATAATGCCGATCAAGCTTAGTGATGGCTGACTTCGGGACAATGCCCGCCTTAACCATCTTCCAGTGAAGCTCGATGAGAAGCGAGTTGCGAAAGATCGTGCCATCAATGTCGAACACGGCAATTTTTTTCCTGGCAATTTTACTCATACACAAAAAAAATAAAATCAGTTAGAGTCGCGCCCCGTAGCGTGATTGCGAAGCAATCACTGCTACTGGGGTCAATGTCGAACACGGCGATGTGGCGTTTGCGATTCTGAGAAGAGTTCTTCGGCATGGTGGAGTTTAGAGGTCTATAGTAACGGCTCCGGGACGCAGGATGACCGGCTGCGGCCCAAGGAGCGAGACCAGCGTCGAGGCGCTACTTACCATCCTGCCGCCAGCGATGTAACCGTCAATGTGGTCGCCAAAATACGCCTTCGCCTCTTTCAAGTTCCGCGGCGGCGGCAACCCTTCAGGATTAGCGCTCGGGGCAACCAGGGGGCCCGTCCGTTTGAGCAGGGAGCGCAGCCACCGATGTTGCGGCATGCGAAACGCGAGCGAACGGCTGCCCCGGTGGAGATAGGCGAACTTCGCCGCCTTGCAGGGCAAAACAATACTGACCTTCCCGGGCCACACGCGCTCGCAGAAGCGCGACTGGGCCGCGCTCAAGTGAACGCCAAAAGAGGCAAGATCTGATAATGCTCCGATAAGGATGATAAACGGCTTGGCAGGCGCCCGTTTCTTGACCTGATAGAGGCGCTCGATCGTGCGCATGCTCAGAGCCTGGCCAACAAGGCCATAAATAGTATCGGTCGGCATTACCATCACCCCGCCTTTTTTGAGGAGCGCGGCCTGCCCCCGAGTCACCGGCATTGTTACAATTCTTCGCGCCGAAGCACGAGATGCTGGTAGATGCTTAGAAATTCAGAAAGCAGGCTGACAATGATAGGGCCGGTGAGAAATCCTACCGGACCGAAGAACGCCAGCCCTCCGAGAACGCTCAACAGGATGGTGAGTGGATGAACTTTCACTCCCCGCTCCAGTAGCTTTGGACGGATGATGTTATCAATGCCCCCAACAATAAGAATGCCCCAAATGAGCAGTCCAATCGCGGCAAAGCTGTGTCCGGTGAGCAAGAGGAAGGCGACGGACGGCAAGGTCACAAGCGCGGTACCGATAGTCGGAACCAGCGCGGCAAAGACCGCGATAAGACCCCAAATGGCCGGAGTGGGTATGCCGAAAATGGCAAACCCGATACCAGCCAGGATACCTTGGAGCAGGGCGACGATAAGCGAACCACCGACGACGGACTTTACCGAGGTCACCACGCGATTAACCACTTCCAAATCATATCGGTCCGAAAGCGGACTAAAGCGCACGAGGAGCGCCTTGATCCGGTGACCCTCCTTAAGGAAGTAGTAGACCGACAGGAACCAGAGGAAGACAGCGAGGGCGAACTGGGCAACGCCCTGGAAAAAGGGCCCAGCGTGCTCAACGAACCACGAACTGGCGCGCTGTGCATACGTATCAAGATCACCGCTGACCCGCGTTAAAAACCCGTTGAACTTCTCCTGAGCGTTACGGATGAGAGGGTTACTGGAGACAACCAGCGTACCAAAGACCGGCTCATCAGTATTGGCGACATCTCCGAGTCGAGCATAAAGTGAGCTCGCCTCATTGAAAACCCGAGTTCCCAAGACACCAAGCGGCGCACCAATGATAACCGCCACTAAGATAACAGTGAGGATGGCCGCCGTCCCCTCTCTCTTGCCACCAAACTTCTGAAGCAGCTTCTGATAGACCGGATTGAAGATAATAGCGAACATGGCGGCGAGCACCAGGATGTTCAAATAAGGCTCGAAGATGAAAAAGCCCAGGATAATGGTAATGCCAAAGATGAAAAAGAAGAATCCCAACTGAATGCTCCGGCTTTGTATCATATATATGGATGATAACTCTTCTGGCCGCAGAGGACAACTTCCCCTATTTTACCGATCGGCGATTAATCTCCAGTAAAGCTCCCTCTAAAAACCCATTGATTTGCTTCAGTTCGGCCTCGGTAACCTTTTCACTTAGCCCTATTTCCCCTATCGTATCCATGGATTTCTTCTTATCAGATCCCATGTCTTCGATCTCCTTATCCATATGCTCCGCCGCTTCCCACCGCTCCTGCTCCTGTAGTTTCTCCCGCTCTTCATTGAGCTCGTGATGCTTGTTCTGATTGAACGCAAAAACCTCTGATTCGAATCTTCCGTCGATAAATAAAGTAATCGTAGTGGTTTTATAATAGCCAGCCCTCTCAGTGAACGGCTCTTCATATGAAAGGCGTGCCACCACCTCGGTCCGCGCCGCCTCCTGGATCTTCGGGTAAAATAAAAGTTCAAGTGTCTTACCTTCCCCTAGCTGGTAGGTCTTTGCGACCTCTTCTCCGGTCTCTTTCCCGGAGCCGCGAGTGGCGAGCCTTTCGATCAGATACAAGAAATTGCCCCGTGATTCCTGGGTAGGAGGAGTAAGTTCGGCTCGAGAGTAGTCATAACGCTCATGCAGCATATGAAGTAACTATACTACACCCGGCCGTTACTTCGCCACTAAAAGATCCGAAGGATATTCGGGCGATAATCTATCTTGCGATAGATTATTTAGCCGCTTTCTTTAAGTCCATCTTACGGATACGGATAGACTTCGGAGTCACCTCCACGATCTCATCATCCGAGATGTACTCGAGCGAGTCTTCAAGAGTAAGAGCGAGCGGAACATCAAGGAACTCCATACCTCCATCGCTCTTCGCACGCATGTTGCTAAGCTGCTTCTCGCGGCAGACGTTAACCACCATATCCAACTCCTTGGCGTTCTTGCCAACAACCATACCCTGATAGACGTCCACGCCGGGCCCGATAAACATATGCCCGCGCTCCTGAGCGGCCATAAGGCCATAGTTCGTCGACTTGCCAGTCTCGTGCGCCACAAGCGAACCATGCGCGGCCGACGTTGACTCGCCCTTGAAAAGCTCATATCCGAAGAAGAGTGCGTTCATGATACCTTCACCCTTCGTATTGGTCATAAAGTCATTACGGTAGCCGATGAGTCCGCGGGTCGGGATTAAGAACTCAAGCTTCGTGATATTGCCGTCCGGGCGCATCTCGCGCAACTGGCCCATGCGGCTTCCCATGTTCTGCATAATCGCACCGACGTACTCATTGGGTACTTCAATAGCCACGAGCTCAATAGGCTCAAGCTTCTGCCCTCCCTCTTCCTTGAAAATAACCTGCGGGCGTCCGACAGCGAACTCAAAACCCTCGCGGCGCATCTTTTCGATGAGAATAGAGAGGTGAAGCTCACCACGACCGGACACCACCCAGCGGTCGGCGTCATTGGTCTCGTCAACACGAAGCGCGACATCGGTCTCAACTTCTTTAAAGAGACGCTCCTTGATGTTACGGCTCGTGACATACTCACCTTCTTTGCCGGCAAACGGCGACTTGTTCACATAGAAGATAGCTTTCAAAGTCGGCTCATCAACGTGGATCGGTGGCAGCTGCTTCGGATTATCGATATCAGCAATCGTCTCACCGATAGAGACATCTTCGATACCGGCAATGGCCACAATATCTCCGGCATATACCTCATCAACCTCTTTGCGCGCGAGCTCGCTAAACACCATGAGCGAGGTGATACTCGCCTTCTTCATCACGCCTTCACGATTGATGTGCATCACCTGCTGGCCCTTCTTGAGCGTACCGGCGTAAAGACGGCCGATAGCGATCTTTCCTTTATAAGAGTCTTGGGCAAGGTTAACGGTCAAAAATTGAGCCGGAGCGTTCACATCGCCCTCTGCCGGCTTGAAGTACTTGATGATCGTTTCAAAAAGCGGGGTAACGTCTTTCATGGTAGCCAGGTCATCGGTAAGTCCCGCCTTACCCTGAAGACCGGCAGCGTAAATAGTCGGAAACTCCGCCTGCTCATCGGTCGCGCCGAGGTCAACGAACAAGTTGAAGGCTTCATTGAGGACCCAGTGGGAACGAGCCGACGGCTTGTCGATTTTGTTGATAACGAGAATCGCCTTGTGTCCCGCCTCAATCGCCTTCTTGAGCACGAACTTCGTCTGCGGCATCGGTCCCTCTTTCGCGTCGACAAGAATAAGCACGCCGTCCACCATGCGCATGATGCGCTCCACCTCACCGCCGAAGTCGGCGTGCCCCGGAGTGTCGACAATGTTGATTTTGACGCCTTTGTAGTTAATCGAGACGTTCTTCGAAAGAATCGTAATACCGCGCTCGCGCTCGAGGTCGTTGTTGTCGAGGATAAGGTCGGCGCCCTCTTCGGCCTTCGTTTTAAAGTTCTCGGACTGCTTTAAAAGCGCGTCAACGAGCGTCGTCTTTCCGTGGTCGACGTGGGCAATGATAGCGATGTTGCGAATGTCTTGTCTCATATAATGTATTAACCAACAACGAGACAACCTACAACTCACAACATGAGCTGCGGGTTCCAAGTCGTTAGTTGTTCGTTATCAGTTGTTAGTTGACTTTAAGGAGTTCAACCTCGAAGACCAGCGTTGAGTTGGCAGGAATAGAACCGATAGCACGGTTCCCGTAGCCCAGGTCAGGCGGGATCGTGAGTTTGCGCACTCCTCCAACCTTCATGCCGGCGACGCCTTTGTCCCAGCCCTCAATAACCTGTCCGGCACCAAGATCGAACGTGAACGGAGTTCCGCGGTCGCGGGAGCTATCGAACTTCGTGCCATTCGTGAGTGTGCCGACGTAGTGCACGGTGACCATCTTTCCGCTCTCAGCGGTCACGCCCGTTCCCGTCTTGATATCTTCTATTGTCATACCTTGAGTTGTTTGAGTTGGATTTGTAATTACCGTCTCGTCCGATATTTTATTCTTGGTCGGGATATAGCTGTATCCGACATAGAGAATTCCGGCCGCTATTAAGAGAAAGATAAGGGTTCGCCACATACCCGGTAGAGTAACTTCGATTATTTAAATTCGGCTTTTTATATTACCTCGCAGACCTACTTCGCCCGACTACTGCTCTTTATTACCAGATAATCACTTCCCGCGACCGATCGAAGTTCTTCTCACCGGGCATAAATGTATGAGCTGTATAATATCGTATCTGGGCTAAATATGCAAGATAATACGGCCGATTAGATCAGCACCTTCTCCATCAGCGCCTTGAGCTCCTCAAGCCCGCTCTTATTCTCAACTGAAACCGCCATCACCTTCTTGTTAAGTTTCTTGAGCAGCTTAATCCGCTCTTTCACCTCAGCTTCGTCAATAAGGTCCACTTTCGTAAGCAAAATACACTCTTCTTTTTCAAGAAGCTCTTTGTTGTGAGCGCCGAGCTCGGTGCGGATGATTTCATAATCATGCTTCGGATCCGTGGATTCGGACGAGATGCAGTGGAAGAGATACTTGGTGCGCTCGATGTGACGGAGGAACTTAATACCCAGTCCCTTTCCCATCGAAGCGCCCTCAATAACTCCCGGAATGTCGGCGAGAATGATTGGCTTCGCCTTCTTTTGTTCTTCATCGGAACCTTTGAGCACTTTTGCAGAAAAGAGCGCGCCAAGGTTCGGTTCGAGTGTCGTGAACGGATAGTTCGCCACCTTCACGCTTGCGCGCGTGAGCGCGTTAAGCAAGCTCGACTTACCGGCATTCGGAAGTCCAATGAGTCCCGCGTCGGCAATGAGGCGCAGTTCAAGCTGTAACTGATAATCCTGGCCCTGCAGCCCCGGCTGGGACTCGAGCGGGCTGGTATTGAGCGACGAGCGGAACATAAAGTTACCCTTCCCACCCTGACCGCCCTTCGCAATCATCATCGGCTCTCCGACCGAAAGCACCTCCATGTCTTTGCCTAAAGTGAGATTGCGGATAATAGTCCCGACCGGCATCTCGAGAATCGTGCTCTTCCCCTGCGCGCCTTCACGATTATTAATACCCCCCGGAATGCCGTCTTCAGCATGAAACTTCTTTTCAAAACGATAGCGCTTGAGCGCCGAAAGGTCGGATACCCCAACCACATACACGTTGCCACCGTGTCCACCATTGCCTCCCGTCGGCCCGAGCATCTTCGGAATCTTATTGAAGGCTACTTTGCCGGGACCTCCATTACCGGCCTTGACCTGAATGATTACCTCATCAACGAGCATATATAAGTATGAGATTACTCCTCAAACGCCTTTTTTGAAAACGCCCGCTCCATAAGCTGACTGCCAACGATGCCGCATGCAAGAACGCCAAGGTATAGAGCGAGTACTGATGTAAATGGGAGCGGAATACTGCGCAATGAGCCGAGCAGAAATGCAGTGTACCACGAAGTGATGGAAATACCACCGAGCGCGAAAGCGACCTTTCGGATATGGTGAAGCTCCCCCTTCTTGTGCTGATGCGCCTCGCCAAACGATATTTGAGCGAGCCGGGGCGTGATGTAGAGGTTAAGTACCGCCCCATTAGTGATAATGACCGCGACCACGATCATCTTCGCAAGGAACTTCGAACTCTCGGCAAGTACACCCGCCTGCGGGAGAAAAAGAGCGACACCCGTCACCACTACGAGCGCGAGTGCGAACCAGATGACCTGACTGAGTACGCGCATGGCATCCGCCTCACTCTCTGAAATTCTAAAGTCCTTTAAAAAACGGAAGAAAAAAATATCAGTTATGGTCGCAGCGCCAAGACCAACCGCCATGGCGAGTGCATGCAAGATAACAATAATCATCTTGTTTTCCGCGAGTAAGGCGATGACATCACTCCCGAAATTAAAGAGGGCGAAACCGAAAATCAGGGTGCATAAGAGCGCAGAGAAAATACACCAGGTGCACCACTGCCTCAGCGTGAAAGCTTGAATGAAAATAAGGTATGCACTAAAGAGAAAACCAACGAGCGAAAGCGAAAGAAGGAAAAGCGCCGACCACGCCGGCAAAAAGCCTGGAAATGCGATAAGCATTCCGTGCCCAATTGCGGTAACGGCATAATAGAACATCCCCAGTAGCTCGACCGGGATGCCTAAGAACTTTGAAAAGTCACTGTGTACCACTGCGCTACAATCGGAGCCGATATGACAAACGAGGTGTTCATTATTCCGTTTTTTAGTTCGAATATAAAACGCAATACTAAAACCGGTGAATGCGGCGAATATAGCGAGTAGCTCAGAAAGAATAATCATAGAGACTATTCATTATCCCCTTTTCATGTGCGTCAGCGCATAGCCAGGAAGATAGTTCACCTTCTTACCCGGATTGAAGATATTCTTCGGATCGAACATATTTTTCACCTCACCAAAGAGGGCGTATATCTCTGGGCCGTACATCTTTTCTAAATAAGGCGTGCGAATGAGCCCGTCGTTATGCTCCGCGGTGATCGTTCCTTTATATTCGAGCACCAGGTTATAGACTTCGTCAGAAAGCTTCGGAATGATGGCGCGTTGCGCCTCGTCGCTGAGATTCATAAGCGGGATGATATGGAAGTTGCCGTCACCTGGGTGTCCCGCGATGGTGTAGATGAGGTCGTATTTATCTAAGATAGCGTTGAGCTTCGGCAAGAACTCGGGCAAGTGCTGCGGTAAGATAGCGAAGTCGTCGATAAATGGAGCCGTCTGCTTGTCCTTCACCTTGTTACGAAGCAGATTAAAGCTCTCGCGGCGAATCACCCAGAACTCGCGCTCCTCATCCTCGGTCCTCGTGATACGCGTGCGCACCTTGAACTGGCTCATCGCCTCATCGGCCGCGCGCATGCGCGCATCGAGCTCAGTCTCGTTGTTCCCCGTGAACTCCGCCATGAGAACCAGCTTCGGAATGCCCCCGGTGAGTACGATACCGATCTCCGGCAGCAGGTGCCATATCATCGTAAGCATGTTCTTCGGCTTTAAAATCTTAAGCAGGTCCGGAAAAAACTTCATCGCGAGCTTGAGCGTCTTGTCATCATAACTCTCGAGCGCCTCCGGCTTGTGCTTCAAAAGTTCTACGACAATATCACCCAGGCGCGTAAGGTCCTTCATAAAGAGAACGAGCATCTTTGAGATCTTCTTCACTGGCACGAGGCGGAACTTGATCTCGGTCACGATGCCGAGCGTCCCCTGACTACCTACGATAAGGCGGGTTAAATCAAAGGTTTTGCCATCGAAAACATTCCATAAAAAGTAACCCGCGGAATTTTTTGAAACATCTGGCTTAGCTGCAGCAAGGAGCTTCTCGTTCTTAATAATAAGCTCATAGAGTTGCTTATAGAGCTTACCCTCGAAGGTCCGCAGCTTCATCTTTATCTCGAGGTCCTTTTTCGCGAGCGGTTCGACAAGATACTCCTTGCCGTCAGAGAGCACCATCTTAAGTTGGAGGACGTACTGCTCCACCTTGCCGTATGAGAGCGTCTTCTCTCCTCCTGAGTTATTAGAAACCATACCGCCAACGGTGCAAATCTCGCGACTGGCTGGGTAGGCCGGCATCATCCGGTCCTGGCGCTTCGTCTCCTTATCGAAATCGCGATAGTAAACGCCCGGTTGCACGACTGCCGTCTCCGGGTTCACATCGACAATCTGATTAAAGTGCTTCGTCATATCCATGACGATAGAAGTGGTGAGCGGTCCGCCCGTCATATCCGTGCCACCCGAACGCGCCGTCAGCGAAAGACCCGGGTCCATATCCTTTTGATCGGTGACGTACTTCACCAGCTCCTGAATGTCCCTGCTATCCTTTGGCGCAACCGCAATCTGCGGAGCAATCTCAAACAAGCTCGCATCACGGCTGAACTTTTTTAAAACCGCCTCATCGTCGGTTACCTCTCCTTTAATAATCTTTTTGAGCTCGTCGGAAAGCATACCGCTCTATTATAACGCAATTCACTCCTTTCACAAAAATAACGAGATACATCTCTCTATATATATCGGAATTTACTTTGCCTACTAAGCGCAACGCCAAGTCATACCCGAAGGACCCAATGAGAAACCATAACAAAGCAGACGAAGAAAAATTCCGATAGATAACGAAAAAACCGCCTCGGCATTGCCCGAGACGGCTTTTCTAACAACAAACGGTTATGGATCTCTAAGACTAGGCGCGAGGACCGCGTTCGGTCATCGGACGAGCCTCGTTCACCGTGAGAGGACGACCACCCATATCTTTGCCATTGAACATTTCAATAGCTTTATCGGCGGTAGCATCATCGGCGAACTCCACGAAACCGAAGCCCTTCGAACGACCGCTCATTTTGTCCATGATAACGGTCGCAGAAGAAACTTCGCCGGCGCCCGCGAAAATTCCGCGGAGATCATCGCCAGTCGTGCTGTAAGGAAGGTTCCCTACGTACAATTTCTTTGCCATCTAACTAAATACAATTTTTTTAATGAAATTGTAGAAAGACCTTCCTAACGAACTGCAATGTGGTCGAACGTTAAGATACCTACAATCTCTATTACCTTACCATAGATAAGCGAAAATTGCAATGTCTTTTCCTCGCTGTCATTACCCGGCTTGACCGGGTAATCCAGTCGAGTGTTGATATAGCCCTAGAATAGGCTCCCCTTCTTGGGCTCTTTAGGCAGCTTTGGTAACACCGCCGGCCTCTCTTTTTCGGTCAATTCACACTTCTTAGCCGCTCCCCGATATAAGCAGTAGTCACACTCCTCGCCCGCTGCCGGGATCTCATCGCCGTCGAGACACTTCTTCGCCTTTATGAGCGTCGGCTCTACCCAGGCGTCGTCACCCGTGTATGGGATGAGTTTCACGCTGAACTCAAGCTTGCCATCAAAGGCCGCCGCGTCCATCTTGCCGTTTACGTAGACAAAGTAGCCGGTGTTTGAAACCGTGAAACCATTCCTGCGCAGCAGCCACTGATACGTCTCCATCTGCCGCTTGTAGCCATCCTGCCACTCGGCATCGAGGCTCACCTCGCCGAGCTTTGCCGTCGCTTTATAATCAACGACGAGCAATTCTTTCTCTGGGTTAATCCAAATATCATCAACGCCGCCGGTTACATTAAAATTAGTCTCGGGGTGCAAGTACTCCACGCCAGCGCGGAGCGAGTCGCGCCACGCATCCATCTTCGCGTGCTGGAACGGCACCGCCTCAAGGCCATACGCCTTCATCAGCGGATGCGGCGTCTGGGCAGCACGATGTACGTCGAACTCCTTCTTTAATAATCCATCAACCGCCGAATTGAGCGAAAATGGAAAGCCCGGTGGCCGACCGACGCCAAGACGGCGGTCGAGATAGAAGCAGCGGGGGCACTCAAGGAAAAGGTCAATCTTACTGCGGCTCAACCGAAATGGAGCACCCTTCGCTTGCCCTGAACGGTGCTGAAGGGGGTCGTACATATTCTTGGATCGGTGCGGGTTGTAGTACTTACTCATATCTCATATAGTATCCTATCACCAGCAAAACTTGTAATACCCATGGTTGTTTGATAATCCACCTCATAGTTCATCCTCCTGGAGAATCTCGAGATGCTCACCGGCAAACTCCCGCTCATCATAGGACACCTGTCCGGCCTGGCCGCTAACCTCATCAATCTCGGAGTCATTCTGTGGTTCCGCCGTCCTCCCCGCCGCCAGCCTTCGGGCTAGGCGGCGGCTTTTTTTCCCCCTTAGAATAACTTCGTTTCCAAATTCTCCACCCGTACCCCGACCAGCCGAATCTTTTTCCGCTTCGGATTCTCCCGACTGTCTAAAAATGGCATAAGGAGCTGAAGCGCCTCCGTCTCAAGAACCTTCGCCTCATTACTCGAACTTTTTAAGGTATGCGAGCGCGTCTTTGTGTCGAAATCGGAAAAGCGGACGACGATCGCTATCGTTTTGAAAAATACGCCGCCCTTCTTTATCTGCTTCGCGACGCTCGTCGCCATCTGTTTGAACGCAGCGAGAATCGTCGGAGCATCCAGTGTGTCCTTATCGAACGTCATCTGCTCACCCACCGACTTCGCTTCGCGATCAGCCACGAGCGGGCTCTCATCCACTCCCTTGGCCTGCATATACATCCCTGCACCGTGCTTACCGAACTTCTCAATTAGAAATGCCTGAGACTTCTTCCTCAGCTCTGCTATCTTAAAGATAGCAAGTTCGTTGAGTAGTTTTTCGGTTTTTGGTCCCACGCCCATCAAATCGCGCACCGAAAGCGGATCGAGAAATCCCCGCACCTCTTCATCGCGGATAATAGTGAGTCCGTGAGGCTTTTGCCGACCGGCCGCCATCTTCGCAATCAACTTGTTTGGTCCAATGCCAATTGAACAGGTCAGGTGCTGATTATCCTCTACCCACTGCTGGATCTCTCGTGCGAGTTTTTCAGCACGCTCCCATTCTCCCTTTTTTGCTTTTTCAGCATTGGCATTTGAAAATTGTTTGGTACTTGGCTCTTGATGATTGGTACTTATCTCCAAATATGCTTCATCTATCCCGCCACTCTCAAATGCAATTCCCTGCGCAGCAATATAGCCGAAGACCACTTTTGAAACAGCAGCATATTTGGCGATATTCGGTTCGATAAAAACGACCTCGGGCTTCCCCTCTTTCTTCGCCTGCTGGCTCGTGTCCCATGCCCGACCAATAGGCATCGCCGAACGGATACCATAAGCGCGCGCCGCGTAGTTCGCCGTGCTCACCACTCCTCGTCCCTTCCCGTCCGCCGGATCAGAGCCGACCACAATCGGCCGTCCTTTGAGCCGCGGCTTGTCTCGCTCTTCAACGCTAGCGAAAAACGCATCCATATCTATGTGCAGAACTATTCGGAACATACCTACAACGTACAACTAACGACTGACGACGACAATATAAAACCGATTAACTCGTTAGCTCTTTGATTAGTTCTTTAACCTTTACTTCAATCATATTCACAATATCCCGCGTATCTTCAAACGGACGCCCCAACGGATCGGCAATTATCCACATTTTTATCTTCGCCTTATCTTCATCATGGAGTCCTCCTTTGGCAAACGGGACGAACGAGATAATCCGGTCATAGCTGCGCAATTTTGAAAAATCGATCTTCTTGCTATATTGCCCCTCCATCGAGACTCCTTTCTGGGCGAGAATCTCCATTACATACGGATTAAGATGGTCCTTTGAAAGCTGGCCGGCGCTCTCCACTTGCCACTGCCCCTCAAGCGGCGTTCCTTTTATATAGTACTTAAAGAACGCCTCTGCCGCCTGGCTCCTCGCCGCATTCAACATACACACAAACAATAGTTTCTTCATAAACTGAGCATATTTAACTGCCTCCGGTGGGCAAGGAGGATCTTTTTCATCTTACGAATGAGGAGTGAGATTCGGACCCTGGCAATAACCGTTAGCGCACGAGCCTGCAGGATAGGTCGGAGCAGTCGCCGCTCTTTTACCAAGCACGATAAAAATCGCCCCGACAACTCCAATCGCAACAATAAGTATCGCTATCTTCTTCATATATCCCAAGGATATCATATACAAACGAAACCGCCCCTTCTTGCGTTGGGGCGGAGTTCGCGGAAGTAGCCCTACGGACTACTTGAAGTCGTTTCGCCGGGCGAGATGCCCCTCGATGAGCGACTGTTCAATAAGGCGGGAGAGCAGCACCTCACCCTCCTTCGTCGGATGCAAGTCATCAGCCTGCATACATCCCTTCGTTGAGCACTCACAGCCGCCGAGCAGGAGCGATCTCCCGGCAAGCTGAGCGGCGACCGTGTCGGCGAGCGGAATGAGCAAGGTCGGAGAGGCGAGACTACGCATACTCACCCAGCTGCGGATACGCTCATTCGCCCACAAGCGCGTTTCCGGCTTCGGAAGCACGAGACAGAGCCTCGTCTCCTTCTTCGCCGCCGCCGAAATGTCGGGGACGTCCCCGACGATGACCGGACAGGTGAAGCGACTCAGAAGCCCGAGCCCCTCATCGATTTCCGTTCGCCGGCTCGCGTCAGTCGGCGGAAAGCCGTGTGCGAACCAGAAGAGAAAGTCGAGGGCGACGACGAGAGTCGGCTTCTGCTTGAGCGCCTCTTCGACCATCTCCTTACGCTTCGCCGTCGGCAGCTGGTAAAAGCCGCCGTCAGCGAGATTCGAAACCGCATAGTACTCGACCGCGAGTCGGTCTTCAAATGAACTGGCGAGACTCACTCCGGGACCAAGCTTGTAGCCAGAGCTCGCACTTGCACCGATGAAGACGACTCGATCATAAAGAGACGGAGCCCGAGTCACCGGGCGACCCTCAGGGCCTTGGCACCCACCCGTCATCGCAAACGCGACACCGGCACCGCAAAGCACCACGGAAGCAACCACAACCAGAAGCTTCCTCATGGGAAGATCTCCAGAATGGGAATGAACTATTCTTAGTATATACCTTCCTGACTATTTATTATCCCTTGGGCGAGCATTCATTAGCGATGAATGCTTTAGCTCTCGGGCGAACGTCGCAAAGCGATGTTTTAGCCAAACGTGAAAGTAAAAGCTTCAAGTGTTCCTTTCAGGAGCTCGATCTCGAGCACATGCTCGCCATAACTCGAATCCTGAATAAGCTTATACAATCGCTCCCCTTTGATGACCACTGTCCCATCAGCACCCACATCCTCGCCCTTCGCGGCGCCAAGCGGCTTGCCGTCGCGGGTCACCCGCACTGTCGCCCCCTCTTTCGAGCCGGCAACGAAATAGACATCTTTAGAGCTGTAGCGGTAGATAATTTTCGCCCCCGCGTCACTCGCCGTCGCCGACTCCGGCGTAATGTTCCACGTGCCGCTCAGGATAAGGCCGTTAAGCGGAGCCTTCGTCGGAGCCGTGAACGTCTGCGCTCCTATCGCACCCGCTTTCCCGTTAACTAAATACTCATTACGGCCCGCACCGAAGTAGATTTCCGGGCTCTGCACTTTGCCGCTCACCACGATCACATTCGCCGGCTTAGCGATATCACTCTCGAGCGTGCCAGCCTCGCCCAGCTTGGTCATTCGCTCCTTCAAGAGCTCCTGGATCTTGCGCTCAGTCTCATCATAAGCACCCTCACCGATGTGGTCATAGACGATCTTGCCGTTAATATCGATAAGGTACTTGCGCGGCCAGTAGCTATTTTGGAAGGCGGTCCACGTGCCGTAATCATTATCGAGCACCACCGGGTACTTGATGCCGTACTTATCAACCGCAGTCTGCACATTGCCGAGCTGCTTTTCAAAATCGAACTCCGGCGTGTGGATACTCACAATCTCAAGACCATTATCTTTATATTTCTCGTACCACGCGTTCACATATGGGAACGTGCGCTGACAGTTGATGCAGCTGTAGGTCCAGAAGTCCACCAAAATGACCTTCTTGCCGACGAGCTCCGCGAGCGTAATCGGTCCAGCTTGCCCTGAGCTTGCCGAACGGGTGTTGATAAAGCCCGACGGATTCGTTATTTCCGGAAGGCCATTGCCCGTCACAGCTCCACCCGAAGAAGGAGTGACTTTTCCCGATTGGAGCGTGAAGATGGCGACCCCAATGATAGCGAGGGTGATACCGAGAAGAAAAAGCCGCATAGGAGTTATTTGAGTAAAAAGTTATTAAGGAAGCCGAAGTTCGCGATACGACTAAGATTGCCAGTAAAAATGAGCACACCGAGGACGATGAGCAGTGCGCCAAAAATGACATTGATGACCTTCGCCGCTTTCGCATACTTATTAATGAATGCATTCGCCTGTGCCGCAAAGAGTCCGACAAGAAGGAACGGTAAGCCAAGCCCAATTGAGTAGCTGAATAAAAGCCCGAACGCCGAACCCGGGGCAGTTGCCGCGAGACCAAGGATGCTTCCGAGCACGGCACCAACGCACGGTGTCCAGCCGGCGGCGAACGCCGCGCCAAAGACAAATGAGGTGAAGTAGCGGGAGTTGAATTTTTTCGTCACCCGCATCTTGTACTCCCGTTCCATGAAGCTAAGTCGGATGAGACCAATCAAGTAGAGCCCGAAGAAGATAATCATTGCCCCGCCGATACGTCCTAGCCAAATCTGAGTTCCATACGCGACCGAGCTAAGCACGGTATTCAGTAAGACACCGAGAATCGCAAACACCGATGAAAAGCCAAGCACAAAGAACACGCTGTTGATAAAAATCTGCGCTCGATGACTCCCCGACTCACTCACCTTACTCCCCGCTAAGTACGCCAAAAATCCCGGGATGATAGGAAGTACACAGGGGGCGAGAAATGAGACGAGGCCGGCGATAAAGGCGATCGCGAAATTAAGCTCCATACATTAGTTATTCGTAAGTGCTTTATTGATTTCAAGTGTATAGCGCGCCTCATCCCAACTCTCGGGAGACTTCAACACCTGCGTACCGTTTTTTACAAACACCTTCGTGTGTTGATATGGAACTCCGAACTGTCGCGCGAGCGCCTCCTCGTCAGCATCAGTAAAACTATCTTTGAAGTTTACCCTGAAGCCGACAACGCCATCGGTGGTAAGTGCGTTAAACGCTGCCTGCATCTTTGGAAACTCCGCCTTACAAAGCGGACACCAGTCAGCGTAAAAATATAAAACTACGAGCTTGCCACTTTTTACGGCCACATCGTAGTCAGCCTTAACAAAATCCAGAAGCGGAGCCTTGGTTCCGGCGAGCACTTTCCCGGTAAACATCGCGTCAGCCGACTTCTCCATCGCCCCGTCTTTCCCTTGCCCTGAGCCCGCCGAAGGGTTCATCATATCCGCCTTCTCCTGCATCATTTCGTCCTGTGTCTCGCCCGTCCCCTTATCGCTCTCCATCATCGTCCCGCTATCACTGCGATTCGAAATATACAAACCGCCTCCGATAAACACAGCGAGAATAATAATCACTGGCACCAGCGCGAATCCTTTTATAGCGAGCTCCGCCGAACTATTTTGTGAATTTTTCATATTTATTTTTTTAATTGACTGTAGATAAGACCAACCATTTTCGCGAGAATCATGACTCCGAGCGCCCCCACGACCCAGGGATCAACATGGTGCTGAAAACTCTGAACCGCGGTAATAACCGTGAGCACTCCCGCGCCGGCAAGAAATCCGATCCGATCCGCCATCGCCCGGTGCAACTCTTCTCGCTCATCCTGCGCTTGCTCCCGAAGAAGGAGTCCGGTTAAAAGTGCGAATAAGAGCACAAGCGTCGCTCCGACCGCCGTCTCCGCCATCGCCGACATCGGCATTGCAAACGGTTTAAGCGACCAGCCGATGAGAACGAGGATAAGAACGGAGACGATGACTTCTTTTTTTAGAAAGGTGCGCATTTTTTTATTTAATGATAAAGATACCCTCAACAGGGCGCCTAAAGAACTTCGCGATCTTGATCGCAAGGACGACAGAAGGAGTGTAATTCCCCTTCTCAACAGCGATGATCGTCTGGCGCGTGACCCCGACGGCCTGCGCGAAAGCCTCCTGCGTCACGCCCCTATCGGTGCGCAGCTGATAGACGATATTTGAAACGGACTCTTTGCTGGGCATAGCTCAAGAATAGCAACCACGCGGCGCATGTCAAGTCCGCTTTACATTAAAACTAGCTAAGTACAGGCTCATACATAAACTTCAAATAGTGCGCCACCAGGTCCCTAAGGGCTAACTATAAGATGAGCAGAGCCAAACTTCACCCCAAACGCCCGACACCAAATCCAAACTTCATTATATTGAGTCGCATCTATTTCACTTGGGACGATATAATTCTGCCCTCCCTTACTCCCCTTCAGTTTCCCGAGGCGAGCCTCCTTATCATACTCTCCGTCCTTACCAAGATAGACAAAGAGATCGGGCCCATTCGTCACTTCGAAGTCGTCTTCAAGACGAATAATAAATGCATCACCATCTCGCAATGCCTTTGCTGTGCCCGTTGCGTGATGACTCGAATCTCCATCAACAAAAAGACCGGTTGAGAAAACAATGACACCCGCTCCTCCATCAGCAAGATCGCTTATCGACTCATCAACTTCCGTAGTAATAAAAAGTGGCGAAACAAGAAAGTATCCCACTCCAATCACGCCAAGCACTCCAATTATAATAACCAACCGCATCTTAGTGAACCGCTTAGTATCCATAACCTTAGAATATCACATTAAAAAGAAACCCACCCTGCGACGAGGATATGCCGTAAAGACAAAGGGTTCAAAGTCTACTGGATCGAACGGTTACGGAACAGGCGCGCCGCTAGAGGCACGGCAACGACAATGATACCCAGGCACCAGACGGCAGCGATCCATCCGTGATTACCAATCGGCGTCCCAATCATCAGCGCCCGAATCGCCTCAATCACATGGGTGACTGGCTGGTTTTCAGCAAAAATACGCAGGGCTGTCGGCATGCTCTTAGTTGGCACAAATGCCGCACTAGCAAACGTAAGCGGGAAGACAAAGAAAAAGGTCATCCACTGTACCGCCTCAACGCTCTTTGCGAGCAATCCAAGAATCGCCGAAAGCCATGAGAAGGCGAGAGTAAACAAGAGCAGGATGCCGACAATTAGGAGCCAGTCATAGAAACTCGCCACCGGTCGAAAGCCGATTATCAGCGCCACCATAATCATAATGAAGGCCGAGGCGAGGTTACGGAACAGGTCGGCAACCACGTGGCCCGTCATCACCGCCGAGCTGACCATCGGAAGTGACTTAAAGCGGTCGATAATACCGCGCTTGAGGTCAGTGGTAACCGAGAGCGCCGTCGTCGTCGCGCCAAACGCCGCACTCTGAATCAAGATACCGGCGACGAGGAAGTTGATATAACTCCCCGCCTCGGTCGCAATCGCTCCGCCGAAGACAAAACCAAACAGCAGCATAAACATCACAGGCTGGATGGTAAGGCCCAGCAGCTGGTCGAGGTTCTTGAAGATGTGGCTCAGACTGCGCTGGATAAGAATCAGCGTGTCGCTTATCGCCCAATATAATCGGGAGTGTTTTGCAATTGGCATCTTACTCATTTTTTTCTGTTGGCACCTTATTCGCCTGGCGACCGGTCAGGTGTAAGAACACGTCATCAAGGGTCGGCTTGTGCGCGCTCATGGCATCGAGTTCGATACCTGCAGCGTCTAAACTGTCGAGCACCTTCTTAATAGCACGCACGCTGCCATCAGTCGGCACGCTGATACTGCGCTCACTTTCATCGCGAACAACGCCCTCTCCCGTGATTAGCTGAGTCGCCTTAACAAAATCACCCGCTTTGGCCAACACAATCTCGATTCGCTCTTTACCCACTCCCGCCTTGAGCTCGTCTGCCGTTCCTTCGGCGATGATCTTGCCGTTGTCGAGCACGGCGATACGATCGGCCAGCTTGTCCGCTTCTTCTAAGTACTGCGTGGTGAGCACAATGGTTGCGCCCTCTTTCATCAGCGTCTTAATCACCTCCCACATCGCCAGACGACTACGCGGGTCAAGCCCGGTGGTTGGCTCATCCAAGAAAAGAATGGGAGGGGTCGCCACGAGACTGGCGGCCAAGTCGAGCCGGCGACGCATACCGCCGGAATAAGTCTTCACCGGACGCGCGGCAGCGTCTACGAGATCCAACTGCTTGAGGAGCTCCTCGGCGCGGATTATCGACTGCTTTTTTTCAAGGTGATAGAGCCGTCCCATCATAATAAGATTCTCGCGGCCGGTGAGATACTCATCCACTGCCGCGTACTGACCCGTCAGCCCAATAACACTGCGTACCTGCTCTGCTTCCTTAACCACCTCATGACCATTAATCATTACCGAACCACTGTCCGGCTTAATAAGCGTACTAAGAATACGAATCGTCGTTGTCTTCCCTGCTCCGTTAGGCCCCAGGAGAGCCAACATCGTTCCGCGCGGAACAGTCAGATTGAGTCCGCTTAACACGTGAACGTCTTTGAACGACTTCGTAAGGTCTTTGATGACTATCGCATTGTCGTTGGTTTTCATAAGCAGAATCATTTTCACCCACATTCGCGCAAAAAGCCAGAGAGGCTTCCGGCACCGGCTTGTATTGCAAATCCTTTCTATTCGGCATATATAGTATATTCATATATACTCACAAAGTTCTATGCGCATATTGTACAAAGTCCTCTTACGCAACCGGTTCCTGCAATTCGTCGTACCGTTCTTCGCCATCAGCGGCTTGTTTTTCGTCGTTACGCCAGAAAGCTGGTATCCGGAGTGGTTCTTCCCACGGCTGACCGGCTTGGGAGGCATGATCTATGCCACAGTCCTGCTTGGCTCCAACCTTGTCTTCCCTATTGATCGCAACAGCGACCTACTCACCTTGGAACGCAAACACCGTTCGCTGACCCGACTTCAAAATTACTTTGCGATAAGTTTGCTGCTGACCTACGGCGGAACGCTCGGCCTCTATCACTGGGCACCCTATGACATGATCGCGCACTTCGCATTTCCTTTTCTAGCCATGATCGCACTCAGCCGTTTCATCTATCGCTGGTGGGATATTCCCCTGCGCACCGCCATCATCAGAACGATACTTATCGTCGCTGGCGCCAGCCTCCTGTGGGAGCTGACCGAATACACCAGCGACCACCTCCTAGGCACGAACTCGTTCGGCGATGAGGGCGGGCGAAATGCCTTCAAAGACACCGCTATCGATAGCTCGCTCGATGCCGCCGGCATCATCCTCGGCTTCATCTTGGTCAAAATAAGAAAGAAGCCCTGGCCGTATTAAGGTCTTAGAGAAAAGACGCCTTGCGGCGTCTTTTCTCACCTCTAACTATCTCTAACCACTTCTAACCTTTGGCCGCCCTCTCGAGTCCTTCGATATCAAGCTTCTTCATGCCAAGCATCGCCTGCATCACGCGATCTGCCTTTGCTTTATCCTTATCCATCATCAACTCGCCGAGCACCTTGGGCACGATCTGCCACGAGACACCGAACTGGTCCGATAGCCAGCCGCACTGCTCCGCCTCCTTTACCGCGGAAAGCTTGCTCCAGTAGTGGTCAACCTCCTCCTGCGTGTCGCATTCAACCATGAATGAAATAGCTGGCGATATCTTAAAGACCGGTCCGCCATCGAGACAGATGAATCGCTGGCCTTCGAGTTCAAAAACGCCGGTCAAAACCTTCCCAATCATTCCCGTCTGTCCCGACTGCGGGATGTCCGCTTCGTAGCGCTTGATGCTGATAATCTTCGAGTTTGGGAAAATCGAAACGTAGAAGTTCATCGCCGCTTCGGCATTGCGATCAAACCAGAGACTGGGAGTTATCTTCTGTCTGCCAATGTGTACTGCCATATATTTTTATTTTCCCATTGCATTCGGCTCGCCCTGAGCCTGCCGAACGGGCTGCAGCATGCCTACCCGGTCTCCCTCTGAATCCTTGAACATCACAAAGTTGCCAACAGTGGGAATCTCTTGCGGCTGGCCCTCAATCGCTCCTCCCGCCTTTTTGACCATCTCCATGCTGCGCGCTATATCTTCAACCGCGATCACGAGGTGCGGCATAGTGCCGGCCTGGCCCTTTTGATAGAAGCCGCCGTTAATAGCGCCCTTTTTAAGATGCATACCCTGCTCGTCCACCGGCGAGGTGGTAGCCAAAAGATAGTCGCCCATCTCGGCCCCCAGCTGGGTCATGTGCCAACCGAACGTGGTTTCATAGAACCTCTTCGCTCTTGCCCGGTCCTCTGCCGGCATCTCAAAGTGCACTCCCGAGTTCATCTTCATATTGTTTTTTCATGATTATTTTTTATTCAACGATGGTCTGAAACCCTCCATAGGCCATCTTGTTCATTTCAAACGGCATGGGTTGGTCCTTCATCGTCTCCGGGCTCATCGATGGGTCGCTCATTACTTTGGCATTAACCTCATCGCGGTGCGCCCGATCCCTATACACGATATAAGAAAAGATAACGGTCTCATCCTCTTTGGGCCTTGCCAGCTCAACAAAAGTGAGCGGCTTTAGCATATTCTGCATTCCCGGCATATCAGGCATCTTCGGCGTTAGGTCATCGCCCGCGCATTCTTTATAATCCAGCGCGCCGTGCTTAAGCCACATCTCCCTTCCCCCTTCTGCCATCTTTTTGTATGCCTCTACATTTTTCTTCGGAAGCACGATCACGAATCCGTCTACGTAACTCATATTTTTATCTTTACCTTGTTAAATAAAATCGACGATCTTGATTCGCTTTGCGAATCATTTAACAGGGTAAATTATCGTTTTTTTATAAACCCGACCTTTTGCATCATACGTTATCCACTCGCCGACCTTCTTCCCGTTTTTAAATCCCCCTGAACGCATCCTTACCCCGTCTTTCCGAAACCACTCCCAGCGACCCTCCATGATTCCACCTACAAAATTTCCGCGCGCCCAGATGCTCCCGTCCTTATGATACGTAATATGCTTTGCCATACACGGTGTGTTTCGTTTTATCGTACTACTAGAGACGAGTGAGTGACGGAAAAAATACGGAGTCCGTCGCCCTCGTGCACGGCTCCTTCTTTTTTATATCTACTCCGTCGTCTTCCCGTCGAAATGCTCCTCGTTCGTCGCCGCCTCCGCCTTCGTTTTGCGAACTACCTTATCCTTATGCTCCGGCGGACCATACACCGTATAAAGCTTCATCGGCTTCGCCTGTGAGGTGTTAACAATATTGTGCACCGTTCCAGCGGGAACAATAATCGCAAATCCGGACTTAATATCGTGCTTCACGCCGTCGAGTATAACAACTCCGCTGCCATGCTCCACGCGTAAAAACTGATCAAGGTCGTGCTTCTCCTCACCAATATCTTCCCCCGGGCGCAAGCTCATGAGCACCAGCTGCTCGTTCTTCGCCGTGTAAAGCACCTTCCGGAAGTTTTCGTTCTCCTCGGTTAACTTTTCAATATTGCCGACAAAACCCTTCTTCATATTGAGAATGAATTAATGATAAGCCTCCCCTTCTCTAGCCTATGCCCATAAAGACGGGCGAGCATTCGTTCTATATCACGACAATACTCTGGGCGATCAGATCGGCGGTAGTGTCAGCGTTGAAAGACGTGCGTTCCGCTTCACAAGCGCTCTCTTGCGGCTCGACTTGTGATGAGCTTGTCGAATCATCATAGTTGCCGCACTGGACGAACTTAAGTACTGTTCCCGAAATGCCCGACAACAGCTCGCCGCACTCGCGGTCAAGTTCGATCTTCTTTTTACTCTCCGCTCCTTTAATGAGGCTCTCGGCAAATCTCCTCTTGAACCAATTCATAGTTGTAATAATAAACCGCTACTGCCGCGGGGTCGAAAAGATCCGCTCTTCTAGTGCAACCATGCCGCTCTTGGCAACCGTTGAACAAAGCACAATCTCTTCTTCGTGTGACGCCTCACGAATCTGGCGCAGCTGCGCCGAAAGCTCCTTCTGACCCAGCTTATCCACCTTGTTGGCAACCACCATATACGAGTGATCCTTCTCACGGAGAATCTGGAGGATCTCTTTATCAAACTCCGTACAGCCCGCCTTCACATCGAGAATCAAAACGACGTTGAGCTGCGGCACGTTCGATTCCATGAGGTACCACAAGATGAGCTTGCGCAGCTTCTCCCGCTCCCCCGGGCCGACCCGCGCGTAGCCATAGCCCGGCAGGTCAACAAAATAGAACTTGTTGTTTACTTTGAAAAAGTTGATCTCGGTCGTGAGCCCCGGTTTGTCACTCACCCGCACGAGCTTCTTGCTGTGCACGAGCGCGTTAATGATGCTCGACTTGCCGACGTTCGAACGGCCGATAAAGGCGACTTGCGGCACGCCGTCTTCTAAAATAGGGTCGCTTCCGCGAATCCCCCGCATAAACTCAGCCGATGTAATTTTTGGAGCTCCACTCATTCCTGAAGTGTACTTGTCCGCCCCTGGCGGGTCAAACATCCTCGGGGAGATAAAAAATAACCACCAAAGGGTGTCACATGAAAGAACCGCCCCTCATGGGCGGTTCTTTCAACAAAGGGACTACTTACTCTTCGTTATGATCCTTGTCATCTTTGTGCTCCTTATGCTCATTCAATTCCTTCACGAACTTCTTACATTGACCCTGGCTCTTGAAGGTTGGGTTGTTGAAGGTCATCCAGCCGTCCTTCTTACACTGCTGGTCGTTAGTTGGCGAGGTCAGCGCAACGCCCGAGAGCAGCGAAAGATTATCGATCAAGAAGCCTTTCCCTGAGTTGGCTATCACAGCCGTGCCACCCGTGCGGAACAGGAGTGAGTCAACCGCGCGACTCACGTCAGCCGTGGTGCCGTTCACTACTCCACCACCCGATTCAGTACACCAGCGATAATAGTCTTCCCAAGTCGTACCCGTGTGCGCGAGCGCACCGTCAATGTATATCTTTACAATATCATTGGCTGGCCCCGCCACAAAATCAATCGCGAACTTAATAGTATGTGGGACAGCTCGATTAAGGGTGGCTATATCAGTCTCAATAAAGTCGTCTTCTATACTGCAGCCGTTTGCAGGACTAGCGAGCGTTCCTCGGGGAAGCGCGTCTTGATAATCGTCAAAAAAGACGTGTACTCCGGTGGCCTGGTCCTCGAACCGAAGATAGCTCATGCGCGCACCGTCTCCGCGATCAGGAGAGACAGACATAATGAGACCTGATTGCTGCGCGGTCGGCATTACCGAGGCCAAGCTGAATTGAGCCTCAAAATGACTCTGCCGAGTTCCCCCGGAATACGAACTTGGCTGCGCGGTCGGTTCACCGGCGTCATCTGCGAGAGATTTTGAGAAGGTCTGGTCGCCAAAAGACCCACTAGTCACTGCGTTTGAGATCCGTAAACTCTGTGCGCTAAAAGTCGGCGTACTAAAACTGGTAGAGACGGCGTGATCATACGGGCCAGTGCTGCTCCAACCATCCTGTCCATCGATATCGCCTAAGGTATACGGCGGATTTTCAAAATTGATACTCGTGGTGGCGGCCAGAGCCGGCGAAGCTATAGCCAACACACCTATGATTGCTAAGATACTTGTTATTTTTTTCATTGGTTATTAATAGTTAAGATTACTAATGGGGACCTTTATAATGGACCGCTCACTGAAGCCGTTCAGCCTACCGAGAGTTTACACAAAATATTGAAAATGCGCATCACCACCTGTAAGCAAGAACTCTTCCCTCGCATTTTAGGAGCTTCACGTAGAGCGTCAGAGGTATTTGGAGTAGCGCTACCGATTCCAAAACTGGAGATTCTCGCGCAGCCACCGCCGGCGGACTTTCCAGTCGGGCATCACCGACCGTACCTTGTTCCAAAACCGTGCACTGTGATTTTTTTCAGTAAGATGCGCGAGCTCGTGCACGACGACGTAGTCAATGACCGGAAGTGGGGCTAAAGCGAGCCGCCAGGAAAAATAAACAGACCCGTCCGAACTGCACGAGCCCCAGCGGCTGTAGGTATCGGTGATCCTAATATTGGAATAGCGCCAACCAGTAAGGGCGACGTAGTGATCCGCCCGCGCCTTAATAACCTCAAGCGCCCTATCCCTATGCTCTAAAAACCGTGCTCGATTTTCCTTCTTCGTCCGGTGAACGACGCCCTCGTTCTTCTTCATCTGCGCCTGCTTGCGCACAATCCACGAGCGCTTCTGCGCCACAACTCGCCGAATGCAATCGTCCGAAACCCAAAAAGCTTGCCCTGAGCCACGCCGAATGGGTGCGCGGACGGTGAGTGTCGCATCAGGAGCGATAACGAGCGCCACACTCCGGCGCTTCGAGCGGATTATCTTGTCGATAGTAATCTCTTCCACTCCCCCAGTATATAGTAAAAGCAATGCGGGGCCGGCCTGTGAACAGGCCGGCCCCGAAAACGAACGCGCGAACAACTAGGCCAAGTATTGCTGGTACAGCACCGGCTCTCCGCTGCTCCGGAAGAAGCTCGAGATACCGGCGGCGGCGGCGAGCCGATCAAGGTAGTAGGCGATGTGACTACGGGTGAAATCGTCCCGCAGTTCCCTCAAATCTTGGCCATCCCAGTCCTTAAAACTGTCCGCAATGGCGAGCGCAACCAAATCGCTTTTTTCCGGACGCCAGAAGACCTCTTGCTCCTGCACGTCAACGATGATCGAATCGCCACCCTGATGCGGAAAGTCCAGCAGATCGGCAAAGACAAGAAAGGGAATGCCACGGTCGACAGGCCGTTCAGGCGTGATAGCAACGCCATTGAGCGGATTGTACTTGCTCGGCGGAGCGCAGATATCGATGCGGTGGCAGGTCATGGCGATGTGCAGCCTGACTAGGAAGCGGCCCTGCCTTTTCGCCCGCAAACGAACCTCCGCGTGGAGGTCATCGAACACGAAAATGCCTTTCATGGTAGTGACCTCCTGGAAGAAGCGGCCCGATGCCGCCTTCTCAGATCACCCTACCGCCGCGATGCCAAAAAATCAACAAAAAAGATGCCCGCTATACAGCGGGCATCTTTTTTAATTTACTTCGTATATCCGAGCACCGCGGCAACATAGAGCCCCTCAACCTTCTCTCGCGCCCAGGGAGTCTTCCGCAGGAATGTCAGACTTGAGGTGATACTCGGATCAACAAGGAAGCAGTTAATCTTGATGCGCTCGCCCAGTCTAGTCCAGCCGTAGCGCTCAACTAAGTACTCCAGAATAGCCTTCAGCGTCTTGCCATGGAGCGGATCGCGCGAGGGGGCGGCCATGGCTATGATCCGGCCGGAGCCACCATCGTCTTGGGAGTCTCTTCCAGCTTACCCACTTTAAAGGTCTGCGCGATGCCGTCCACGATCGCGTCTAGGTCAAAATGCTTGCGTCCCTCCTCGCAGGCGATCTTGCGCTCCGGAGTGCTGACTGATGCGCACTGCGTAAAGCGCAGGCTCATGAGCAGAGCGACGATCTTTTCGTCTGATTTGAAAACATACGCGTACTGGGTCGCAATGCTGGTGGTAGCGGTCTCGTTCACCGTGGTCACGCAATAGGTGTGTCCGTTCACTACCTTCTGAACCGACTGTCCCGCCGGCACCGTCTGTCCGGCCGGGGTCGCGGCGCACGGCAATGGGCCGGAAGCGCTCAAGATATATCCTTGGGGCGGCCAGATCTTCGGGACAATGTAGTTCACGTCAAACTCAGCAGGATACGCAAACGAAAGCCCGTCTCCAGACATAACCTTCCAATCCTTAGGTACGTTGGAAACTACCGGTGGCGCACCTTCCGGAGCACCGTTGTAGCGCGACAAAGCCAGTCCGACACCAGCGAGGATAATGAGACCGACAACCCACAATAAAATCTTTTTGTTCATACAAAGGATAAGAATGGGCAATCCGCCCGATTAGTTAATTAAAACCAGCATATACTAAACTATCCCCAGAATCCAATGGCGCGCCTCCGAGCACCGCTTTTCAGCTTCGCCTCTTCTTGCGGCGGAGCGCCTTTTTAGCAATCTTCTCAAGCGCCTTCTGCTGCCCTTTTGCGGTGAGCGAATTGCGCAAACGCCTCAGGGGAGAGTTTTGCCCAATCCTACTCTTGATATATTGAGCCATCGCCAGGCGCGGCCGCGCTGCCCTGTTCCGCCGCTTCCGCATAAAGTGGCGCACGGCGATGATGCAGGCGACAGTGAGCACTAGCAGGCCAAGATGGGTATAAAAAATACCGGGATGATTCCGGTAATGATCACAGAGACTAATGAGAAACAGGGGCACCAATACGTAGAGCAGCTTCGTAAGCTTGCCGCGACGTTTGTATCGCCTCCGCATGGGTTCATCAGAACATACGCGTCAGTTTAAATCAAGCGGCGGCGCGCTACTCATCAACCGGGATGTCGAAGTGATACACTGCTTCTTTCGTGCCGAGAGAGTTATAAAGGGCGATGGCCGGCGCGTCGGGCGAATCAGCCTGCACATAGATGACATAGGCGCCGCGGTCTCTTCCTACGGTCTTAAGCTGCTTAATGAGCTCAGTAGCCACTCCTTTGCGGCGATGGCTCTCCGCTACCGCCAGGTCATAGATATAGATCTCGCTACGCTCCTGCTCGAACTTCTTGAGCTCATAAGCAGCCAAGCCGCCCACCACTTCACCCTCGCTCAAGGCAACGACAACAATAAAATGAGGATCAGAAAGCAAAGACTGCAAGTATTGATCGCTGGGAACGGCCCCTTGATAAGTTTCGATATCGCTAAAAGCCTCGCCAAAAACTTTCAGCAAGCGCTTGAGCAGCTCCACATCCCCTTTCCCAAGAATTTGATAGGCGTAAGTCATTTGAAATTGCCTAAAACGATGGTTCCTATGTTGATTTGCTCGCCCTGAGCCCGTCGAATGGGCTTGTTCTGTTTCATATTTATTTTGTTTTCCTGTGCCGACTTCAGAAACTTGTCCACTGCTTCCTGCGCCTCCTTGTCCATCTGCTCCCCCGACTTGTCCTCCGTTGAGATTATCGCTATCAATTTTTTCTCCATATGATGTTTTTATTGACTTAAAATTTTCTAAATCGAACACAGCGAGTTGCTGTGCATCTGCTGCTTTATCTAATGTTACCTGCGACGCTTCTCCGACCTGAGAAACGTCTAAGTACATTCTTCCCTTATCTAACCAAATACCAAGGTGATTACCGGGCTGCTGCAACTCAGCAAAATTCTTAATACGGAAATCAATCACCATTTGCGGTTTATAATCCTCAACCGCGTGAAGTGCGTGCTGATCACGAACACCGTGCGCACCGCCTATCTCGTCGATAATAAACGAATGAATACGCGCGATGTCGTCAGTCGTTAAATAGCGCATCTGTTTTGCCATACGCTACTTATCCTTGAGCGCTTCAAGATCGCTGCGATACCGCTTGATAAAATTCAACGTAAGCTTGGCGATCTTATCCTGACTCTTCGTGGCCTTATTCTTCGGGATAACTTTGAAGCCGCCGCTCTTCTGATCCGGCGCCAAAGTAACCGAATCCCCCGCGACAAGCTTAAACTCCTCCGCGATGTGCTTCGGGATGGTAATGCCTATCGAGCTGCCTATTTTGAGTACTTTTTGAGCCATATGCTTATTATAATAGACGTCAAGACCTGCCTCCTATTACCTTCCGACGCCGCGTATCAGCATACTTTTACCCGCCCCTGGCGGGGGTACACTATACGATGGACGATGCGAGATGGGCACGGGGGGTCATAGAGTTGTTAGGCGCTGGAGACGCAGGTGTTATAGACCTCGACCTGGACGTTGTAGTCAGCGATCGCGGCTTTTAATTCTTCAACCAGTGCGTTATATCGCTTCACGAGGCTATTATATTCCTCCACTTTTTGATCATAGGCATCTCCGCGCTTGGGCTTGGTGTTTTTGATCTCATCGTTTTTCGCCTCCAGCTCCTCTTCCAGATCCGCCAAAGTAAGCTGTTGTTCCGAGATGCGAACACTCAAGGCCGCGCCTGGAGACGGGCAGTCCGCCGCTGGCTTGCCAAATTCTTGCACGGCCATCCACACCCTCCGCCCCTCATAGGTGCCGCGCGCTACCGCCACGCCAATTTCCGTATAGCGAGGATGGAGCATATTTTCACGGTGACCGGGCGAGTTCATCCAGGCCTGCACGAGCGCCGCGTCATCTTTAAAATTCCCCAGTGCCAGATTCTCTCCGACCATGAGGTATTCATAGCCGGCCGCCTGCGCCAAATCGCCTGGTCCTTCACCGCCGGGCGACTCGTGCGCGAAATACTGACGGGCAAACATGTCATCCACTTTGGCTTGAGCCGCAGCCGCTAGCTGGCCATTGAAAGAGAGCCTAGGCACGCCGTTTTGCTCGCGCCGCATATTCGTTTCGGTCACCACGCCGGCAACCGTTAAGTTCGAAACAATCTCTGCAGTGGGGCCGCGCAACGGCGGCGGAGCGATAATGGCTTGTTCGAAATGTTTCAGCTGCGTCACGCTGCTCTCGATCCCTGTTTGCGCAGTGCGATAGAGGTCGCCCAGTTCAGAACGAAAATAGTAGCCCGCACCAAGGGCAGCGATGATCAAGATGAGTAGGGGAGCGAATTTTTTAGTGATCATATTGTTTTTCTCCAATAAGATACGTGCAGCCTTCGGGACCGATCTTAGCACTATGCATCGCGCCAGCGGGAGCGCCCCAGCGATCCCCCGGTTTGAGATCGCATGTTTCACCCTCAATCGTGAGACGCATCTCACCTGCTAAGATAACGTGCTCAACATACGTATCGTGCTTGTGCAGCGGATACTCCATCCCAGCGGAATCGGTCCCGACCTCAATGCTCGTAAAACCCTCCTGAGCCAACTTCTCCCGCCACTGCTGTTCGGTGGGCATGTTATTTTTCCAGCTTGAACGAAATAAGCCTCCGACAATGTCTTAAATTTTTCTGTGGTCGTATTATATTTTACCAGAGATAATCCGAAAACACTCACACGGCTTATTGCGTAGCAAAACCTTCTGCTCGGCTATCGTATTAATAAACACGTTCTGCTTCGCCCGCCCGCCCGCGAGCCGTTTCTCAAGCGGGCTATGGTGTTGATATCCGCGAACCGTAAATTCACGAACAAGCGCCTCGTGACGAGTGTAAAGAGCCTTCGTCTTACCGACCCACCGGAGCGTCTCCGGATGCCGTGAGTATCCACCTTTCGCCTTATGTTTGGTGAGAATATTCCATAAGCCGTGCAGCTCCCGATGCTCGGCTAATAAGTGCTTGCGACACAAAAGCTTCGGATGAACATCCCAAACGCGCATAGTATCAATAGTCTATCGCGTTACCGCCAGAGACCAGACGACCAAGAACAGCAAGCCCCACCAGGCGATAAAAGAGATGCAAAAGCTCACGACTATCTTCCGCTGCCATTTTTGCGGCAACAGCTCAGCCGCCCTCCCCTCTTTCTCGCGCCGGAGTAAAAACGGGCTCACTCGAAATGACAAAAAGAGTCCGTTGAGTATGAGCATGATAACCAGCAGGAGTTGAAACACCGCCACTCCCGAAAATCCGCTCACCCGGTACGTGATACACGCTCCGATGATAACCAGGAGAAGGCCAATCCAAATGAGGGGCTTGGTAACTTTATGCGTACGCGTCGTCGCCTCGGTCCAATAACTCGACTTCCGACCAAGGAAGCCGTGTAAATCAATAACCGTCACCGCGCCCAGGCCGATAATAAATCCGGCGATTAAGATAAAGAGTCCAAAAATATCCAACCACGGAATCGGCTCCCCGCTTGCAAGGCCGACTTTGAGCGAAAACACTTTGCCGAGAAGTGCGCCGAAATGCACATTCTTAAAATCCTCAATCGTCCCCATACCCAAAGAGTAGTCTCCCGTTTGTTGCCGAGGGTCAAAAACCGAAACGGTATAGGTCACTCCCTTGCTCACGGCTATCCTCTGCTCAACCCCGTGATAGAGCTTCTCGACGCTGAATGGCTCAAAGAAAACGGCTCGGTCGCTCGTCGGCGCTGGAATAAGAATATCCCCCGGCATAATGCGCGCCGCCGGCATAAAATACGTATTACTCGGACGAACAGGAACGAGCACCTCAATAGGAATCTCAGCATCCTGTGCCGGGGTGAAGGTATACGAGTCTATCTCGCCCGGAACACTCAGCGCTCCGTACAGAGCGACCGAGGTGGCCGTCGGGTCTAAAACAATCGTCCCCTCTTTTTCCTGCACCGGTTGATGCGCGAAAGCGACCGGAGTGATAATAAAACTGAGTAAAAGGAGGAAGGCTCCGGCAACGCGTTTATTCATACTGCTAGTATAGCAAATCAAATTTTGATCGAAATCGAAACCTTATCTTTTTCAAGAACTCCTTCTTTTTTCCTCACGCTCGCTTTCAGCGCCATAATATACGCTCCGGCACGTTTATCAGGAAAAACCGATGTCTTCCACGAGGTCCTGCCAAGAGTTGCCGTAACCGCGACCGCGCCAAACCCACGCCGCAGCTTCCCCTGTTGCAACTCTTTTATCTTTTCAGAGATTTTTTTATCAACCGTGACAAAGTGCCACCCAGCGAAACTGGGATACCGCCACACGTTGGCCCGAAAAGAAAAATGCTTCATATAAACCAAGAAACCATTCGCACATTCGTACGAATTAGAGAAGAGAGATTATCTGCTTCGCCATCGGTATTTGTTTATCGGCGATTTCATACCACATCTGTAGACTAATTTGATTTCGATCAACCAAACCTGCGCCAATGAGTACGGCGAGGTGCTTTGATGTGGATTTGAACGAGAGATCTATCTCGCGGGCAATATCACCCACCGGCGCCCTGCCATTTTTCTTGAGAAATTTAAGAATGGCCAGTCGGCGGCGATTCGCGAAAGCCTTCATAATCTTCTCGAGCTCCTTCATGTGACTATAATAGCACAACTATTCGCACATTCGTACGAATTAGAGATAGGACAAGGGGCTTGGGGCAAATTATAATTTCTCCTCTATTCCGTTTTAATGGGCGGGTACGCCACCGCTTTTAATAATCCAGAGCGAGCGAGAGAAGCTTCTTTAATACCTTCATATCAACATCTTGTAGCCGTTTAATATAGAGACAGCCGACACCCCGCTTGTGCTTGCCGAGCTTTTTCAAAAGTGCGATGACCACGGGTTGGTCAAGACGGCCGCCGATGTAAAGCGAGATAGAGTCTTTCCGGGAAGAAACTCCCTGCTGCATCCAATCTATCTCCCGCCCGGACGGAGAAACAACATGCCGCATACCAAACCCGACAATGCTCGTCCCCCACATCCTCGGCTTCTGCCCCGATGAGGCGGTCATCAGCTTCACGAGCTCAATGCAATCCCGTTTGCGCTGAGGATCTTTAATAGCCGCCAGATACTTGCTGACGCTTAAGTTAGTCGGCTTTGTTTTTACTTCAGCAGTTGCCATCGTTTTATTATAAACTCATCTCACCCATCATCTCAATCTATTTCTTCCCTAAACCGTCAGTCAGTGGCCGGGGTATGCCAGCCTGGGGCAATAGAAAACAGAACGGGTCGGCCTCGCAAGAGGCCGACCCCAACGCACATGCTTGAGCTACTCACGCAGACTCGTATCGCCGATGACCGCCTTGCCCGTCCGCATCGCCTCGCCAGCAGCCGTGCCGCCGATGAAGGCGGACTTGAAGCCCGTCTTGGTCCAATGCCCGGCGAAGAATCCCCCGCTCGGACAGCAATCCCAGCGGAGACAGCCGAGATAGCCCATCTCGACCTTCGTCGCAGTCTCCTTCTTGATGGAACGGCTACCGGCGTAGAGTACGACCCCGTCACCAGGCCCGATGTAGAGTCCACAGAGCGCGCACCGGATGAAGTGCTTCTGCACAGAGACGAGCGCGCAGTCAGGACAGCTCTTGTCCTGCTCGACGCCCGCCATCTCCTCTCCGTAGATGTGGAGATTGAAAGAGCTCGCCCCGTCATGACCGCACTCGTAGCGCTTGATCGGCCCAGAACGCGAGACGATCTCGAGTCGATCGTCCGTCTTGGGCAGCGCCTCGGAAGAGACGACGGAGCGCGAGCCCCGAAACAACCCAACAAACCATGCAATGATCCTACGCATCGCCACCTCCTTACGCTCCGGCCTATTCCGGATCTTCCTCAAGCCTACCTCACTTCATGATTAAAAATCAAACTTACTTCTTCACCCCCACCCTAAACTCTTCCAGCTTCTTAATGCACTCATTGGCTTGGTCAACGGTATAAGCCGTGTGCTCGTTAAAGTCGGCAGCTTTGAGGTGGACGTTATTTCTCACTTTGCGCAGATTGTGAAAAAAGTGCCACAGGTCTTTAGTTAAAAAGCCGTAGTCGTGATATCCCTGACCAAGTAAAACGGTAAAATCGGTGCGCTCGCCCATCGGCAAGCCTTTTTTCGCGAGCGCCGATTGAATGAGGTCAAAAAGAGCCGCTTCCACAATTCCGCCCACCGTCACAATAATGTCTTTACAAAGCAGGGACTCGATCGTCAGATAGACCTGATACTCGTTATATAAATTGACCATGAACTCAAGATACTGCATCTGATAAACAATATTCTCCCGAACCATAGTGTCGGAAACAAGAGCCCACTGGTTCTTGTGAACAGTAGCCGCCTGCGGCCGATGCTCCTTGGCAAATAAAGCCTTCTTGTCGGCATTATCCTGTCGCCGATCTCGTCCTGAGCCCGCCGAAGGATCATCCCCCACCGCGATTGTTTTGCGCAAAAGCACCATAGCCCAATCCTACGCCAGGTGCCTGAAAATAGAAAACCTACTATTCGCACATCTGCCAAAGGCAGACAATTTCGTACGCCTGCCCGCCTCTGGCGGGAATTAGAGATAAGAGGTAGTGGGGCCAGGGGGGGGAGGTGGAGTTATCTCTTCCTCCAATCCCGGATCAAAAGACCACCGCGAACTTTCTTCACCACCACCCCAGTAGCAAGGCTTCGCGCTGCTACGGGGCGTGCCTTTTGCTTACCGCTTCCTCCAGTCATGAATAAGTAATCCGCCCCTAACTCTTTTAACTACAACCTTCTGGCGTTCCTTCCAGCCAAGCGCACGGATGTATTCAATGGGCAAAGTGACGGCAATGCTTTTTGCACCCAGCTTCGTCAGCTTGCGTATTCCCGTGTCGATAATTCTCCGTTTAGCCATGTATGTAACAAGGTATGTAATTAATTACATAATAGCATTTTTACTAAAGTACTTCCTGCACAATACCCTGAACGCTATCGCCTTCCTCTGGAATTATTGGCTGATGTTTTTTATTCGTACTTTTGGGCAACAAGATTCTGCGCCCATCTTTTTTATCATATATTTTGATCGTGACATTATCACCCAATAGAGCAACAACCTTATTGCCAGTATCCGCCTTGAGCTGCTGACGGCATAAAACTAGGTCTCCGTCTTTAATCCCGGCGAGATTCATTGAATCACCAATCGCCCTCAAGGCAAAGTATTCGTAGCCGGGCCTTATTTTGCTTTTCTTAACTTCCACATATTCTTCAATATTTTCTTCGCTCAATATCGGCTTGCCACATGGAGCTGAGCCAACAAGAGGGACACGAACCATCCCGAGCGCACCGATTCGAGCAACAGGCTGTGAATTGCCAGATAATAATTCGCCAAACTTTTTCCTTAGTTTTTCATCAACAATATAAACATACGTTCCCCTTATCCCTCGCGATAATAACGTTCTATAAATATTAAGAATATAACTCCGTAATTCATCCGGCTCAGTGATCGATCGCCTACCGTTAAAGTCCATGTACTTCTTCTCATCTACTACGAGACGATCAGTTTTTTCATCATACGAAAGCTCCGGCCCGATAATCACACCCGCATAATTAAGATCGTATCCCTGCACGGTATGGATACAGCCAACTTCATTTATCGCATTTTTAGAATTCACCCAATCAATATTCGTACTATTCCAGATTAACTTCAGGCCATCAATCTCAATATCATAACTAGCTTCCCCATCTCTCGTATTCCAAGGCCAAGCATATCCAGCAACAAGCCGCGCAAGCTTATGCTCTGAATCTCTCTGCTTAATGTCGACGACCAATCGGTTGATATCATCATACATCCTAAACTCGTAATTCTTTGGAAACTTAATTTGATTTACGCTCTTAAGGTCTAGGAGATCGTCAACGAACTGCAAATAATCATCTCCACCCTCAACACGCATCTGACTCGTTAGTTCATAATGAATTGCATTCAATTTTTTAAAATCTACTGGGCGAATGTCTCCGGGAATAATACTCTGGGCTTTGTCATAGAAAAATATCTGCTGCCTTGAAGACGCAATGATCCAGTCGAGCTGTGTCGCATCTTTCGCAAGACCCATTTTTTTATTCGTGGCATCATAGGAGCCAAAGTTTGCCAAATTAACACGCCGACGCAAGCGGTGCGCCTCATCGGCGATAAGGAGATCGTACTTACTTTTTACTGCATCACTTGGACCAATAACCATGTCAGCGCCCATCCCCGGCACCCGGCGTAGCACACGCTGGAGCGTAGACCGTAAACCCGTCATAGGGACAACGAGCGCAGTTCGGAGATGCTTCGTCGCCTCTTCTTCTTTTAAGTGTTTAAGAAGGTAGAGAGCAAGAATAGACTTCCCCGTGCCCGGCCCACCATTTACGATATGCACCGAAGCCTTCCCCTTTTTAATTCCCTCCTCTAACTGCGCCGCAACTAGAAGCTGGTCTTCGGTTAAAGCCTTATATGGGGAGTATTTAAAAAACTCACTATTCCTAATGTCGTGAAGGTCTTGTTGCACGAGGCCTTTTTCCTGCAACTTCGGCCAAACCGTCTCAAGCTTCGCTAGATACTTTTCCTTCTCGTAGTAATTATGATTCACTAGCCCGCCGTTCCCGTTTTGCAATACAAACAATCCATCTGCTGAAACATATTGAATCAATAGTGACTCAAAATCATATGCGGACGACATATTAAATTCTTCATCAGTGAGAACGTGGATCCTCTGAAGCCGCGCCCGATCAGGATTATCATAGTGCTGCTTACTACGGCTATAGAGATTAGTCGTCTGACCAATATACATCTCTTTACCGCCTTCCTGGATATAGACCACTGGCCAATTCAAACCAAAGTGAAAATCCTTGAGTTGATCAAACTCACCCTTTTTAAACGGAAATGTCTCGACTTGAATCATCGGTTAGAGCTCTGTATATTTCTTATGGCTCCCTTTCGCCTTCTCAACCGGGTACTTCGCCTCGTTTTTCTCAAGCTTTTTGATCAGCGCCGTCTTTATATCGATGCCGAGATCTTTACTCATTAAGAGCACCCAATAAAACACGTCCGCCAACTCCTCGCCGATATCGGCTTTATTGGTTTTGATGTACTCCTCAACCTCTTTAGGGTTCTTCCATTGAAAATGCTCCAACACCTCCCCTGCTTCAAGCACGAGCGACAGGGCGAGATCTTTGGGATTATGAAACTGCTTCCAGTCACGAGCGTCTCGAAAAGCAATAATCCGCTTTGTTAAATCATCAATATCAGCCATAGTTCGATAAACTCACTACGAGTAAATTACCCCAATTATGCGCTTTGTGAGACTAAAAATCTAGCTATAGATGTGGGCGCTATGGGATGACGTGGGAACTATTATATCAAGCTATAAACATGCAATAACTGAAGTATAGCAGACGACTAATTTAATCCCAGTCGTGGGTAGTGTATTTTAAATGACCGTTTGTAGGTACAGCCAAATCGCATACATTGCATATGTGTCCTGACCACAATACTTTTTAAGATTTGCAGAAATGACTCTCTTCTCATCTTCGGTTACGAGATTTGTAACAATTTTGTTCCAGCTCTGTGCCGCCTCTCCTCCCTCCTTAATTTCGAAATCGGCATAGCTTAGCGCTGGTACAAGAACTGGCAAGATATACTTAATGGAAGTACTGCCACGAAAATCTTTATGCACATAGTTCTGCTTTGAAAAGATTTCCATTAAATCATAGAGCCTAGTATTGACGTCATCGAGAAATACTTTGTACTGAGGCTCTCTTATAGCTAATTCTTCATTTATCTTACCCTCAAATCTCTTATTCCAGGCTAGAATACTACCTCGACTACCAATATGCTCACGTAAAGATTCCACCAACGAGGTGCTAGGATCGGTTGGATCGATATGAAGAAACTCTTCATGAAGGGGCTCTTTACCCGGCGCCTCTACTGTATGTAACGAAAATTGAAAAGGAATTTGCTGATACGGACTAAAACCCTCAAATCGCGGAATTGCGCACGGGAAAGTCTCGTAGTCAAGAAAGTATAGCGGAAAAGTTAGTGAAGCTAATTCAGCAGCAATCGCCGCCTTATTGATAATTTTTTTATTGAGAGTATGGGCTTCGACCTGATTCTTCTGGATATCAGATAGCTTTATATGTTCTGGAATTTCTCCTAGCTCAAATATATTACCATCGACTAGTTCGACTAGTTTTGCCTTGCTACTACCTATACGAGCAATATCATGGACGCCGTATTCAGGTACCTGGGGATTAGCGAATGCAAATGTGGAACAGTGACGCGACCTACCCTTGTATATACAACAACAAGAGCCCATTGGCTCTACTTCTTGGCTAAGATATTTTAGGGCCTCCTTCATCTCACTAGAGACGCCTTCGCATACGCTCTCAACCTCTTTTGTTACATCGTCTACCTTAAAAAGCTGCTGAATATCAAGCTGCCCCGAACGAACGTATTCTGAATTAAGATGGATCAGATTTATCTTCTCAATCTTCAATCCAAGACTCCTCAGAACATTTACCTGAAAAGCAAGATCATGGAAGTGCACCTTTTCATCAATACTATTAGATCCTTTCACTTCATAGATAATATAGCCTCCACTATCATTATTTAGCTCCAAAATATCAAGAGCTACAAAAAAGTTGTCCTTTTCAAAAATTGGTTGAAAAAGCACTTGCCTCTTTTTTTTAAGAAGATCGAACGTATTTTTTTGTGCCTCTTCGTCTCTACCCTTAATTAATTCACCATCCGGGAAAAGCTGTCGCGCCAAGACATCCACCTCGTTACCATTCCCTATGATTGCTTGCTCAAACTCAGATAATTTAGATTCAAAATATATTTCTGGCTTATGAATTTTAAACCAGGCATTTTTAGGGCACTCCCTATACAAAATATAATTAGTTTTTGAGAGTACGACTCGCATATTATCGAATTAGACTGCGACCCACCCGCTTGCACCTCTTTTACCCTTAGCGATTCTTCCTGCTACTGTCTTCTCTTTTAAGGAATAAAGCAATCCGACTTGTCGCATAACAAATCCCAAAAAAGTCCGCACCTCAAGAACAACAGCCAGATATTCTTTGTTGGGTGAAAATTGCGCTCCTTCTACTTTACAGTTTTTGCTTCTAAGAATATCCGATGTAATCGTCGCAATGCTAGTCCAAGAATCGACATTATCAGAGTGTCGCTCCGATCCATCAAGGAGATTTATTAAAGGCTCAAAAACGACCTGGCTATTTTTCATAGTTGTATATTCAGAACGAAAATACTTGCCAGTTAGCTGGCAAACTTTTAAGTCATCCGGATGGGATTTGAGTCCACTCCAAGAGCAATCCCTAGCCTCGACTACGGTACAAAAATTTCCGGAAACAGATTGTATGGCTTCTGACTGGAGAATACGAGCGCCCGAAATGCCACTATCCACAAAATACCTTCTTAGGGCTTGTTTCCCGGTCATCGTCGATTTTTCGAGCTCAGAAGGTAAAACTTTTTTCCCACTAACCACACACTGTTCTAGTAGCCCAGGCATTACCGCTTTACTAGTTACCTCACAGTGTTCAGCCTCTATGGACAAGAGCCTCTGGTTAGTTTGCGTGCAAACTATAAATTCTTGCTGATGCCCAGTCTTACCCGAAACAGCAGAAACAGCTTGTTGATCAATACGATACTTTTTATTAGAAACTTGACTAGTTGTTAATTCGCTCTGTAGAACTTCAGTACCACTAAAAGCACAAGTAGCAAAGAAAATTGGTTCTGCTCGCTTACCACTCAATATGGAGGTTTTTAGTAACGATGTCGCTATCAACTTTCCGGTTATTGCCGATTTCTCAACTTCATCGACAAGAACACGCTTACCGCTAAGTGCGCAAATAAGGGCATTCTCAGGAAGAGCAACTCTTCCGCTAATATCTGATTTAAGAAGGAGGTGTTTTAAAGTCTCCGTGCCACTGATCTCACATTTTCCGATACAATCTTCGGGCACGCTTTTATCTATACCAAAACATCTTCGCATTTCAGGTGCCCATACTAGCTCGTCCCTAGAAGGTACAAGCGTAAGGAAACTGGAATAGGTTGGTCCTGCCTCTAATTTATAATTAACCTCAACTCTCAATTGACGATAAGCATTCCCATGAACGCCAACTAGCCCTATCTCTAATCGAGGAGTGAATTCGTCCTCAAGTTTTTTTCGTTTTCGCTCATCGTCACCAGCCGCTAAAACCTCCTGCTCTCTGCGCTCGAGATAAAAACGTGAAAATTCCGATATACCAGCGTCTAACATTGCGCTTTTGGCAAGCTTCTGAGTAAAGATGCCAATTTCACTTGGATTTTCTATAAATGAATTGACGGGTTTAACTTCTTGAGACTTGGTTTTAAGCGTGTGTTCTCCGGTGGGGCAATTAACTTCTATTAGACGCTCATAACTATCATGAGCAACGGTAGCTCTTATACGCATAAGTGCCGACCCATCAAATGATTGCCAAACTTCTAAAATATTTACTGATTCTAAACTACCTCCAAAAGTCTTTAGCCAGTCTTGAGCTATCTGCCTGCTGCTTGCTCCAGTATTGCCATCAATATCTTCCACAAGGTGCATACCATCTCCGGTTATTCTAGTTACTAGACGCTCGAAAGCAGGTGTGCCCGGCGCGTATAGAACGCTTTTATGATTCGAGTTTTCCGCCTGGTCATCAAACCTGATCAATTCATGTTGTCGACCTAATTCAGATAATAGAAATCCTGAAGAATGGGAAGATAAATTTGCACCTAGGCTTTTAAGGGCACTAGTCACGAATTCACGCATTCCCATTGCATGCTCTTGATCTGGCAACTTAGGGCATTGTGGACTCGTTCCAAAGTTGTCCATTCCCCCAAGCATTGCATTAATGTTTTTTTCCTCACGCTCAAGAGCAAGCTTCGCCTCCGCAATACTCTTCTCGGCACTACGCGTCGCAGCTTCAATGTCTTTGCCAGCTAGCGATTCAATAACTAGCCGTCGAATCATCTCTTCAAAACCGGTAGTGCCATTATCTTCGTTGTCATCCATACCAGAACCCTCGAGAAGTGCTTCAACATCACCAATAGCATGAGAGGCAAGTTGCAACTTTTCCATCAAACGACCAACAATATATTCTTCAAAGGTGCCCCTGAGGGTGATATTAAAAATGCAAACCTTGGCATGCTCAGACGCTAAACGCTGAACACGCCCTATTCGTTGCTCGACAATCATCGGATTCCAGGGCAGATCGTAATTTACTAAAACATTTGCAGCTTGCAAGTTGACACCCTCAGACCCTGCTTCTGTAGAAACAATTACATTGATCTCCGGAGGCTTTGTTTTTAATTTTCTTATTGTTTCCTGATTACGTGCACCAGAGTCTCCGTTAATGACATCGCAAGGTATGCCGCGCTCTTCCAAGAAAGCCTGGATAGTCGTCTGAGTTTCACGACGACAGGTAAACACAATCATTCGCCAACCCTCAGGCAACTCTTTCCTGAGATTCTCTACTAAGGTTTCAAGACCCTTTAGTTTGGCAGTAGATTTAATACGCCCTACAATCTCTTGAACACTTTTAGCAAGATTGATTCCTATCGTCCCCTTTCTAGCCATCCCATTTAGCTGAGCCGCCAAGGCATGAGGGCTGCTTATTAAAGCCTGTAGAATAGAAATTTGAGCAAGACGGTTCAGCTTTTGTATCGGTTCGGAAATCGTGTCAATTAATTCAATCTCTTCGGACGTTGGCTCAACCTTGTGCATCTGGACTATCCTTTCGGGGAAATGCAGATTAGCGTCTGCTCGACGAATACGTGACATGTAGCTATACACGATTGAGCGAAACTCATCTTTCATTGCGGGCTTTAGGTGCCTAGCTTCTGCAGGAGCGTCTGCAATGAATTTTCTCGCAAACATGCCCTCGCTGCCGAAGGGATTATCGTGACCGCGAGCTACCGCCAATAAATCAACCAATGAATAAAGATCCCACAGCCTATTATGGATGGGCGTTGCGGTTAGCATAAGCACGTACTTGAACATTCTCTCTGCTAGAGCTTTCCGAAAACGTACTGCAACCTGCGGCGGTGGGTCAACACCATAGAGGTTCCTAAGCTTGTGAGCCTCGTCGAGGATAAGCATGTCAAAACCCTTTTTGGCTAGAGCATCAAGATGTAGACGAGCTGAATGATAAGTAGTAATAATTGCCCCAGCATCTTCAAGAATTTTTGCTTTCAATAAATCACCACCAACCGCTCCGATTGAGGGGATACCAAACTTAGTGTCGAGTTCCTCTTGCCATTGAGGTATCAATAATTTAGGACATACAATCAATATTTTAGAAACCCTTCCGCGTGCAATAAGCTCACTGACAACAAGTCCAGCGCTAATCGTTTTGCCCAAACCGACATCATCTGCCAATAGCGTGACGGGAAGACGTCTGCAAAAAGTAATTAGATTTGTAACCTGATGATGATAGGGCTCAACGCGGTTCCGCCACCTACTCTCGGAACGCAAGTCTTCGCGGCTTTCTATAACAATGGGCTCCGTGAGGTCCCATTCCAGCCCAGCACGATAAAGTTGATACTCGGCCAAGTCTGTTGATGATCGTAAAATTTTAGTCCGAATTTGAGGAATTATGTCCATGGAAAGATAGATATCCTCCTATCGCAATAGGCTGCAATACCTACACTCCTTATCATTACACCCTTTAAACTCCCCAGTCAAAATCTCCTCTGAAGCGTGCTTAATTCTCCTCATACCTGCTCCCGCTGCGGTCATAGGCCTCAACCTCGTACTTGTTTTGACGGTAACCAGGCTTAAACGACTCCCAATATGAAAGTATCGGAAAGATGAACGGGAGACGATTAAGTTGCTCAACATGAATCAGTTCGTGAGCTAGGTCTTTGTCGTCTGCACGTGGGCCGAGTAGCACCACGTGCCCAATGGCCGCGGCTCGCATCCTCTTTTGCCCGGGCAGCCACGAATACCACCAAAAACTCCGAACGTGTATCACGATCGCTCCCGGCCTGGAGGAGAGTGAAATTGATTGAGGAAAAGAAGCCAGTGCGGTAAGCAGGCCGATGATAGTCCAGGGAAGGTTGAGGATAAAGACGATCACTAGTTAATACTTTTTGCCATATTTAGCGCATTACAAAATTGCGCTTTTTAATCTCTTGTAAAAGATTGAGCGTTGTTTGCACTGACAGATTATCGCTCGCGAGTAAAATAAGTCTATCTCCGAATTGATCTAATAACGGACTCAAGAACTCATCGCCCCATGAAGGAGAGAACGTTAGGACCCCGGAAAAATCAACAACAAGCTCCTCGTCCGATCTCATGTTTTTAAGCGTCGGCAGAAAAACCTTGATTGCCTCATTGCCGGTCGGTCGAGAAATCAACGTGGTTCCAAACTTTTTTAATTCGATTCTCATATATTGATAGTTTTTAAAATTCTATTTTCGCCAAACAACCACGTAATATTTCCTGCCCTCTCGTAATACGAAGCTCTTTATCGGGATCTTTAATCCGAACCTCCGCATCTCCGCTTGTAAAATACAAGCTTATCGGCTGAGTCATCGCGATTCCTTTGACATATTTAAGACCGTTTCCTCGTTTTTCCGGATCTCGACCGGAAATCACCTCAGTGAAAGCGACATCGACTGCTTCAAGATGATTAGCAAGGGCTGGTCGTACACTCCGAAGCGTCGCTAAAACTCCGAGACCACGATCGGCAAGTACTATGTGGCGTTTATTGATATCATATCCAAAAAAAACACCAGGAGTATCAGGCCATCTTCCCAAATTGTGATCAAACGAATTATTACCTATCTCGCCAGCGACAGCGACAATAACCGAGAACAATTTCTCCAAGCCTGGCTGTTTTAAGAGTAGCATTTCCAGCTTTGTAAGCTTCGCCTGAAAAACGGCGCTATTACTACAATAAAAAGTTGAGGGTAATTCAACACCATTAGTGATCGCCCACTCGTTCGCAAGCTTAATAAGATCGCTCGAAAATATTTCTAAATCCTTTTCTCGATAAAACCGGTGCACTCCGCCCTCTTTCCGGATCGCGCTTAACTTACCGCTCTCATCCCAGCGGCGTAAAGTGTCGATAGAGACGCCCAAAATCTCGCTCGCCTCCCTGATTGTAAGTAATCTTTCTTCAGCCATATTAACCCCATTAGCTTATCAGCTATTTATAAACTATGCAATAGTAGGTCTAAACTATGCAAATAGTAGCTAGACTATGCAGAATATTCCTAAACTAAGCTAAACTGCAGTATCGGCAGTCCTTTTTTGCACCCCTTGCCGCCTTTGCCCGAGACTCCGGCGGGCCGAAGAAACTCCATCGTTCCTTCGGCGGGCTTCTTTTTATTTCAACGGAATAAGGTGCTGCCCAGCAGGACACCGTCTGCCCAATACTCTCCGGTTTCTCCGGATGGCAAGATGTCATAGGTGTATCCGGCGGCATAAGAAACTCGGTCAGCTGAGAGAATCCGGGCGCCATCATATAGCTCGCCGGCGCGAAGATCGCCAACAATACGATTGTCTATCGTCGGATGGCCGGGGGAGACGAGGAGTGTGCGACCGTCATTTAATACCAACTTCACCATCACGTGATCTGGTGGCACCGGCGTTTTGCTCGTCTGGATGACCGTTCCTACAACCCGCGTACCTTTTGCATTCATGGTCCATATAAACGCTCCTTTTTGCACATCAGCAACAGCTCCCTTTGTTTCATCGCTCATATTAAATTCAATATAAATTTTAATGGAATAAATACTACAAGACTAAAAAACAAGTAGCCTGCGTACAAGGCAATATAGACCAATCCAGCTATAACTAAAATTCCTATCAACATCAGGAAATTTACCCAGATAGTATCAAGAACATATAATACATTTTGCCAATCTTGTTTTTTCATAGCCTAGTCACCCCCAGCATGTGCCGTGCGGCTTCCTTCGGCAAGTTCACTTCGAGAATACTCAGTGCAAGCAGGATAAGAAAAATCTAGCTTATTTACCTCTTTACCGGAGGGATGACAAGATACCTATCACCTATTCAGCGTAGCAACGATCGCACTCCCAATACTCAACGTACTTATACGGTTTCGGGTCGCGATTAGAAACGCGCGCTGTCGTTTTGCCAATCCTCCATGGACGGGTGCCGGCACTCAATGATTTCGCCATTTCTGCTTTGCTATGGAACGACACCTTGAAAAAGTAACTCCCGCCGAGATACTTCCCTTCCGGCAGTAGTATGACTTTAATATCCGCACCACAAACTGCGCATTGCTTGATGACCTTCTTCTCTTGCGCTGCCGTAATGGTAGCCGTACCAAATAAAACGAACGGGGCAGAGAAGTATTACTTTCCCGCCCATGTATTCATGTACTAGTACACTATTACAATACGAGTGAGTGGACCGATGATTAAAATTTTGCCAATCATACAACATCACGTAATCGCCTATCTAGGCGTTCTCTTATAAAGTAAAATACACCGGGAATGAAAAAGACGATGAACGGTGGATATATGTAAAACTCATATGCCCACGTGAGCGCAAGATTCACCGTAATAGTCAAAAATACCCCACTCAGCCATAAATATCCGGTAACCGCGAATGCGGCTTTCCGCTGTAATGTACCGGTAAGTTGCCTCAATCTTGGAGAAAAAAATGAGCTAAGAGTACCATCACAACAGCAGCTACCAGAGCGACGGGGAGAGCCATGATCATCTCGAATATAACAATCTGCTTTTTATCAAAAAATCCCCCGTCGGCAAAATCTGTCATATAAAAAATTGTCTCCTGGCGTCCTGCGCCAAATCCATTCCCGAGTGACCCAAAACTTACCCAAAGATAAGTACCTACAGTTAACCCTAAAGAGTAGAGCCATGGAGTCCATTTTTGTGATTTTATGGATTGCCCCATTTTTTTCTATAAATCATTCAGCTCAAAAATTTTCTGAGATTAGAACCCGGCGTGGGAAAGGGATAAACCAAGATAGAAATACCCAAGAAAAAGCATCGCCATGATACTCGCAAAAACATACCAGCTACGACTATTCTGACCAGTTTGATAGTTACGATAAAGAATATAAAGACAGTTTAGTCCTGCGATCGCAAGCATAGTCAATCCTATTTGATTCACGTGTTCGTTGGCCCAAGGCAAAAAGTTAATTGACGTTATCTCTTTGTTGAGAATTGCTATAGCCGCTGGCATTACCGAAAACCAGATAAATATCTTTTTAAGCGACATGGGTGTTGATGATTTAAAGCCTTAATGCTTGTAATTATACTACGCTCCCCTACCTTTCAGAAGCACTAAGACCTGTTGCAATAGAGCGATAAACTGCTCCATGAGCGAGATATTGAGCTCTTCCTCCGTTACAGTAGCGCCCAATACCTGTCCGCCGGTTGAGCCGCTACTCGAGCGACGATGGCCAGAACCACCGCCCGATGAGGACGCTGCAATATCCGCAGGCTCTTCGACGCTTTGATCGTTCTCTGGCCCAGGCTCAACAACTGGTGGCTGCTCTACTTCAGGTGACACGACATCTTCCTCAATCGGGTCTCCCGGCTCTATGGGCGAATCCGTAGGAGACCCGGCTACCTCATCTTCGGGTTGCACATCTTCTTCCGGAGGAGTGACTTCTTCCTCTTCTGCTGGCGGAGTATCTACGGGTGGCTGGACAATCTCATTGTCCGCTGGCGGCGCATCCTCATCCGCCGAGGGTTCCGCATCTTCCCTAATCGGATCTTCTGATCCAACGGGCTCGTCACTAATCGTCCCAGGATCGCCGACGGGCACGCCACTATTCGGGCCTACTGGCTCGACGGGCACGTCGGCAGGTACTTCTACCGGGCGCTCGATAGTGAACGAGACTGTTTTGACCACCTCGCTATTACCCGCTTTATCAACAGAGTAATACTGAATTGAGTAAGCGCCGTCGGCGGTAAACGTAATAGGCGAAGTATAAGTGGTAAACGTTGCACCGTTGTCGAGCGAGTATTTCGTTTCAAGGACGCCCGACAAATCGTCGGCTGCGTTGAGGGTTACCGATACATCACCCGTATAAGAATCACCACTTCCTTTTGTGCCGTCTACAACGCCATTAGTTTCCGGGGGTGTCGTATCAGCTCCCTGCCCCGCGGGCAGAACGGTATCAGCGGCTAACTCCTCAAACTGACCATCACCCTCTTTATCAAAGCTCATTGTGTCGTCTTGGCTCTGGTTAGAGACCTCTAGATTAGCCACACTGTCTGAGGTTATGGCAACATCGTTAAACACGGTGGTTTTCGTGATCACACCATTATCGTTATCACTGACCAACATGTCGAACGTGCCCACCTCCTCCCCCTTCGTAACTACGGTATACACCTGGCCATTATCGGTTGGTAAAAATACAAACTTGCGGTGGCCGATAATCTCATAATCCACGCCTGGCACCCCGTACTCAATCGCATTATTTTCTATTGGCCCCGTGTGATTGCCAAACTGGTCATAGACATGAATCTCAACCGGGCTGCGCCACAACAGCTCCTTACCCTTAAAGTCACAAAGCGAGTCGTCCCCCTGCGCGAGGTCGCCCGGCAACGTGACTGTTTTACCTTTTAGAATATTACTGATTAGGTTACGCACCGACTCGTCACTTGGGAGCTCGGCATGTTGACCGTTTTTGTAGTAATACTTATGGTCATCTGAGATGTTGATATAATCAGCGCTAGCGAGCGGCACCGTCTCGTCACCTGACGTGTATCCCATCTTCACTATCTCGCTGTTACCTGCGCCATACTGATACACCGCCTGCGTGCCCGTTTTACAGCCAGCGATGTTATACGTATCGATACCGCTAAAATTAAGATCTTGTAAATTCTTGCCGAAAAACGCTTCCGCCTTATCAAATATATCGGCATTGGCCCCCTTGCTGAGGATAAAATCTTTTGAATTTGCGTAATCAAGCGACTCAATCACGTTGAATCCCCCAACATTCTTAAACACCTTGAGGTAATCGGTAAACTGGTCAAAATATTTCTGATTCGGCAGAAGCTCGTAAACAGCGGGTGCATTAAGCGCCAACCCCTTCATTGCCGACTCTGCGAGTACCGGGACGTTAAAACGATCACCCACCGTGAGCGCCTTCGCCGCCTTTGGGGCACCGAGATGGGACGTGCCTACGAAAATAAGCTTATCAACACTACTCTTGCCGTATTGACTCAAATAATCCTTAACTAATAGCCCGCCCATACTGTGAGCGACAAGATTCACCTTACTAGCGCCAGTTTGCGCCTTAACCGCGTCAATCTTTTGTTTCAATAAGTCTTTTGTTTCATCGAGATCGAGACGCCAGTCGTATGGGAAGAAAGAGAGGTTGGCATTATCAACATATTGATCATTCTCGAGCTGTTGATGCAAATCTTGAAAAATGTTCACCTCAGCAAAGCGAACACCGTCCAGCATTGTCTCCACAGCACTCCCTACTGTGACCTGATTTATTGAATCTCCACTGCTATCCAACCCCAGAGCCGCCGACATAAACTCATCACCAATATCGCCGAACATTTGACCCAAGTCAGGCCAGATTAAGTCACTCCCATTGGAGAGCTCGCTCCCTAAAATGCCCGGGATGATAATGACTGGGATGCGGCGAATTTTAAAATCCGTGATTGCTGGCGCGCCAAACGGTATCCACGCTGACGCATTACCATCAACATCAAGCGTTCGCGCCTGCCAAAAGTAGTCGCCGTCGGCGAGGTTGGTAAGCGACACAGTCACGACGGTGCCTGAATCAACGAGAGCGCTGACGGCGGTTGCAGTGGTGCCCAATGACTGACCGACCGCGACCTCGAGCTTTACCTTTTTACCAATCGGGCTCGTTATCTTCGCGCTTAGCACCACTTCGCCCTGCTCGAGCGAAGCGCTCTCAGCTACGGCTGTCGTCACGTCGCCGGCGAACTGGGCAAGGCTGGTAGCCGTTGGAGCAAGCGCCCCCTCAAGTTTCAGTGACAACTCTTGATTAGTAACCTCACTCCACACACCATAATTGGATTGAAAGGCTGTTTGGCTCCATAGCGAACTGCTCGGCCCCTGATCAAAATTACTGTACATCGCAACATAGGAAGCCACGTTGTATTGCGAGAGTGAAAACGTAAACCAATAATTCACCCCAGCATCAAGCGTGATGCAGGAATTCAAATCAAAGTCAGTGTAGCGAAGCGAGTCGCCGATGCGCGACCTATCTAAAGTGACCGATTGCAGTAATACTCCTTGATTAGGAGCAGTGCCACCTCTGAGAACTTTCAGGGTAACGCTCGGCACGGGAACGCTCGTGTTACTGACACTGAACAGGGAGATCAAGCTGCTAACCCTGCACACTTGTTGTGAAACAGTCGGCTTATAACGCTCGGCAACATCGTGTATTTGCC
>Ga0163150_10000988_pt1 | contig 50225 bp, 57 predicted proteins | sample OliLakLV19P2IB_FD_148628 | JGI IMG/M metagenome (GOLD analysis project Ga0163150, IMG submission 148628) | Freshwater microbial mat bacterial communities from Lake Vanda, McMurdo Dry Valleys, Antarctica - Oligotrophic Lake LV.19.P2.IB | ecosystem: Environmental > Aquatic > Freshwater > Lake >... | reverse complement strand
TGCCACCCGGGCTCGACCAATACCCTTTGGTCGACATGGCTTCGATGATCTGCTTCGTGCTAAGCGGTTCGGTCGCTTCTTCCAAAACTTTTACCGCGGCCGTTACGCAGCTCAATCGCTTGTCGGGTTTGGGCTCGGATGCGGTGGCGGCCGTAGTCGGACTAGCGGCTTTTTCTTTCTTCGCTTTAGCGGGCTTGCGAAGTACCAGCGATGGTTGCACTTGGTCCGCGCCGCCGAAAGTTTCGACCGTTGCCGGCGGGACTTCGACGATCGTCAAGTTGTCGGCGGTCGTTACCTTAGTGGACTTGCTCTTCGCGACAACTTCGCCGTGCAATCGCTGAGCCGATCGAATATTAACCTTCTTGTTCGTTGCCAAATTCGTCGCGTTCCAACCGCCCGATACTTGATACGACTCGATTCGAACCTTGGTCTTATTCCCGCTAACATTCGCGTAGTAGGTCCCGCCGATCTTCACATCATCTTTCTTCATCTGAATCTCTTTCAAAAACAACTCGTGGTTGGCTGCCATCGTCAGGCGGGTCGAACCACCGACCCGCGACACGGAACAGTTCCGCGTTTCGGCATTTCGTTAGGCGTAGAACAGGTCGGCCAGACCGACGCACAAAAAATCGACCACGATCTGCGTTACCGTGTCTTGGGCAGGTACATCCAATCCGCGATCCCAGTTGTAGAGCGTTGCCTTGTCGCTGATCCGTTGCACCCAAAGCTTCGAGATCCGGCTTTTGCCAATCTCGTATTCTTCGCTCTCGGCGTGTTCTGCAAAAACCGGGGCGTTGAACGTCATGCGATCATCGACCGTTCCGATCACCCAAGCACCGCAGCCAGCGGCGCGGCGATCGATCTTGGTGATCTGCAAGTCGAGGTCGGTTCCGTTGTCGTGGTTGTCGTTGGTCTTGGTCACCTTGGCGGCTCCGTGTTGAAAGGGGATGTGAATCGTTTTGCGTTAACACACATGAGCCATGTTCGTGACCGAAGATCAACTCAATGTGGCGATGATGTGCCCGAATCATCAAATTTTTTTGCATGTTTTTGGGACAACCCCCAAGCATGGGTAAGGATTGCGGCTCATTCATCGGATGTCCGATGGAAGAACCGCGACAGTAGGTCTGGATACCGCTTGGTATGTTCGACGCGACCGCATGCGGAACATCGATATTCAACCGTGTGGAAATCGCGAGTTCGATCTTTCCGATGGTCCGGATCGGCTTGGCGTGGACCAAGCTCGATCGAGTGGAGCGTTCGTTTGCGGCATTCAGGACATCGCATACGTTCCGTGCTGGTCTTGCTAGTCATGGATCAGTTCCCCATCGTGTTAGTTAGTGATATGCCAAGCTCGCTTGGAGCCGTATCCAAGCTGCGTCCCTTCAACGAGATAGAAAATCTTGTCATCGGTAACGTCGTCTTCGTCGTCAATGGCATCGTCTTCGTCGTCCGGCAAATCCCTTTCGTCCAGGTCGTTGATCTCTTCACCCGAACAGACACCGTGAAGGTCGTATTCAAACGGCCAGTTCTGTTGTGTCATCAACCGGACTTCGGCATCGCCACCGATCAGCTCTCGATATTCTTCGAGGCGTTCAATCAATTCGTCGATCGTCATCATCTGTCTCCTAATGTTGAAATTGAATGGTCTGGGCTATTTTGTTTTGATAAAGAATCGCAACATGGTTTGTTGCTCGATCAGTTGCGTCAGGCGGACCTTTGCTTCTTTGGCTGTTCGTACATCGCCTTCAGCGAACTCGGTCCACATCAGGCTGCAAGGCTCGTCGGCCAACATCGCGTCGGTTTCTTTCACCGCGTTTTCCGCTCGTCGCAACATCTCTTTAGCGGCGTTTGCGAGTTCGCGTTTGGCGTCTTGGATCATCCACTCGAGGCGACTGAGTTGTTCGGCGATCGCTTGTTCCGCTTGGTTGGGGTTCGTTGCGTTCATGTTCGTTGCTCCGTTCAAAGGGGGTTGGAAAATCGTTTATGCGATAACACACATGAGCCATGCGGTTTGAACCGAAGCAAGCTAGGCTTCGATGGAATGCGGAAAGAATGTGCAGTTTTTTCAAAATGCGACCAAAATGCACACGATGCGACGTGTCGCGACGTTCACGCAATTGGGTATCTACTAGTTACCTACCCGGTTGACGCGAAAAATGGCCAACGTTGCGAACAGAATGCGAAAAATAGAAAGACCAACGAACCACGCCGAGCATGTTCGCTCGGCGTGGTAGATCGGTCTCTCCTACTAGGCAGCCGTGTCGTATTTGCGGGCCAGGTCGAGAAGTTTTGTTTTGATCGCCTTCCAATCGGGCGTTTGATCGTTGCCGTCGATCTGCCCGAAGATTTTGTTGCGAAGGTCGCCTTTGTACCAACCCTTGGTCCAACCCAGTCGGTAGAACAATCGATTCAATTCTGTTTCGCCAAGGCCGGCCCCTGGTCGATCCCAGCAACTCTTGGCACCATCTTTTTTGGTGTAGTCCCAATCCGAACATCGTTTGCTATTGAGAGCCAACTCGACCAAACCCAAAACCATCATCAGGTATCCGATTACCTTGGTTTTGTTGAGCGTGCCAGAGAACGCTCTAAATTCGATCCTATTCTTACCGCGAGCCAAGTGCGTCAAGTTCAGCAGGTGGTAGCGATCCGATTCGCAGCGTTGTTTGGCGATCTCTTTGTCACCGTATTGTTTGATCTGTTTGGTATAGACCGCGTGTTCGCGTTTCCGCGATCCGGTCGAAGCAAAGATCGCTCGTTCGTGGTTGCCGACCAAGGAGATCAATCTGGCCAAGGCGGCGGCGTCGCCATCCCAACTAATAGTTATATGAAGTCCTGTAGAGGCGTTTACTTTTCCTCCGCGAGCGTTGATCGCGTCGATCGCGTTTTCGATCTCTTTCATCCCTTCGTAACCGCGAAGTTTTGGGCTTACAAACTCGCAACCTTTGCGGAGGATGTTTTCGGGTTTGATACTCGCGTCGCGTTCGGCTCGCCACCCCTGTGGCAACCAAGGTACTTGGTATCCACCGTGGTATGGTCCGATCGGTGTTGTGTCGCTAGTCGGAAGAGTCGTTTCGAATTCGATTCCGAAGAAAATTTCGTTGGCGTTCATCTTTTAGGTTCCTTGTTGCGTGGTTGGTTGGTTCGTTTGCCCTGCATTTTGCATGGGCGTTCCACACATGAAGCCTCATGTTTCGAGGAAGGTCCAGCCGGAAATCGCATGATTCTGCCGAGAATCTTCAAGTACTTTCACAGGCCACCGGTGCCCCATGTTCGCCCCACGGTGGCGATCAAACATGCGTTGCATAACCAGGCGAACATGCGAACAAAGGGCGACAGTGGGCCACATGTGGCGAACAGTGGCCATGTTGCCAATCACGGAGGAATGGAATGAGCGAAGGAAGCAACCAGGTCGATCCAACCCGGCTTTCGATCGAACAAGCAGCCAAGCTGCTATCAGCGGCGTACCGCGAGCGAATCGAAGTCGTAACGATTCAAGACGACGTTGATGATGGTGCGCCGACGAACAGCGACGGCACGATCAACCTTGTGAACTATGCCGCTTGGCAAGCGGAGGAGATGGGACGTGGCGATTGAGTCGATTTGGAGCTTTTGTAATCAGGCGAGCCAGTCTTGCAACTCAAGCCCCGGCACACGTCCAAAGTCAATCGTGTTTCGGGTGACGACAATCATGCCGTGCGTTAAACCAATTGACGCAATTCGAAGATCCATCAAGCCAATTCGACAGCCGCCCGATCGTAGTCTAGAAAACTCCTCCGCTGCCTTCTCTGAAAAAGGAAGAAGTTCACTGGAGGAAAAGGCATCGAGCAAGGCTTCAAATCGAGCGTATGCGTTAACGACAGATCCTTGTGACTTAGGAGAAGCGATGTACTTCAGCCAACCGTTCATAACTTCGTGGAATGTGACAATCGAAGTGAAGCAAAGGCCTCGACCAACTTCAATCATCTTGGCGACCAACGCTTCGTATTGCGTGCCTTTTCGCAATTGGAGGACCGTCCAGTGATCCGTGTCAAAAAGAAACAAAATCTACTCCTGATCTCTCTTGCGTTCCTTGTCGCGCTCTTCCCTACCCAGGCGAAAGATTTCTTCCAATACTTCGTCGCCTTTGTACTTTTCATCGACTTGTGATATTGGCCATGTTTTTCTCTGTTCTCGAAGTAACTCGATCTCTCGCTCTACTTTTGCAAGTCGTTCTTCAACGTTTGCCATCGTCAACCTCCAAAACTGCGTCCATGGCGACAAAGGTCCACTCAAAACTCGATTCTTAGTGTACCACAACTCCGTTCCAGAATAGAAGACTAATCGATGGCTCGCGATCCAAGGAAACTCAGGCCTAGTGAACTATGCCGCTTACTAAACTCGACTCCGCTCGGCGAAGTCATCAGCGAACGGCAACTCTATCGACATCGTCAACGAGCGGGCAATCGCATTGGCGACGGCAAGACCGTCGATCTATTGCGTTACTGTGCATGGATGCATCAAGTTCGACATGCGCCTAAGCTTCATTCGAATGTTGATCCATATGAGCGAATGAAGGAATCAGCACGAGCTCGCAATGCGGCTCTCGCACTAGCTGGTCGCGACATTGGCGAACTACCATCCGTTGTGGATACCGGACGCAAAGACCGGGCGTCGCGTGATTTTCAATTCTTCTGTGAAAGCTATTTTCCGCTGACGTTCCATCTTGCCTGGTCGCACGATCATTTTAAGGTGATAAGCAAAATTGAGAATGCGGTCTTGCATGGCGGGTTGTTCGCATTGGCAATGAGTCGCGGTAGCGGGAAAAGTTCTCTGGCAGAGTGCGCTTGCGTCTGGGCTGTTTTGTACGGTCACCGCAACTTCGTTTGCTTGATCGGCAGCGACGAAGGTCACGCTTGTGACATGCTGGAATCGATTAAGACCGAACTCGACAGCAACGACCTATTGCTAGCCGATTTCCCGGAAGTTTGTTTTCCAATTCAATCGCTCGAAGGGATTTCCAATCGAGCCAACGGGCAGCTCTATCAAGGTAAACGAACGCATATCGGCTGGACAGCGAAAGAGATCGTACTGCCAACGATCGCAGATAGCCCCGCCAGTGGCTCGATCATCAAAGTCGCCGGAATCACCGGTCGCATCCGCGGACTCAAATTTAAACGTCCAGATGGTCGCAGCGTAAGGCCGAGTTTAGTCATACTTGATGATCCCCAAACGGACGAGTCCGCACGATCGCTTTCGCAGTGTGCCAATCGCGAAAGTATTCTCGCCGGAGCGGTCCTTGGCTTAGCCGGACCCGGTAAAAAAATCTCGGGCATCATGCCATGCACGGTGATTCGGCCCGGCGACATGGCTGACAAAATTCTCGATCGGGATCGTCATCCAGAGTGGAATGGCGAACGAACTCGAATGATATATGCGTTTCCAACTAACGAGAACTTGTGGAATCGCTACGCCGAGATCCGGGCTGAGGGCTTTAGGGCCGGCGACGGCGGAGCTTCGGCGACCGAGTTTTATCGCAAGAACCGCGAAGCGATGGACGAAGGTTCTAAGATCGCTTGGCCTGAAAGGTTCAACTATGACGAGCTATCGGCGATCCAGCACGCGATGAATCTCAAGCTTCAGGACGAAGCAGCCTTCTTCGCAGAGTATCAAAACCAACCGTTGCTTGAAGAAACCGTTGCTGATGGAATGCTGAAGGCAGAGGAGGTCGCTGCAAAGATCAACCGCATGGAGCGTCGCTCTATTTCCATTGGTGCGAATCACCTCACAGCATTTATCGACGTGCAACAGAAGATGCTATTCTACCTTGTTGCAGCTTGGGAAGACGATTTTACTGGATATGTCGTCGATTATGGTTGCTACCCCGACCAGCAGCGACCGTACTTCACGCTGCGGGAGGCCCGTTTGACCCTTACGTCCGAAGCGATTGGAACGGGACTCGAAGGATCGATTTATTCAGGACTCGAATCGTTGACCACCAAATTGCTCGAACGCGAGTGGCTTCGCGACGACGGAGCGGCCATGCGCATTGGCCGATGCTTGGTAGATGCTAACTGGGGCCAATCAACCGATGTGGTATATCAGTTTTGCCGGCAATCAAAGCACGCCTCTGGTATGATGCCCAGCCACGGTCGATTCGTCGGCGCATCGAGCATGCCCTTCAGCGAATACAAGCGCCGGCCAGGCGATCGCGTGGGGCTCAACTGGCGAATTCCAAACGTTCATGGCAAACGTGCCATCCGCCACGTAGTCTTCGACACGAACTGGTGGAAATCATTCGTAAATGCTCGCCTTCGTGTATCGATGGGAGATCGCGGTTGCCTCTCAGTATTCGGAACAAACCCCGAAACGCATCGCTTGCTTTCCGAGCATCTCACTTCGGAGTACTACATCAGGACCGAGGGCCGGGGCCGATCAGTTGATGAATGGAAGCAGCGCCCAGATCAACCCGACAATCACTGGTTCGACTGTTTGGTGGGTGCATCGGTTGCGGCCGCAATGCTGGGGTGTGTGTTGCCTGGAACGGATGGCCTATCTACCTCAAAACGCGATCGAATCAGCTTCAAGGATTTGCAGAAAAGACGAAACCCATAAGCTTCCATCGTAGTCACGACTTCTTGTAGCGAGCGTCGCTTTCCAAATCTCGCAATGGAGAGTGATCGAGGTGTGCTCCATTTCGAAACCGCAAATCGCACTGTCAATTGTGAACTCCAATTCTGTGGTTGCAAATTGGCTCCGAGCAAAGAATGACAGGAGCGATACACGCGTACTGTCAACAATCGAGAAAGTTTTAAAGAAAAACGTTACCGAAGTTCGTCATTCTGTATGTCTCGCGTGTAACCCTACAGATAGAGGGACGCAACTTTATCTGTTTGAGGTCACTTGATGGCAGACGATTTGAAAGACAAGATTCGCGAGAACGCTCAAGGACCAGCCAAAGTGGCTGGTGATGCTGGGAGCGTCGAGCAACATAAACTTGCCGATCAGATCGAAGCTGACAAGTACTTGGCATCGAAGGAAGCTGCCAAATCTAAATCTCGCGGGCTTCGCTTCAACAAGTTGGTTCCGCCGGGTGCAGATTGACCGTTGGACGGTCAGTCTTTCAGTGGTTGGGTTGATTGTTTCGCTCCAAGGATGGATCACGGATGTTCGAATGGTTTTTCAATAATGATCGCATGATGCGAGAGCGACGTGCGTCCGAACGTCGAAAAGAGCCTGCGAGCAATCAACCCAGCCGCTTTCTACGAATGCTGCGATCGAATACAAAGTCGATCGACGCCCGTTACGATGCGGCCGTGACAAGCGAAGACAACCGGCGACACTGGGCGGCCGCTGACGGGATGTCGGCCGTCGCTGCCAATAGCCCCGAAGTTCGTCGGACGCTTCGCAATCGGTCGCGATACGAGATTGCCAACAACAGCTACGCCCGCGGGATTTCTCTTACGTTGGCAAACGATTGTGTCGGAACGGGTCCGCGATTGCAGATGCTGACCGACGATGACGAAGCTAATCGCTTTGTCGAGCAAGAGTTTTTTGCATGGGCTGACGCAATTGGGCTAGCCGAAAAGCTCCGCACGATGCGGCTAGCGCGTGTTTCCGACGGCGAATCGTTCGGATTACTCACTAGCAACCCGAGAATCGAGTCGCCAGTACAGCTCGATTTAAAACTGATCGAAGCTGAACAGGTTGCTTCGCCAACCTTTGACCTTGATCGTGGCCGCTACATTGACGGCATTTCGTTTGACTCGTTTGGCAATCCAGTCGCCTACGACGTGTTGACCGACCATCCAGGAGATAATATTTTCTCAAGGTTCGATTCCTACAAAACGGTGAATGTTGCGGCCATCATTCACTATTTTCGATGCGATCGGCCGGGCCAGATCCGTGGCATCCCCGACATCACACCCGCCCTGCCGCTATTTGCACAGCTTCGCCGTTTTACGCTCGCAGTCTTAGCAGCCGCTGAAACAGCTGCCGACTTCGCTGGCATTCTTTATACCGACGCGCCGGCTGGTGGCGAAGCCGACTCGGCCGAGCCGTTCGAGACGATCGAACTTGAAAAACGAATGCTGCTGACGATGCCTGGCGGCTGGAAAATGAGCCAGATGCACTCGGAGCAACCCGCTACGACATCCGCAGAATTTAAGAAAGAAGTACTCAATGAGATCGCTCGATGCTTGAACATGCCGTTCAATGTCGCGGCCGGCAATTCATCGGGATACAACTATGCCAGCGGCCGACTCGATCATCAAACCTATTTCAAATCGATCCGCGTCGAGCAATCGCAGATAGCTCGCACTATCTTGGATCGGATTCTAAGAGCTTGGCTTCGCGAAGCCATTCTCATCGAAGGTTATCTGCCGACTTCGCTTCGCATGCTCGACTCTACCTTCGAACATCAATGGTTTTGGGATGGTCAGGAACATGTCGATCCCGCCAAAGAAGCCAATGCCCAAAAAATCCGCCTCGCCAGTCATACGACAACTCTAGCCAATGAATTTGCACGGCAGGGTCGTGATTGGGAGGCGGAACTTAAACAACGAGCTAAGGAACTCTCGTTGATGCGTGAACTTGGACTGACCACCGAAGATGGTGGCAAACATTCTTCTAACAATGAGGCAACGGATGTCAACATCGATAATCTCCCAACCGAAGCTTGAAGCCGACGCAGAATCGGTGCCTGGCAGTTTACGAATTGTTTGCGACGATGCAAACTCGATCGTATTGCAAGCGACCGAATCGCCCGAAGAAGGGAAGCCAACGCTTCGTAAGTTTTCGATGACTGCCTACACCGGTGGTCCGATGCGACTTGGTGGTTGGCCTTATCCGGTCGTTGTCGATCTGGCTGGTATGCGAGTCCCGCGCAAGTCGCGTCCTATTCTCAAGGATCACGATCGAGCCAGTATTGTCGGGCATACCGATGACATTCAGGTGAGCGATTCTCGGTTGCAGGTGGCTGGCGTCATTTCAGGCGTGGGCTCGACCGCCCAAGAGGTCATCGCGACCAGCGAAAACGGTTTTCCTTGGCAAGCGTCGCTCGGCGCTAGTGCCGACAAGGTCGTCTTTATTCCAGAGGGACGTTCAGCGCAAGCCAACGGTCGTGAACACGTTGGTCCGATCTACATCGCTCGTAAATCGACGCTCGGCGAAGTCAGTTTTGTGGCGCTCGGGGCCGACGATGACACCGAAGCTCGGGTTGCTGCTAGTCGTGAGTCTCAAGAAGGTGAGTCTGAAATCGAAAGTTCGCAAGAAAACATGGAGAGTACGGATATGGATACGGATACGGAGATCAACGACCAACTCGAATTTTCAGGTGATACCAAGCCGCAGAAAGCCGTACCGCCGGATGCAACGCTGGCTCCCGACAGTTCTGTGGCCCGCCTTCGCTCTAAAATGGCAGCCGAATCGAAACGCATTTCAGGCATTCGAAAGCTCTGCGCCGGCCGCCACGATGAAATGGAAGCCAAGGCGATCGAAGATGGTTGGAGCTTAACCAAAACAGAGCTAGAAGTGCTGCGCAGCGAACGACCGCAGGCCCCAGGAATTACCCATTCTAAGCCAGGATATACGCGTGAAGTACTCGAAGCGGCCTGCTGCCTGTCGGTTGGTTTAGAAGAGAAAAAACTACTTGCCCGATACGGAGAGCGAGTTGTGAATATGGCCGATCCGATCCGACAGATTGGACTCAAGGAATTGGTTGCCGAGTGTGCAAGGATGGAAGGGTTCGATATTCCACGCGTCTTTGGCGACGGTAAAGAGACGATTAAAGCTGGCTTCTCGACTGTTTCCTTGCCGGGCATCCTTGAAAACGTCATGAATAAGACGTTGCTCTCGGCTTACGAAGCGACGCCGGTCGCCGCTTTCGATCTTTGCAGTATCGGAACAGTAAGCGACTTCAAGGAAGTATCTCGGTATCGACTGCTGGGAACGGGCGGATTTGAGCCGATCGCGCCCGATGGTGAACTGAAGCACGGGAAACTCTCCGAGCAGAAGTATACCAATCAAGCCGATACGTATGGTCAGTTGCTCACGCTGACTCGCAAGGAAATCATCAACGATAGTCTGGCTGCCTTTATGGACATCCCACGCCAGATGGGACGTTCGGGAGCCGAGCTGATCGATGAAATGTTCTTTGGGCTATTGCTCTCGAATCCCAATAGCTTCTTCTCGGGTGGTAACTCCAATTATCTCACGGGTGTTGGCACGGCCTTCGGAGCGAGTAGTCTAACAGATGCCAAGACGGCCTTTCGCAAACAAAAAGCCGGACCTGGCACCAAGCCACGAGATCAAAAGCCGATCAACATTCGGCCCGAACTTTTGGTGGTACCGGTCGAATTAGAAACGGACGCCGAACTGCTGATGGGTTCGGCGCAACTAATGATCGATGCGTCGGGCTCGCCAACCAAGATCCCCGTCGATAACCCACATCGCAATCGATACCGCATTGTCTCGGCTCCACACTTGTCCGACACATATTACAGCGGTGCGAGCGGTAAAGCCTGGTACCTATTTGCTAACCCGAATGTGCTACCAGCCTTCGAAATTGTCTTTCTCAACGGGCAGCGAACGCCTGTCATCGAGCGTGTTGAGATGCCACCCAACATGCTTGGAATGGGTTTCCGAAGCTATTTGGATATCGGCATTCACGAGCAGGACCCGAGAGCGGCCCTAAAAGTAAAAGGCGAAGCTTAGCACTGGATAGCTTGCTCGGTCACTCAACGCATGGGTGACCCCATCTCAATCGCAATAGCGTCAACATCCTATCACTCAAGGAAGATTAAAGAATGACAGACTATGTTCAACAAGGGACGGCGGTCGATTATACGCCGACCGCCGATACAACTGCCGGTACCGTCGTCGTGCAAGGTGAATTGGTCGGAGTCACAAAACTCGACATCAAAGCCAACAAACTCGGTTCACTGGCAGTCGAAGGCGTCTTCGATTTCCCCAAGGCGACCAGCGGTGGCTCGGCTATCACGCTGGGTAGCAACTGTTATTGGGATAACACCAACCAGCGTGCGACCACTACGAGCACCGGCAACAAGCTGATCGGCAAGTCTGTGAAAGCGACCGTCGACGCCGATAGCACGGTCCGGATCAAGCTGAATCAGTAATTCGGCTTTCTAAATCTCTGCCACATCTTTCCTTTAGGAGCTTTCTATTCATGAAGAATGTATTTTCGTTAGTCTTGGGCTTGTTAGCTGTCTTCAATACCGTCGCGACGCTGCATGCCCAGACGGCACCGATCTGCATTGACGGATCATGCCAAGTTATTACGCTAGTACCGCTGGCGGAACAAGTCTTTATCGATACGACCACAACGGCGGCGATCGAAACCAGTGACGAAGATCGTTTTGATCAAGTTATTCGAGCGACCGTTCGTGTGACAGTCTCGGGGATCTGCGGGAGCGGGACCGTCGTTGGACGCGATGCCAATGGTAACGCTTTGGTTCTCACGAATGCTCATGTGGCGGGTACAGCCCGCGGACGGTTAGTCAACGTCGAACGCTGGAATACCGATGGCACCAGCGAACGTGGCCAAGGTTCAATCATCGCCGCTGGCTATGGACGTGGACTATCGGTCGACTTTGCGTTACTTAAATGCAATTCTGAGTTTGCGAACGGGGTTATTCCGATTCCGCTGGCGAATCGATATCCCGATCCCAATGCCATGGTGACGACCTCCGGTTGCCCACGCTGTGAATGGCCATCGTTGCAAGTGCTCAAGTTAAATCGTCGCGAAGGGCAAGTGCTTACCTGGAAGCCCGAAGCCATCGGTGGTCGATCCGGTTCGTCGGTAATCGATCATACCGACGCTGGTCTTCGCGTGGTCGGGTTGCTGACTTGGGGTGGTAATGGCGAAGGACTTGGTCAATCGACCCCTTTTTTATTAGAGGCGATGAAGGGGCGACTTCCGACGTCGCTTGAATCGTTACCGACGGGCGTAAAGGAAGTGTCGGTCAACCAACGTGTCCTTCACTTTATCGCCACGCATCCGATTCAAGAAACCGCCACCGAAGATGTCCCTAATCTTCCAGTCGACGGCAATACGCTCGATAGCATTACCGAACCGAAGCATCCCGACAAGTTTCGGACCAAGCCAAATCCTGACGAACCACGACAGCCGGTCAAACCCCGTGAGCCTCGCATTGGATTCTTCGAAAACCTGCTTCGCTGGTTCCGTGATCGATTGCTGGTTTTTCTTCTGATCGTAGCTGGTGCCGTGGTCGGATTCATCGGTGGTGTTGTGTTTGCGAAAACGCGATGAGGAAGCTAAACCCATGTTCGAAGCTCTTGGCTATCTGCTCATCTGCTGGCTTGCTGCCGACTTTATGTCGGGCTTTTGGCATTGGCTCGAAGACCGCTACTTCGATACCCGATGGCCAATCATCGGAAAGTATATTGCCAAGCCGAACCAGCTCCATCATGAGATGCCGATCGAGTTTACTCGCGGTAACTATTGGCAGCGCAACTACACGGCCATCTTGCCCGCCGTCGCGGCAGCAAGTTTGGCAGCTTGCGTCGAATCTTGGAGCATGGTTTTAATCTGCGTTATGGTCTCACAGGCCAACGAGATTCACGCCTGGGCACACCAGCGATGCAACAGCTTGGTTCGCATGCTGCAAGAAACAGGCGTCATCCAGTCGCCCGACCATCATCGTCGCCACCATCGCGATCCGTTTGAAATCAAGTATTGCGTCATGACCAATTGGCTCAACCCGATTCTCGACGCGTTTCAATTCTGGCGAACTGCCGAGTATGCTCTTGCCCACATCGGAATACCGGTTCGCAATATTTCGTATGGCGATGTTAACCACGAAGGGAACCAGCCGTCATGACCGACATGTTAAAAACAGGTACTCAATGGTTGGCCGATCAACTGATGACGCACGCAGCCGAGCTCGTCGAATACTGGCGAAGCAGCTGCGAGCCGATGCCGCTCAAGGCGAGCACCGGACGTACCCTTTTTAAAGTCGAAGAAGATGGCGTCCAAAAAGTCGTCTGGACGGATAAGGATTTCATCTTTCGTGCGGCCGATCTTGCCTTAGCTGGAATCGACGAACCGCAACATGGCGATCGCATTCGCGAAGTCATAACCCTTCGCAATCGAATGATAGTTCGCTTTTATCTAGTGGCGGCACCGGGCGGCGAGCAACCTTATCGTAACGCTGACGGTCGCGATGTGATCACCCGTGTGCATACCAAGCTCATGTCGGAGGAGCCCGTCGTATGATCGCTCCGATTATCGAGCTAGCCAACGAAGTCGTCACCTTGGTCAACGGCGTTCTCGACTTGAATAGCCAGAATCAACTGGCTGTTCGTCAGTACAACCCGATTGTGAACTTGAAGGAGATGCCCGAGCTGCGATGCGTTGTTTACCCAGCCAGGAATATTTCCGAGACCGACTTTACCCGAAAACTTCGCCAGCACGAATATGAAATCCAGGTCTTGGTCCAAGCCAAGCTTGGTCCACCGAACACGAGTGACTGGAATAGTCAGATCGATGAGATGACAGGGCTAGTCGATACGATTGCCGAAGTTTTTCGGGCGGGCGATCGAATGCCGGTGAGTTTAGCTTATTGCGTGGAGTGTGACATTGATCCGGTCTTCGCTGCCGAACATCTCGATCAACGGAATGTTTTTTCGAGCGTGATCAACCTGACCTTCCGACAGGAGCGAAGCTAACGATGGCCGCAACGGTAAAAATTGTCAAGAATTTCAATCGAGTGAAGAAAGCTGTCAATGATTCAGTGCTTGCTACCTTCGGCGACGCCGCTCGCTTGACTAGAGCCATCGCTCGACGTTCGATCCGTCGTCGCGCTGGCAGCAACTATGCACCCGCTGGTCAACCGCCACGAACTCGCTTCGGCTCGATTCGCAACTCGATCCTCTTTGACGTCGATAAGAAGTCGCAGGTTGCCTTGATTGGGCCGGCTTATTCACGGATTGGGCCGGTGGCTGCCGCTCACGAACATGGCGGTTTCTTCCGTCGACGTCGCTATGAGGCTCGGCCGTTCATGCGACCAGCATTTGAAAAAGTCATTCCACGCCTACCGAAACTTTGGCGTTACTCGATTCGATAAGGATTTATTACGACCATGGCTTCTCAAAAAGTCCCCCTGGGCATGCTTGCCAAACTCTACCGCAACACTGGTTCGACTTTTTTAACAGCCGCCGCCTTTACCGGAACCGAGATCGACAATGTTCGCGATCTGACGCTCAGTCTCGATAAGGCGACCGCCGATGTGACAACGCGTGGCAATGGTGGCTGGCGAGCTACGGTCGGTACGCTCAAGGACGGGAGCGTCGAATTCGAGATGATCGCCGATAAGGACGATGCTCATTACACCGCCATTCGCTCGGCTTGGCTCTCGGATACACCGATCCAGTTCGCCGTTATGAGTGGACCATTAACAACGCCTCCAGAACCTGGTTCCGAAGGTTTGGTTGCCGTCTTCTCGATCAATAGCGTCAGTCGGGCTGAACCGCTCGAAGGAGCACAGATGTGCAGTGTGACGATGACACCGACCTATGTCAACGATCCGCAGTTCAAGCCTGACTGGAAAACGGTTGCTGGAGTTCCGTAATCATGACTTGGTCGACCATTCTAACGATCGGAACGTTCGGTGAACGGATGGACTTGCATATCAAGCAAGGTTCGACGTTCGGACCGATGCGTTTCGAGATGATCAATCCCGATGATTCGCCGGTTGATTTAACGGGCGTAATCATACGAGCCCAGATTCGACATGCGGCTCTCGATGCAACAGTTGTCGTCGATCTCGATTGCCAGATCGTGGATGCGATGGCTGGTTGGTTCGAAATGGGGCTCAGCGATGAACAGACACGGTTGATCGAAGCGGGCGAATCGATCGGCGATTCCAAGAGCCAATTTGTCTGGGATATGGAGTTAGAAGATAGTTCGGGCCGAGTCATTCCGCTCTACCACGGCAACGTCCTTGTACTTCGAGAGGTAACTCGCTGATGCCGATCAACGTAGTCAGTCAAACGACGATTCGAACAACCTTGACCGTTGGCCAAGGACCAACTGGTCCCGAAGGCCCCCAAGGACGACCGGGCGATCCCGGTCCGCCAGGTCCAACCGGTCCCATAGGTGACAACGGTGACGTGGGTCCACAAGGGCCGGTTGGAGCGACGGGTAATACGGGTCCCGAAGGTCCGGTTGGTGCGACGGGTGCAATCGGTCCTCAGGGGCCAGTCGGTTCGCAAGGAATCCAAGGTGATCTTGGCCCTCAAGGTCCCATCGGCGCGACTGGTCCCATTGGTCCCCAAGGTCCGCAAGGCGATCCCGGCTCCAGCGATTGGAATGCAATTTCCAACAAGCCATCGACTTTTCCGCCGTCGTCGCACAGTCATTCCTTCGCCGACATTACCAGTAAACCGACGACATCGTCTGGTTACGGCATTACCGATGGTATCACGACCATCGATAGCAATGGCACGTTGAGCGTTGCCGGTTCTGGAAGTACCCGCACGGTAACATTGGATCTCTCATCGATCAACACTTGGACCGGTATCCAAACGTTCAATGAGACACTCGTTCAATCGCTGCGATTAGCGTCGTCGGTGATCCAAACAGGCCGAGCACTTTTGGCGAACGAATCGGTCGTCGTCCTTGATCCTCCGGTCTTAGTATCTTTTGATTGCTCGTCATTCACAGACCAAAGTTCCTGCGAATCCGAAACAGGCTGTAGCTGGGAAACATGGGATTGCACTACTCACGGTTCGGAAGCTTCTTGCAGCGCCGATTCCTACTGCTATTGGACCGAAATGAGCTGCGGCGAAATGTCAGATCAATCGCAATGCGATAGTTACTCTGAATGCACTTGGAATGCAGTCGGCAGTGTTTGCGAAGGTGAAAACATCCCATCAACCGGAACATGTGATGGCGGGGATGGCGAGCAATGTTCTGGTGCCGTCAACGCCGGGCCAGCAACGCTACTATTACCAACTTCGCCGGCGGACGGGAAAAACTACTGGCTAAAGAACGCTGGTACGAATGGTGAGACGGTTTTAGTAAATCTTTCAAATACGACACTTTTCACCGTTAGCCCGTTCGAAGCGATTCACATCATTCGATCGAACGGCGGATGGCACGGTCTATCACGAGGGCTCTTCGCATGATCACCATTCTTACCGACGAGACCTTTGAAAAATGGATTGAAGCTAATCCTAACTCGGTCATTTTGGGCTGGATGGAACATTGCTCATTCTGTGACCAGTTCAAGCCGATCTTCCAACGTGTGGCAGATGATCCAGCGTTCTCGAATGGGTCGTTCGGATCGATTCTGATCGCTCGTTCCGGGAGTGTTTTTAAACGGCAATACATGAAATCCAACATTGGTGAGAAATCGGGAGCACCTTGTACGTTTCTCTTCCGCGACGGGCAATATTTTGCCAGGCACCATGGCTTGTTATCGATCGAACAGCTTTCTCAATTCATTCGCGACGGCAAGATCGAACAGGAAGCATCCGTAAAAACAATCCAGCAACTTTCAATTACCGAGCTCAAAGCGTATTGGCTCGATCAGATCCTGGCGATCGAACGTTCACAAGCCGTTATTCGAAATGTTCAAACCGAACTCAATTCCCGCAGCCAAGTTTAAGGAGCAACGACTATGGCATCATTTACCGACCAGGCAGGCCGCGACTGGGTTGTTCGGATCACCAATCGAACAATCCGCGATGTGAAAGATCGGAATGGCGTTGATCTGCGGGAGTTGCTCAACGATGAATGCCGTCCTTTATTAGAGCTCATCAGCGACTCTTTGCGATTGTCGGACATCCTTTATACAGCTTGTCGCGAGCAGGCTCTCGAACTTGGAGTCACCGTCGATGATTTTTTAGATGGCTTTTACGGCGATGTTTCCGAGACAGCAGGCGAAGCTTTCTGTCGAGCGTTCGTCGATTTTTTCCCGAATCCCCAGCTGCGGAAAGCGATCGACGACATGCTGGGGCTAACACGAATACTACGCAACGAGATCGCGACGGAAGCCAATCTACGTGTGCAAGCAGCAATCGCTTCGACGGATATCGAATCGATCGTGAAACGTATCGTATCGCCGGAATCGTCGGCGTAGACCCACTCGACTATAGCTTGCGTGAACTGAGCTGGATGCTTGACGGGAAGATGGAAGTTCATCGCGAAACATTGCAGTGCGTGATGGATGGTCTCTTCCAATCGATGGCGAACCAGATGGCACTCGCCAAAGCCATGCACACCGGTCGCCGAGTTAGACCCGACGAGTTTTATACGCGTCCAAAATCCAACGCAGCGCAGGAAATCGAATCGATTAACCACGAAGGTTTTCAAACGATGCGATCCCTTTTTACCAACACATGATTTTCAAGTCTCTAGTCCCTAGATTCTAGTCTTTAGCCTCTAGTTTCTAGTTTCTAGCCTCTCATCCCTATGACGAATCAACGAGACATACAAGCCGCATCCGCCTACGTTCGGCTCTATACAAAAGGTGGCGAATGGACGAAGGGGCTCGATCAGGCTGGTCAAAAGCTATCGAAGTTTGGCAGCCAGATCAAATCGATCGGGACTCAAGTAGCCATTGCAAGCGGTGCTATCGGGTTACCCTTGGCTCTTTCCGCCAAACATTTTGCATCCTTCGATGATGCGATTCGGGCGACGGCCGCTGTCACCGGTTCGCTCGGAGAATCAGGTGCCGCATCACTGCAGTTGCTCACCGATACCGCTCGTAAGTTGGGGGCGACCACTTCGTTCACCGCCATCCAAGTCGCCAATCTCATGACCGAGTTAGGACGAGCTGGTTTTAAACCGGATGAAATAGTTGTCATGACAGATGCCGTGCTTGCGTTGTCACGGGCAACCGGTACCGATGCAACCTTGTCCGCCGGAATAATGGCCGCGACGCTTCGCCAATTTTCGCTTGGGGCGGGCGATGCAGCCAGGGCGGCCGACGTATTGACCAAGGCTGCCAACAGCACTTTTAATACGGTCGAAGGATTAGGCGAATCGCTCAAGTATGCTGGTCCTGTTGCCGCTTCGCTCGGCATGACGCTTGAAGATACGACGGCCATTCTCGGCGTCCTCGGCAACGTTGGGATACAAGGTTCCGAAGCGGGTACGGCATTACGACGCTTAGGAGTTATTTCTGCCGCATCCGGCAAGGAACTCAAGTCGCTATTCAATGTGAGCAACGTCGATTCGGCCGGCAAACTTAAACCGCTGGTTCAAATACTTGACGACATCAACACCGCGACCAAGGATATGCCGCTTGCTCAGCGTACTGCGAAGATGGCTGAAGCCTTTGGACTGCTCGGCATCACTTCCGCCAATGTGCTTTCGCAAACGGCAGGCGGCGTTGCACAATTATCGGCCGAATTGAAAATCGCAGAAGGAACGGCTAAAAGGACGTCGGATGCGATGGACGCAGGTCTTGGCGGATCGATGCGAATTGCCTTGTCCGCGATCGAAGGCGTCGCTCTAGCGATCGGCGATTCTCTGGCCGGCGGCTTGAAAGAGATTATCGACGTGTTTAGTGGTGCGGCCACCGCACTCACTCTATTTATTGGCAACAACAAGCAACTGATTGTGACGATCGCCAAAGTGACGGCTGGAATTGCCGTGGCTGGAGCCGCACTCTTTGCCATCGGAGGTGCGATCGCTCTAGCGGGTGCGGCTATTTCTGGGGCAGCGACGCTCGCATCCGGATTCGCGGCAGTGCTCGGTGCCATCGGGTCGATTGGAGCGATCGCCATTTCAGCTCTTGCTTCGCCGTTGGGTATTGCCATCGGTCTCTTCGGCGGACTAGCTGCGGCGTCGTTCTTCGCATCGGAAGAAGGCGGGAAAGCCATTTTTACTTTGGGCGAAATGGTCACTGGACTCGGTCAGATTTTTAATGATACATGGAGTGGGATCGTCGCCGCTGTGCAAGCGGGAGATCTGGCCAAAGCTGGCGATATCGCCTGGCTCGGTTTACAAATCGGATTCCAGCAAGTCGTCGTGACGATTCGCGAATTGATGGATGCTGTCAGTCGCTGGTTTATCGGAATTTGGAATGGGGCAGCCGATGCAGTTGCCGATGTGCTCGTCGGTTCCTTCTTCGGAATTCAAACCGCCTGGGTATCGATCATCGCTGGCCTGAAGACCGGCTGGAACAATTTTTTGTTTGCATCCAAAGCCACGATCACCGAAATGGTTTCATTATTCAAGAAAGCCTGGGCTTACGTTACGGCTCTTTGGGATCCTAGTGCCTTGGAAGGGAAGCTCGCGAAGATCGAGAAAGAGCGTACTGACGCACACATCGCCAACCAGGAAAAGCAAACGGGATCACGCTTACAAAACAAATCGGATTTTGAATCGCAACTTGCCGAGATCCAATCGAACCGCAGCCAGATGGCTGGCATTCTCAAGGAAGATCGTTCACGGCGTGATCAAGAACTTGCGATGCCCAGTCAAGGATTAACTGAAGCTCAAAGTTCGTTGGCTGCGTCCAAAGAAAAACTGAAAGCGATCTCAGAGGAGCAGAAGGCTGCAACCGCTACTAAGAAAGCAGCCGAGGAAGCCAAGAAAACCAAGCCACCTACTCCCGACACAAGCGGCGGTGCTGGCAACGGTGGCTTAGTCAATGATGCGGTGAGCTCGTTAAAAGTATCCGCCAGCGGGATATTTTCGGGATTCGCTGTTCGCTCGTTGGGTGGCGATATTGGCGGTGGTTCGCCCGCCGAACGGACCGCTCGAGCGACTGAAAAAACCGCCAAGAATACTGACGCGATCCGAAAGCAGGGAGTCGAGTTCACAACATGACCACGACTGTCATCGAAAGTTACGAATCGCAAGAGATCAGCCGCAACTATGACGAAGCGGTTCTTGAAATCAAAGCTCACATCACGGGGAGTGAAGATACGGCTGTTGTCGAGCAGGACTTTTTTAGTTGGCTCAGCACCCATCCAGCGACCGTCGGCGCTGGCCTTAAACAAACCAACGTCAAACATCTCGGTGGTGGCGTCCACGAAGCGACCGCAACCTATGTGGAAACTTCGGCTGAAATCGTCAAGACCGTCCGCTATCGAACGACGGGCCAAACAGCTCGCATCATCCAAGGCTATGGAACGGTCTATTCCGCTGCACTCACCGGTTCGCCACCGAATTTTAACGGGCTCATTGGCGTGACTCGCGACGGAGTGGAAGGGGTCGACGTTCCGATCCCGAGCTTTTCGTTCTCGATCGACTATCGCTTTAGTGCCGTCTCGCAAGCCTATCTTTATCTATGCCATCAATTGACCGGTTGCGTGAACAATGCACCCTATCTTGGCTTCGGGATCGGCGAGCTGCTCTTTAACGGCATCGATGGCGAAGTCGGTATGACTGCCGGTGGTGCGATTGTCTTATCATCGTCGCCGATCAGTTTTAATTTCGAAGCTTCGCCAAATCTATCAGGACTACAAGTCGGACCGTTTACGATTCCGTTCAAATATGGCTGGGACTATCTGTGGCCAAGAACGGTCGAAGAGACCAGTAATGATGCGGTCATCCGCAAGACGACCTCTGTCCACATCGATCGCGTTTTACGTTGGGCCGATCTCTCCACTCTCGGAGTATGAGCCATGCGACAACGCAAGCGAGCTGGCCAGCGACTGAGTCTTTCGGCATCCGATTGGAACGCGATGCTCGAAGCGACTGACATGCTTCTCGGCGGCAAGATGAATCGTCGCGACAATACTCTTTCGGTTGCCCGCGGCAATCAAGATGTTCTCGGCAAGAACACGACCGGTCAAACGTTGCCTGCATTTTCGATTGTGGGTCTGAGCAACACTGTTGCCCCGACCCCTTCCGCCAATCTTCTAGAGTGGAAGCAACAGAATCATCAGTTCAACCTAGTGGTACCTGCTGTCCCGGATCACCTTGGCAAATGGGGCGTTTTACAGGAGCCGCTTGTCAACAACGCTGTCGGTCGCGTTCGCATCGCTGGAATCGCAATCGCTCACGTAACAGGTGAACCGCCCGACGACGGTTTTTCATATTTCGTCGAATGCAGCGACAATGATACTTCAACGCTCGAAATTCAGTATCGCGGCACAGCACAAGTCCTGTGGAAAGATAATGGTAGCGATTGGTCGATTATCAGGATCGGTAACGCCTGGCGTCCACATGCAATTCGAGCAACGCTGACCAACGGCAACTATTTTGAAGATGAAACGGCCAGCGATCCACATATTGGTGGCGACATCATCGGCCTCGACGCAATCTGGCACGGCGATTCGACCGTCGAACTTTATAATCCGATGGAAATCAAATTATGGCAAGGTTGCCTTGTGACCGCCCACTGGAATGTTACCGACCAACAATGGGAAGTTATCGCTGCGACCAGTAACAAAGTTGTTCATGGCATCCAACGTAACGTCACACGATGTCGATTTGAAAAACTCGACGGAGCCGCCGGCTGGAGCGATTGGGATCGCAACGCCAATATTCCGTTTATCAAGGACGTATTCATGGAAGGATGCGAACTGGTTTACAAAACCGCATGCAACGATATTATCCCGATTACGACTTTAGACTTCGTAAAATCGGTCAAAATCGGATCGGGCTCGAATGCGTGCCAGTTGGTTTATACGACGTGCGAAACTTCGTGCGGCGAATGCACCTGGGAAGCATCATTGATCGATCCTCCACCGACGCCGGGAACTGGACTACCTCAGCTTGAGTGGATCAAGACCGGCGATTGTTCGGGCGACTGCAGTTGCTCGACGCCACCTAATCCGCCTGAAAGTTTGAACGAAACGGCGACGACCAATTGTTCTGGAGGCACTGGTACTCTGACCGAGTATCCGATTGTGAACATCGATTGGGTAACAGGCGTTGTGATCAGCGGTTGCGACTTGACGGTCACGAAACGCTGCAGTAGCCCAGTCGTAACGAGTCCGTTAAGCAACTTCGTGGTCGCCGTGGCTGCAAATGCATCGTCATTATATTACCAACAATGTAACGGAACGATCGTTCCGATTATCGACGTGGGGCCATGTCCAACGCCGGTTGTATGTGGAGAATGCCAATGGGAATATCAGCAAGTACAGGGTCAAGGTACCGGAATCGGGCAATGGGTCAAAATTTCTGATTGTTCCAACGAAGTCTGCACGTGTGAAGTACCGAGCGGAACTCCGTCGATCGGTACGACGGCAACGACTACTTGTTCGGAGCCGCCCGCATAATGGCACCGCGTTTGCAAACCTACGATGGAAAGCTACTCTATCTCGACGGTAAGCTGATATACGATGACGGATGTTGCTGCGACAACTCGTGCGAAAGCTGTCCAGCATTCGAATCGATATGCACGGCGACGCTCAAGACGCCGTTCGGTAATATTGAATTTAAGTCCGATTTCCCAACGCAGCCGCGAGTCCGTTGGAATACGGAAATGCGAAGCGGGGTCTGCTGGAAGGTCTACGACGAGACACTCTACCAAGATGGCTGCGTCGGGAACTGTGAAGAATCATTCACACCCGATGCGCCGGATACGATTTTGATTTGTGAGTTTCAGTATGAGCCGCCAGCCGATGAAGATGAGGACTGCCCAAGCTGTCCGTATTGCCCCGATCCACCTGAAAGCGGATTCATCGGCACGAAAACGTTCGAGTACTTCGGCCAGATGGCTCACGTTTTTCGGCAGTTAGCTTCGTTTGGTCTGCTTCGTGTGCGGTATGAATATAATTGTGAAACGCAAATCTTGTATCGCAAGTTGTATTTCGAATACATCTATTCACAGGATCTTTCCGGTTACTTCCGAGGCGACCTTATCTATCGAGTCGACGTCGACTATCCAGCCGAGACGCCCCCTTGTGTCATTCACACCGAAGAGATTCTTACCGTATTCAATAAGCACTTCGACGGCTGCGACTACTTCCCGCTGATGCCCAACCGACCGGGTTTTCCAGATATTATCCATCAAGAAACATGGCAAGGCCTCGGTTCGATTCAAGGCGGACTCGACTATGGGATCTGCGGCAAGGTCGTATACGAAGAAGATTGGACAATCGTTTCCACGCCACCCTTTCAGACCGATAGTAACTTAACGCCGAAAGTGACTGACATCCCACCAGATTTTATGGGGATTCATGATTGCCCTGTCGTTATCGGTGAAAACCCGCCAGTCCACGTCGAGTACAAATGCGATCCCGTCCATCGACGTGCCTTCATCGATTACGAGGCACCAGAAGATTTTAGTTGTTGGATCTGCGGACCACCCGAAGTCCCCTTCAAGTTAATCGACGGCGGTTGCACTTATCCACCAGACGGCGTGATCTTCGTACTGGATGAACCCGTACCCACCCAACCAGCCACTTTAGAAGACGAGCCCGAATTCACACCCTACAGCTTTCAGCACGAGCTATCCTTCACGACCAAGCCCTACGACGAGGACTGCCCTTCGCCATGAGCCACGATCATTGCCAGGGTCATTCGAAGTATAAACAAAGCTGCTACGCATGCCAGCGGATCAAGCAAATCCGAGACGAAACACGAACTGCCAACCGACATCTTGACCAGCCGGATAATTATCAGCAATCATCCACCTTGAAAGCAACGCTGCCATCAAAGCCCAAGCAACATCGAAAGATAATCCCATGCATCCATCGCGGCGATTACGTTGGCGAGTTAGGCTGTTCCTGTGACGGTGTTCGAGATACTTATCGATGTACCAAACTCGATCGCCCCGAACATCCAGGCGAAAAAACCTTCTGTATCCAAGTTTTAACAAGCAAACCCTATTCGCGAATCGTCGATCCGAAAACCAAGCAGACCCTGCATCGAGTCAAGAACGGCGAAGTGATTCTCTGCAAGGAACTGCCCGCTGTGGAAATGAACGGCAGCGAGCAAATAATGGGATGTCGCATGTACGAATCGACCAAAAGCTGAAAAAGCGATCCTTGATTTCCGGCCTGGGAAATTAATTCAAGAATCTCGACACTTGCAATGAGGACCTCGCAAGTGAGTAGAGAATGGAAAGTGCGAATAAAGCTTCGACCACGCGAACGTAGCGCTGTGTAAATGCACATGTTGATATGCCGCGCTCCGCGTTAATCCACGAATGGCAAAATTGCTGAAAACCTCCTCTATTTTGGGGGCTCGATCACTTCGAGAGATCGAGTGTATCTTCCCTGACGTGTTGAGCTAGATAGACTCGCAGGCTGCGAATGATCCCGATCGGAGGTAGGCACTAACAATTCCAAACTCAAAGCGCTTTGTCCAATTGCTCCACAAAAACACGGTTATAAGTCACACTTAAGAGTTTTTTTATTGGAGCAAATAGACTAAAAGCAGTCAAAATGTCTGGGAATAGTTAGCTATCTCTCACGAAGTTAACAAAAGACTCACTCCTGAAATTGAGTGTGGGTGGCTTTCAGCCCTTCGTACAGAGGCACTCAACTTCAACCAGGAGACGTAGTCTATGCAAATTGGCTTCACCGGTTCTCAGACCGGTATGTCGCGTTCTCAACATTTGTTCATCCAAACCTACATCCAACAAACGCAACCAACGATTTGCTCCGCACACCACGGAGATTGTGTGGGCGCAGATGCTGAGTTTCACGAAATCTGCGAAAACGAGGAGATTGCGGTTACGCTCCACCCGCCCGCCAACGACGAAAAGCGGGCGTTTTGTTACGCGGGTCAGGTCCGAAAACCGTTGCCGTACCTCGAACGAAACAAAAAGATCGTCGACGCTTGTACGCTTTTGATCGCCTGTCCAAGCGGACCCGAGAAACTGCGATCTGGAACTTGGGCCACCATTCGGTTTGCGCGTCGTCAGAATCGAAAGCTACTCATCGTCATGCCCAACGGTGAACCTCAGTTCGAGAATTGCAACGCCGAACAGCTTGGGCTCGCGACATAACAGTGTCGCGAATACACACTTTCCTGTGGTGGGAGTTGGCTTGCGCCGGACCGGTGGTTGTCGGTCCGGCGCTCGACTTCCTCCGCGTGTAACAACCAAACCTACCACGAAACCTTTCATCACTAGGTAAAGCGGGGATTGGTGGTTACGATTCGATTCCCAGTTAGCCAACCAGTGCGTCTACTTTTCTCATTTTCTTACGTCTGGAGTTTTTGATGAAGCAGTTTCTTACTCTCGCGTTCCTTATTGTTTCGATCATCGGTTGTAGTGGTAAACCCATCACCAAGGACAATTACTCTAAGGTTAAAACCGGTATGACGCTCGCCCAGGTTGAGTCGATCCTGGGCAAAGGGACCGAGCAAGCAAGCAGCGATGCCAGCTTTGGAGGAATCTCGATCGACTTCAAGAGCATGATCTAGCAAGACGAAGACAAAATCATTTCGGTCACCTTCTCGCATGACAAAGTGCAGGCGAAAACGCAAATCGGTAAGTGATTTTGATATGCGATTGGCGATAACTAGGAGTCAAACGTGCATCGACATTGAGTTGTTTCTACTAAACGTCTGATTGATTCCACGAGCCGACTAAGGACACGTTATGATATCGATCAGCATATCCATTCGCAGTCGAATGCGAACCTGGCTGTGGTCTACGGAAACGATCAAGCAGATCGTTGGGAATTGAATCCAACTATTACACTTCGATTTATTGAACGAGAAGCAATGGCAACTACAGCACGCCTAAGGAAAAGCAAAGACCACAGCATCTGGATGAAGCACATCGAGGACCAAGTGGGCGAAGTTTTAAAAAGCTTAGGCTCAGTTCAGTCGGAACAAGACGTTGTTCTCCGTTTGAATGGACAGGAAGGGACATGGACGCGGTTTAAAGCGTTGCCAAATGGAGATCAATCAACCGGATTTAAGTGCAAAGACGACGCATCTCGACAAATTTGGAATAGCATATCCATTGATGACAAAGTGAAATTGGAAGTTGTTTGTGTAATCGGAACAATGCGCGATACCACAAGCGAATCAGTTAGTAAGGCGCAAGGAAACCGTCGGAAACAAGCACGGGAGAGCAAGCTCCCTTTGCTTGAGCGAATTGTACCTCCAATACCCGGTGAACTACTAGCTATTGGCATTGATGTCGCTTGGTGGGGAGGGGCGAAAGGCTCTAAAGCAAGTCGCTCGGAAGCGATCGCATTTTCCACGCGAAGCTCAGGAAAATGGAATTCGCTTGAATTAGTAAATGTAGACCTAAACGGCTCATTCAACAAAGACGCGGACGAATGGACACCAAACGCTGATCCAGAAGCAAGCACCCTTGTAGAGGCTTTAACGAGTGTGATAGAGCGATTTAAAAATATTGAACGAATAATTGTTGCACTTGATGTTCCAATTCTGGCTCGCGAACGAGATCTTCCGCCGCCGAAAAAGGCAAACGCAAAAGGCGAAACGGGTGGCGTCTTTCGGCAATGTGACCAAGCGTGGATGAAAGCACGAGCGAATTCCCCAGTGGGTTGGACCGGAGTAAATGTCTTGCCGGGCGCTCCAACAGTTCCAAGGTGCGAGAAACTTTTGATCAAACTAAGGGAATTAGGTTTTGAAGTGTTTGGACTTTGCGACGTAGATCAAAATCGGCAACTAATCGAATGTTTTCCGAATGAGATTGTTTGGAGCATCGGTGCAACTGGATTGACTCCGGACCTTCGGCCAAATTCACTCCAGCAATACAAGCGGCTTGGCAAGCAAAATTTGCCACTTGCAAAAGATCTGTTTCACGCTACGTGGCGACATACAATCGAAAAGTCAATGACTTTAGCAGGTGCCACAGATAAATTGGTTGCCTCTTGGACCTCTCAACTCCAAGATTGGCTTGAACAGTCTGTTTGCTTTGACCGGAATCGACAGATTGGTTTTACTGGAAAGGCTTTCGATGATTCTGTGGAATCGGTACTTTCGCTCACCGCAGCAATGGCATTTGCGGACGGTAATGCTCATGTGCACTGGGGAAATGACCCCGAAGATGGACATATCATTGGACCTGGTTTTGGGGGGCAATCTTCAATTTGACACTCAGTCTCGACCTAGACGGCTGCATCAACGAAGCTCCTGGGGGTTTTTTCTGCCCTTTCGCATTCGTGGCCGGGACGGATGAACGTGATTACGTATCGACGCAATCGGCGATTGACGATTTGAATTTGTGTAGCATCCGATGTGACGAGGCTATATTGGTGGATCGATTTGATGCAAAGGCTGAGCAATCGCCGAGAATGTTGTCACCTTTTACGTGGATGACCAGCACGAGACGCTCAAGAACGTACCTGCTGGCGTGAATGTGATGCTGATTCGCGACGAACGTTGCCGATCGGCGATGGATGTTTAGTGGTGAAACCGGCAATGAGATCTGCTGAGCTTTCAGCGAAGGCGGACTGATCTTAGAAATAAGACGACCTTTTTCAAAACGAGGCGAAGCATGAAGAGTATGGTTTGGGAATATTTGGACTTGATGTACGACGATGCGACTTGGCCTGATACCGATCCTGCCGTGTGCGTCGATTCGTGCTGGGGCGATCGCAAGCTGGCACTGCAAGACCTGCTTGACGCTTATGGCGAAGTTGTCTTGGCCGAGGACAGTTCTGAGGTCCGCGACCAGTTGTGGGAAGAAGGAAGTGAATTCCCCGGTTGCTTTGCAATGGTTGCCGCTCCGCAAGTGATGGAAAACGTCATCTCACTTGGATTGCAGGTGATTGCAATAAGTCATTTTGATCACATGCTCGACCTGTTCGAAGCAAGCCAGGGTGAAAGCCAAGAACGGCTAGCTTACGTCATCGCCCTACATGGCCTTGGAAGCAGCGAGTCCAGAGCCGCCAAACTTATGCTTGCTGCATCGGCTGCCGAGTTTTCTCCAGGAAATGACAATCTTCGCTCGTTTGCTTTTCAAGCGTTTGGAAAACTTGAACGGCCCAGCGACGCAATGATCGATACAGTCACACGTGCTGCGGAAGACACGAGTTCACCGCAACCGCTCCGCTCGGTCGCCATCGAATCTTTGATGGACATGGGACCGGTCGCAGCGGCGGCGATCGCGGTTCTTCGGGCCATCAAGGAAACTGACGAAGATTCTGATTTGCGGATGTTTGCTTGGGCCGCATTAAAATCCGTTTCCGCCGACAGCAAAGAACATCCAAGTGGTGGTACCGTTGCGGAGCACATGCGGTCCCTTGGTCGTGGAGTATCGGAGCCTGCCGATGAATAGCGAATTAATGCAAGTGCGCGAGTTTCACTCGCATATCGGTGAATCGGTTTCTAATATCCCTCGTTTACTTGACCACGAACCAGAATCAGACCACCAACTGGCACAAATGCTCCGGCAGATTGTTGATTCGTTCAACGGGCGGCAAGAAAAGCCTTCTCAGTTGATCCGACGTTCCTTGATGGCGATCGAAGAACTTGCGGAGTGGGTCGAAGCACATGCTGAAGCCGATCTGGTAGCGGCGGCTGACGCTTGGGGCGATCGAGCGTACGTGTTGCTTGGCGATGCAGTCGCCGTCGGTTTGCCTGCAGATGCTATTTTTGAGGAAGTGCATCGGTCTAACATGACTAAATTCGGGACGAGCGCAAATTCGGGCAAGGGAATTAAATCGGACGGGTTCCAACGGCCGGACTTGCAGAAAGTATTGCTGAACGCGGGAACTGCAAAGGAGATATAGCTTGGCTTTTTCACAACCAATTAAGAACGGTGACGCTAAGTTCTGTCGCGATTGCGGCGGGCCGTTGACGAAAGCATTCGAGGATTATCGGATCTGCGAGAACACCACAACAAAAGGACAGCAGCAGGATCGAAAAGACGTTTGCGAATATTTGCCTCGAGAACGACGACTCTTTTGTGAGTTCGATGGGCAACAATTGGAACTTGGCCAAACCGGTTGTCATGGCTGCAAACAACCAGCATCACATCCTTGATTTATGGAGCGTACCCTGAAACCTCAAATCGGAATTTGGTGGGACGATGGCAAAATGATCGTTGCGTTTCCGCATGCTCCAGGTCGCCCCATACAAATTACGGGCTTATGCGACAGTGAAGAATCCCACAACGATTTGTGGCCAGAAGCGGCGATGCAGTTCGACGTTGGCATAGACGACGAATACTTCTCGATTCCTCGCGGGCGAGTGCTTTGGAATCCGGTGAAGCTGCAGTCGATCATTTATCATGGCAATAGAACGAGTGCGGCGAGACTCAAGGAAATTGCCACGATCTTCAAGCTAACGGTTTGGACGACTCGAACCGATATCCACTACATGATGGGTAATGCTGCCGACCGTTTGTTCGACGACTGATTCCTAGTGTCATCCGAGAAACGCACCTACCCTTGACTCTTTTTAACATGGATCTTCGTCACTTCTAGGCCCAAAGCTCCAACCAGGTCTGGCCAGTTCTCTTTCCACTCCGAATTACTTTTGATTGGTGGCAGTCCAAGAACTTCGAGTGCCTCTGCGATGTAGCCGTTTATCTTCCTGTCCGTACCCAACCAGTAAATCATTCGAGGAACCATGTTCTTTACCTCCCATGACCGAAGTTTTTCTATAATTGGAATCGTGGAAAGGCTCTTGTCAATTACCCAGATCCAGTCTCGCCCGACTGTGACGGCTCTTCTGGATCTCCATTTTAAGAAATTGAGAATGTCGCGTCCGGATGGCATGTCAGCATTCGGATGGGCTGTCGGATGGCTATGCCATGTGCAGGGTTGGCACTCGTGAGTATTCTCGGAAAACGCTTCACAGGCTTGGTAGCGAATCTCATTCCTTGTTATGAATCCACCATACTCGAAGTCGGAGGCTGACGGCAGCATGCGGTAAACCTCCTCTGCCGACAAAGAAGAGATAGCTATAGGTTCTTCCTCGTCATCGAGTTCCCAGTCATCTGCCCCGTTAGTATGTTCGTAGATCGTCTGGTACGCAGTTTCGTCCATGAAGGGCTTTGGCAAGTACGCTGGCAAATTTTCTTCAAACTTCATCTTCTGTCTCGTTTCTTGAAAGAGAATAAGCAAACCGGTACTGATGCGAGCTAAACAGTTTTTTGCCACCCTGGAAGTTGATTGATTTGGATATGCATTGGTTCAGCTGAGAGACCGTCACCATGCTCAAATGTCGTCAAATGAGTTCTTGTTTCTTCATGAAACGAATGCTGCGTCAACATCTCATGCGACAGGAGTGGACCGGCGAACTCATACACTTCTCCGCCGATTAAAACCAATAGTAGGTTAGCGATGTTTTGAGTTGATTTGCGTATCTCGTTGCACAGTATTCGCACTTGGTTCGCGGTAAGCCCTACTGCCAATACATTGAGTGCCTCGAACTCAGGAGCAGAAACCAAGCACCGTCCAAAGTTGGAAGCAAAGCAAACTTGGGCATTCCGGCGTGACGAATAGAAGTGAAGCACGTTCAGGATATACAACGAGTCCTCGGTCAACACATCCGTGCCAAATGCCATTCTTCCGAGTTCCACGATATTGCAGTCGGATAGCGGACGGCACGTGTCGGAACCAGGAAAAACCAAGCGGTCAAAAGCGGCGAAAGTTGCCGCCACCGTCACTGCAGGGATTCTTTGGTCACCGTGTTCAATCAAGGTGTTCTCGATAGGGGGAGTAGTTTCATGAACTTCGATTGCTGTCTCAACCATCGTCTTAACGAAATCATTGCAGCCATGCTGTTCATCTCCGGTGACAATCGGAATATCTAGCCATTTTGAAAGCGGTTGAGCAACAGAAGATGCTAACGAATCGCCGGATTCGCACTGGCACACGAGAAGTGCGCATTGGTCTTGGACTTGCTTGACGAAGCGAACCAACTTCGTCGCCTGCGATGCCGGCATCAACAATCGCATGCGACCCATCTCAGGCGAGGATTCAGCATCATGAAACATGAGCTTACACTCCCCAACGCAAAGGTCTTTGTGCGGGATTCGGACGAACTTGCTACCTGGTTTTCGAATCGTAAGGACTGCAAACGGTTCGCGGACGAAGAAACGTTTCTCAAGTTCGTCGCGAGTCAGTGTCAAAATGGATCGTATCAAGTGAATAACCTCCAAAAAGTGAAGCGAGAAGAAGACATTCGTGAACGGCTTATAAGACTATTTTGGTTGCGCTCGCGGAACAATTCGTTGCAGCAACGGCAAATTGATGATCCGATGTCCTCCGGTTGTTCGGCGGAGAAGTTGTTCGCCCCACTCTTCAAAGAGTGCGTCGGTTTTCCTTCGGATAGTAGCTGGTGAGTAGCCTAAGTCGTCACCTGCCTCTTCTGGGCCAACCCATTCTTTGTCGAATGCATATTTGAATTCGTTAACTTTCCAGCCTTGGCGATCAAAGGCTTGGATTCGCTCGAACGGGTTTCTATAGTCACTCGATTCGGTTTCTCCAAATTCGATCAAGATCCAAACTCTGCCGCTAGGAATCTTTATCCAAGCTGCTGGTTCGTCTTGTCGGCTCTTTAGTCCAAAAGCATTGGCATATAGTGCGACTCCGCAGTCCTTAGTGGCGGAAACAATCCCGCCAACAACGATATCGCGGCTTGCAATCTTTCCGAGTCCTTGGAGCGTTCGTTCCGCGACCCAACGATCGTAGATTTCGAACTCGAGTCGAAGCAGTTCGATCTTTGATTGAGGATCATTTTCGATAGGGCGGCGATTAACACGAACGAGCTTGCCAACATACTGTCTTCCAACTGTGAACTTATGTCGTGACATAGATGTGAAATACACTCCTAGGTAGTGAGTCGAAATAATAACGAACGAATCAGCCTGGGGCCAACTAAATTGGCCCTAGGCGATCAAAACTGAGTCAGCGCAGCTAAGTCACGTGCAATGACTCTAGCCTGCTCGAACTATCTGCGGCATTCCGGCACGAAACCGGACTGCCGCACTTCAACTTCAAGAGCGAAGCCTACATTTCCAATTCCGAGCGATTTTCCATCCACAAACGACCGAGCCAATTTCCCCCTTCCCATCCCCCTTCGACCCGCATGGCACCCCAGAACAAATTACTTCCTCGACGGCCGCGGCCACTGCAATCCTCAATTATCATGGCATCACGAGACCACCACAATTTCCGCCGCAACAACTCATGCTGAGTCAATTTCAGGGAAATGCACAATCGCATATTTTCGACATCTCTGGGACTCATCGCCTCGACCACTCGCAAGCCCACATAGCGCTTTGCAATCAATTTCGCCATCATAGGCGACGCAGCCTGGCGAATCGCCTCACGGGCTTCGGCATCCTCCAATCGCATTGCCTGAAATAACGCCTCGGAGGTCCGCCACCGAACTCCCTCATGCACGATCGGATGCGGGCTCATATTTCCTAGCCACCCACCCGGCAACTTAATCTTTGAGAAGGCAACTTCATTACTCGCACCAGCAAAAAACGAAGCACAAACCGACATAGAAAACTCCTTGAAGAGACGGGGAAACATTTAGCCTGGGATTCGAATCTCTATAGCCCCATATGTGTCGAGAGCGATCAACTCGTTAATAGCGTGAAAAGCCTTGTTTTCATTTGCTATTGTGCGAAGCGATTCCACTGTCATTCGATTTTCAGTCCTTCTAGTGGAGTAAATGGACAAATCAATGCATAATGATGAACTGTTTTCTGCAAGTCCCGATTCATGAGATGAGCGATAGTGAGGATGTCGATGGGTCATCCAGACCAAATCGAAAAAGAGGTTACAAGATTCGTTCGCTATTCTGGAATCAAGTTTGCCCAGCGCACACTTAATAATAAAAGATGGAAACGGAGTTGGCCTTTTGAATTGACGACCTTGCCTCAATCCGAGACCCTGCACTTTCGAGGTTTCTTAAGTGAAGGTCGAACGCTGTGGGGACGCCAAAGCTCGACGCCTGAAATGTTATTGCCACCGGAACCTGGCGCTCAGACATTCAATCCAATTCTCGGTTCGATACTTTGTCATACCAAACCGATGAAAGATCGATTCGTCGATGTTCCTGATCGATGGGATATCTATATGCTTTTAAGGTACAAGCTAAAAGATTTTGGATTTGCCGGCAAAAACGTAGTTGCCAAAATTACGCGAACAGAAGCGACTTGGCCAACAATCCTCAAGCTTCGAGATTGGGAGGAAAGTCATCCCTATCGTCGAAGCAGATTAAAAGCACTTTATCCCAATGATCCACCCTACGCGATCGACGAAAGGTATTCGGAATCCGCCATGCGAGCGATCAAACTAAAATGGCCCGGCAAACCTAACCATCGAAAACGAGAGTGGCCTAAATGCTTCAGGGACATTGGACTTGATGTGGAGATTTTGCGGGGGCAGCGGTATGTCAGTGACTCGCGTTTCGGCTAAAACGCAACTCGGAATGACTTGCTATAGCGATTCCAAGCTTCTTTGTTGCGACGGATGGTCGGCTCTGCTGCAAACCATCGATCCTTAATCAATTTTTCAGCGTATGTTACCGCACATTCTGCGTTGGACATAATCGCAGGCTCGCCAGCCAGAAACCGTCGTTTTACGGCGTTAACGGCATAGATCAATGCCCAATTGGCATTGTCGTGAAGCAGCGGTTCGATGAAGTAAACGCGTTCGGTGCAATGCTTTAAAATTGCGATTGCAAACTGGTTTTGCCAAGCATCCTCTTTTCCACCGTGTTGAAAGTAGGATTTTACTTTTGCCCTGTATTCGTCAGTCGGTCGTTTGGTCGCTTGTTTCGCGACTTCAAACGCGTACCCGGCCAAAAATTTCGGTCGAGCTACCAACGACTGCTCATATTCTGAATCGCGGAAATTCTCGGGCGCCTGGATTAGTCGATTCAATATCTCATTCAATTTATCCCTTTTTGATTGACTCGGTTTCAAACGAGCAGGGATTTCAATTCCGAAGTGCTTGGCATAGCTAACGTGGCATCCGTCTACCCTATTGATCACCTTTTCGGCGCGGACCCAGCGGTCTTTTTTCGCATGAATTGCATATTCCAGTGCAGCGTAGCTTGAAAGGCGGTTTAACTTTACGTTTGCTTCAAATTCAGGCCATTCTCTCTTGAGCACTTTTGCAGCATAATTAGCGGCAAGGCTTGGATAACGTAACAATGCGTTTTCCGTATCATTGTCCAGACGCTGGCTTGAAGTCGAAGCGGTAGCGAGTTGTTCACTTGCGATATCAAAGCCATCTTTGGAACGCTTCACTAGCTCCCTCAATACTCTTTCCTTTTTTCCGTCAACATCTTTGTCCCAGCGGTCCTTAATCTCCCACCCATCGGTAAGAAAACGGTTGCCACCTTTCTCAAAAATCAAATCAAAAGGTAACCGGTAATGGTCTTGTTGCCAAAACGTCATATGCGATGTGCACCAAGCTCCTGCCTCGCTCAGCTTATTGAGAGCCCGCGCGGTGCGAATTCGCACGACGGTAAATTGGTCGTCTTGGTGGGCAATCTCAGCTCCGCTGCAAAGTACAACCTCTCCAGCTCTTATTCTTCGAGTTTCGTCCTCCCGGCGAATCAATCGATCAACGGCGCAAATCATTCTAGAAAATGCTTGCAGAGTGAATTTGAAAATATCGGGCTGGAAGGAGATAGCAAGTAACCGCAGTGCAAATGGGGTTGGATTTTGGACCAACTTGCACGCCCGCTCGAAGACCTGCAACTGTCGAAAAATTCTTTCACAAGTCGCTTTGCTGGGCCGCCAACCTGCAAGCGAATGTTTAAGGAGCCAAGCTAAGTATCTTTTCGTGGGTGTTGGGTCAAGCTGGGCGAGATTCTCTAGAAAGATTCGGCGTTCAGGGCTAAATGGAAAGTGGCGTGCGAGTAAGAAATTGATACGCTTGTCGACTTGGCTAATCTTTTGTTGGTTGGTGGATAGTTTTATAGTTGCTGTACTCAAAAGGTTACCTCTTAAATTGTGAAGGTTCAATTGTTTTCGGCAGGCTTGCATAGCGTTGGAATGCCTGCGTATATCCTGGATTACGGAACGTCTCAGCGGGGCGGAGCGTTCCACCTGCGACGAGCAGTCTTGCCTCATACGTTTGGGGAACGCGCACACGGATAGCATGTCCCCACGCTCCGATTAAGGAGTTCATTTCTAATTTCAACCAAATTGTCAAAGATCAAAGGTTTGGGACTTGAATCCCTATGCCCCCATATGTTTCGAGAGCGATCAACTCGTTAATAGCGTGGAAAGCCTTGTTTTCACTTGTTATTGTGTGAGGGCGATTCCACTGGCATTCGATTTCCGGGCGATCTAGTGGAGTAAATGGACAAAGCGATGTTCCATGTTTTGCTAGGCATCTCTATCGTCGCAGTGCTTGTACGCTAGACATCCCAAGGGTCGCGATGCTCTTACTTATGAGATTGAGGACAAGTGCTCAGAATCAGCTTTGAGAGGGATTGGTCTCGAATGGCCTAGCAATACGCCATAGACTCGCAGTAATTTCACGAGGAGCAGAAACTAGTCCACTCGCTGGCACGAAAAGAATCCCCAGAATACACACCGGGAAGGAGGCTTTGAACCGACTTATACGAACCCTCAAGAAAGATAGACAATCGAATGATTAGCGAGATTTAGCCAAGCCGATTGCACCAGTGTTCCCAAATAATGAGTTGGGCAAGCGTGTCGAGACGGCAGTATCGTAGCAATGCGTCGCTGATCTGCTGGTGTCGCCCAGGATCGCTCATGTGCTTGCCGTAAATCATGTCCTGATAGGCTCGCATCGCTTCCACGCCGTCGGTAACACCGCCGAATGCGTCGTCTTCCAATTCCGAGCTTTTAAGCCCTTCGATGCCTAAGCTTGGAAGCATCGCATAAGGATCATCTGGGCGTTTGCCCGATTGAGGATCGAGCAAATCGACTTCGGCAAGCCAGCGATCGATTCGCCCGGGAACTGCGACCGCGAGTGCTGAAGGAAGCGCAACCTTGAGCGATGTTTGGCCTTTCATGAGTGGATGAAACCAGCATGGGCCGACGAGTGCATGTTGATCCACCAGACGCGGCGAATTTGTTGCGTAGTTTGTATTCCAACTTGCCAGCAGCGATTCAAGCCAGTCAGTAAGGCCTGCCGGCACTGACTCGGGGTTTGCTTGTATCCAGGCTTGCAGGTTAGTGAGTTGCGTGTTTTCGTAAGGACTCCATGTGATTGCCGTTCCTTTATCACCAATTGCTTCGCGGAGCGACTGCAGAAATTCGATCGCCGGGTAACGTGACGTCGTATTTAAATACTCATGATGGACTGGTTCGCTTTCCGGTGATTCGATCGTATGGCAACTCCATTGAAACACAACGGTCTGGTAAGGCCGCATGCCACTGTGATAGGGTACAGGCGAGTTGGTTGCCTCGAAGTCAATGAAATGAAGTGGGTAGTCCCACGAGTTAATCGATTCGCGAAGTCGTTGTGAGTCGAGCCATTCTGTTCCCTCGCGTGTGTGTTCAATTTGTATAGCCATCCGTGTACCATAGGTCCCCAATTGACCGCCCGCATTGCACAGATCCGCTGTTTCAATGTCGTCATGACCCACGCGACCGTCTTGTATCCACTGATTCGCGCGAGGGCTTAGAGACCCACCAAGGCTTCCTACACGGTAGAGGTGACGAATGTGGCGCTCGGGCATTGCCAATTCGCCCCAGCATTCGTGAAATCCGTTGGTCACGCCAACCTCCGCAAACGAATTATACTCGCAATTGAAGCACTTTTTACTAATCTGGGTTCTTGGATGAGGGAGCGATTCCTTTTCAAGCCAGTTTTCCAGATATGCGGATTCGCTTTCGACAGCGCTAATGCGGCTTTCAATGAGCTCACGTACGTCCCATCGATGCAACAAATCGGACTTACGGATCTCGGCAGCCAAGGCATCGTCCCCGACAAACTCAATCTCAACGTTTCGGAAGTGACCTGTGTAACCTTGGTCATGAAGACGAAAGTAAGACGTGAGGTTGTCGATTGTGGCAACGTGCGACTTGTCGGGAGAAAGCAACCATGGCGTCGCTTGGTACGATGGATATGCCTTGCGCACTACGACCAACTGAAAAGCTAGATCGTCCAGGTAAGGATTCCACTCGGGTCCCCAAACTGTGTTCAGAGAATTTTGCGATTTTGATTTGACCTCAATCAGATCAATCTGGTTACCCGACTTGACCAAGACGTCGACACGAATCAAGCGTCGTCCAACCTGGAACGCGGGTTCGTAAAGTATTACATCTTCGCGCCGCATCAGCTTCTGGGTGAGAGTAAGTGCATCTTGGGTAATGTCATGAAAAGTTGCTCCAGGCTTTCGGACTTGAGCGTCTATGTCAATGCCGCCGGGGTAACAGATTTTTGAGATTGCTCCAATCAAGTAGCCACCTTCGGCGAGAAACATGAGATAGCCATTGTCTGCCTGAGTGTTCGTATATCCAAGCTTTTTGTAATAAAGCTTTGTTCGACAATCGGTTGCGAGCTTGAAGTCTGATTTTGATAGTGTTCGACGGACGTTCATGTTGATTTGGATTTGTGGGTTGCTTCAGCGGTGCGGAGAGCACTTACTTTCTGATTGGCAATGCATCTGCGGCTGGCCAAAAAACAGTCCGGCAAAAACGACTCGTCTTCGCTGGAAAACTTCTTAATGAAAATGCTCGCGGGACGCAAAACATGCTAACCGCAACCGCCATATCCTCTGCGGTGTTCGAATCGGGCACCTTGATTTGGCCCCCCAGCGGCATGAGGTTGCAAAGGTTTGTTGCATTTCAAGCAGCGAAAATCTGGGTATGGTTTGTTGCGATTTCGTCTGTCCCGTATCCGGATTGCTTCGTCAATGTCAATGGTTCTACCGTTATGTTTACACTTGTCAGGCATTTTTGTTCTCGTGAAATTCGAAAATTGAAGCAACTCTAGTTACTGTTGGTTGCGATTGAAAGCTGGGTCGGATTCTAGTTGCAGCCGTTCCAAAGTCAATCTTCGGGCGGCGGTAACGATTCCCAGCAAAAGGCTCCCCGATGCTTAGCTTCGGCAGCCCATATTTCGCGAATTCTAAGGTTCAAACTTGTCATACAAACTTGTCATTTGATCCATTCGAGAGCGTCGGGTGTCTAAGTTGTTGGTTCCTGAAATTCCCCTTTGGTCAAACACTTGCGAGGTGAGAATTTGATTGCAGCTATCGATCCCCAGTTTTGCGTCGACGAATTCAGACATACCAACAACACCCAACGCGACAAACGAATTGACTTTCTCCTGACTCGACATTTTCCCGACCAACCGGAAAAACGAGCACTCCTAGAAAACCTAGCCGACCTCGATCCGACACCTAACAAAAAATTCCTGCCGTGGTTAGTTAAGCACTGGTTGATCGGTTGGAGACTCTCAAAAGAACAAAGGCAACGATTCAGAGAAGATTTATCCCTCTACTGCTTGGCGTGCAGATGGGAAACGAATTACAGCGTGTGCAAGCCCCACGAAAGGGACATTTTTCACTTTACTCCGGCTACTTTCGGTAAGTTTATTCGGACACGAAGAAAAGAGATCAAACGTTACGATCTCATTTCGAAAATGGAAAAGGGTAAATTGGTGCTCTGCCCCGGTGCCCAGTTGGCGTACCACGACGAATACTGCTCGGTCATAAGAATTCGAAGCTATCCTGCCCTGGCTTTACTAAGCCACTACGGAAGTTGGTGTACTCAAGACATCCAAGCTTACTGCCTACGTGGTAACGGCAGAGAGTACGATCTTCCATTTGATTTGATATTGACGGCCGACAATTACCGATACCTTGCAGATCAATGGGATATTCGAGACAGATGGGATCACCATCCGAGTAATTCCACCATCGAATGGATTACCGAAGTCCGAGCCAAAGCTCAAGACAGCTTCGATATCGCAAAAGATAAACTAGACTGTGCTTGCAAACAACAAGTACGATTGTCCGAGTCGGACGAACGGGAGCTCATTCGCTTTCCAAAGCTTGCAGTTATTTACGCAGAGAAATTTTTTGAGGAAGGATGGGTTGAGTTTGAGGAATTGGCTCCTCTTGTCCGCGTTGGACACCGGCTGGCGACGTATTACGCAATTTACGTTAAAAAAGGGCGATGGCCGCGTGCGGAGAAAATAATTGGTCGCAAAATTTGCACGGCCAGTGAATACTACCGAGAATTTCGAGTTCAAACGAATAAGAAGCTTAAAGCGATTGCACGACAAAAAATCTATTGGGGAAAATAAGCTTCGTAAACAAAGTTGATTTGCGAATGTTTCAAATAGAAGCATGTCTGGAGTTAATATGAAAACAATAATCGCAGGTTCAAGGAGTATCGGTCGGTTGAGTCCGCGAAAATGGAATTACGAGATGCTCGTGGCGTTGGTTGAGAAAGCAGTCCAAGATTCCGATTTCCAAATTACTGAGGTCATATCGGGCGGAGCAGGAGGGCCGGACCGAGCTGGAGAGAAGTGGGCAGAAAGCCAGAGCATTCCTGTCACGCAAATCAAACCGAATTGGAAGCTTGGACGAGGAGCGGGGCTCATCGCAAATAAAGAGCTGGTCGAACATGCCGAAGCGTTGGTCGTTCTTTACGACGGGACAAGTTCCGGGACGAAAGACACAATTCAGCGTATGCGGCAGAAGGGTGCCAAAGTATTTGTTGTGACGGTTTCTTGTGAACAGCCAGAATAGTTTTCGCATCTCAACGCTGAACGTGCGATGCAGCAGGAATTTGCAGGAGTTTTGCGGAAGTGCGGCGGTTGGACTCCAAGCTGGTCCGCAATGGGGTGGTTGTTTGGCGGGTAGGGATTTTTGCGAAACGACATCGCCTATTTACTTTCCTCGACTTCAAGGACCTCACCGTTACTGTTCAACTGACTTCCAATTGCAAGGTAAAACACCGCTCCGTCTTTGGACCGCCAGCGACCGATCACTGGCATGTCTTTTGTGATACCTTCGACCTTAGTTCGCGTAACTTGAAGTAAGTCGGAAATGTTCATGCCAGTTTCCACCTTTTTGTCGATGATCACTTCCGTCAACTCTTTTAGTGTTTCCACGTGGCAGACCTGCACCCCTTTTTTTTCGGCGACGAGACCTGCCAGCGCCTTTATCCGGCACACCTTTTCCGCTCTGAGCCGCTCCATGGCGGAGTCGTCCTTCAGAACAGTCGATGCGACGGACAATAGAATGGTCTGGCCGTTCTTCAGTTTAATGATCTTGGCTCCGGTGACTTCCATCAGTAGTCGGTTGCGGACAAGGTAGGGCTGGAATTCCTTGTCGATCACAACATCAGAGAACTGGGGAGGGTCGGCGGCGTTTCCATGCGACAAACTTGCCAGAAGAAAGACCATGGTCAGGGTGAAGGCTCGTGTCATCAATTCTTCCTTTCAATTATTGCCGACGCCTTTGCGGCCTCCTTTGGAACTCGTTCAATCCGCTCTTTTAATGTCGCTAGCAACTGCGTTTCTGCCGTCGCAACCGCTTTGAGAAGCTCTTCGCGCTCTATGGATAAGAGCCACCGATCTGCTTTGATGTCCCTTTTCAATGCGGTCAGCCGAGTAACGCCAAGCTCTTCAGCATCGCTGACCTCTCGATAGAACTCATCCATGTTGCCGTTGAAGTGTGGTAACTCTGCCATAATCGCATCGGTCAGCATTTTTAGCGTTTCCTCAAAATCATCCTTGGCTTTGAACGGTGAGCGATTGGGGCCTTTGCGGGAATGATTCACTTCGGGCTGTGACTTGGAAGCCTTCGTTAGCGTGACGCCGTTGCGTGGAATTCTCACGTTCAATACGAACCGTGAATCAACGACATTCGATTCGACGATCTCCAGGTTTCGGATCGTTGCAGTCTGTTCCTTTTTTCCTCCCAGGTAACGGATCAACGCCTCAACCGCACAAGCGCGGGCCTTATCTTGAGAAAGCCGTCGATTCATACCGGCGTCGAACGAGCGAACCGGAATAAGTCGAACCTCGACGTGGTAGTCTCTTTCGAACTCTATGATCGCCACTGAGGCTTTGCGAGGTCCGCCCAGGTCGATGATTCTAGGGTCTGCTGCCATTAATGAGGAACAGACGAGACAGTTCAAGAGAAGGCTAGGAACACCGCTGTACATATAATTCTCTTGTTTATGCCAAGGGCGGTGCCGGCTTTTTTGCCTCCGGCGCCGCCCGATACCACGAGACTGTTACTTCTTTTTTCGTTTGGGCAAAAAGTCAGCAGCATCGTCGGATGTTGCGCTGTCACTTTCGATGTCCTTGTCGATCTTATTGTCTTTTGGCCTCTTGCTTTCAGTCTCACCGGATTTCTTGCTTTTCTTGCCTTCTGGTTCGTCCGATGCCAGAACAGCGGCTACATTTTTGACGCCGTCGGCACTATCTGCCTTCCAACCCTTAATGATTGTGAGTGTCTTGTCGTCGGCATTCACGCCCTTGTGGAGCAACTGAAGTCCACGCACGAGCCCTTTGGACAGTGAATCCATCTTCTTGCTGTTTTTCTCGACGGACTTGCTGGACTCTTTCAGTGAATCGTCTTCGCCAGCCTCCTCACCGCCTTCCAGCAGAATGACGGATTCGTCATCCGTGGACTGGTAGACACTGGCTTCTTCCTTAAGCCACTTCACGAACTCAGCTGAGCAGATGAGATTGGCTTTGTCTCGCGCCAATTCCATGCCTTTCGCCTTACCGAGCGAAGTGCTGATGCGAGCCTGTCCCACGACCACGCAAGCCGTGATGCGGCCCTTCTTGTTCTTCTGAATGGCGTGAACGCCTGGGCCGAGGGCAAAGAGTTTCGCCATCTGTTCGTCGACGTAGGAGCCGTCGTCCTGGGCATAGGAGTCGCGGCTTCCGAGCAACAATGCACAGACTGCAAGTGAGGTAATCCAGCGGTTCATATGGGTTCTCCTGAAATGGGGTTAAAGTTTTCGAAAAAGTTATTCATCGAATGTGATTTCAACTTTGGTGTCATGAACAGACTTCAACTCGTCGAGCGAAAGTGTCAGATCAATGGGAATCGAGAGTTGTGGCAACTGCGCCAGCCTGTAGTTTGAGGCGAAGAATGTTGGGCTGACGATGAAGAATTGGGCATTGCTTCGTGCGGATTCAATTTCAGCTCCGTGCTTTTTGCCTCTCGTTAACTTCATCTCGTAAACCCCATGCATCCCGCTTCCAAAGGCAGCGATCAACGTCCCGGCAAAAGCCGCTTTATTACCCCAGCCGTCACTTTCTGTTAGATCGAATCTTTCAGATGCTACACTTTCCCCGCTTGAGTCGCGAAGTGTAAGCTTCCCTTTGCCGCAGCGGGATGCAATCTCAGCAAGTAATTGCCGAAGTACAGGATCGAGTTGAAACACTTTGTACTCTATCTTGTCACTCTGCTTCGTCCGATTTGAAGCAACCGCAAGGGTTAGCGTTTCCACATTTCGAAATAATCCTCGGCCATCGAACGACTTGGGAACCCAGTCAGCAAATAAAGCAATATCTCCGATTCCTCGATTTTTCCCGATTGCATACAGATAAGGCACTTCGTTTTGAGTACTTTTCTCAAAGACCGCAGTGAACTGACTCTTGTTGGTTGCTAATTGGCCAAGGATTGGGATGACTCTCGCCGAAAATGCTTTGTATGCTTTTAGATCAGGCACAACCTGAACAATGATTCGCACATCAGCACCATCGGCGCGCTTCTTTGTGACTTCGGGCTTACCTTTTACGGTCGCAGTGATGCAAGATTGCGGAAAGTCTCTAAATTGCCTCTGCAAAATACTCGCAGCATCCTTCTCGGCGTCAAGTTGCGTCACCACTTCGGCGAACAGCCCTTTACCATCAAACGCTTTCATCGTGACGTCAGCAGCCTTGAGCTTTGCGATTACGCTTCGTCGTTCTACCTGGGCCTTAATCTTGATGCGATGCAGGCCACCCTGCAAAGTTTTTGATCCAAGGACTTCGTCAAAGCTCGTGATGAAACCATTGCTGTACGACAGCACTTTGTCAGCGATGATCTTATCGTTTTCGACCAAAGTTTCCGCATCGACGACGGCACCAACTACATGCTGTACTGCGTTACGAAAGGCGTCTTTCAGCGCTTCGTCTGCTGTGGCTCCGACGCCTTCAGCAACCACTTTTTGGGTTTGGCCGTTGCCAGGAAGTTGCGGATTGTATTGCGCACAAAGCCAAGGACTTAATCCAATGACCAATAGAATTCTCGCACCAGAAAGAAGAATGTTTTGCATAAATCAGTTACGCTGTCCTGTACTCGTTTGGTGGTGTTTCACTTCGGTCGTACTTGATGTAGCGACAGTCGATCGAGAAGCGGGTCATTAAATTTGAGGTGGTGTCGGTGCGCTAGCGATCGTACACCAGCATGACCAACTGGTTTCCTGTCCCGACGAGGCTGTTGTTGGGTTTGTAAGTCTTGTCGGCACTGCGGTCATAGGTGCCTTTGTGTCGATTCATCATGTCGTAAGCCTTTTGGTCGCCATTGCTCTGCTGTTCGATGTAGCCTATCGACCGATTCGATGAATCGCGGATTACATTCTTTGACATCTGGTTCTTCCTTTCAGTGAGACGAACTTAAATCGCGTTTGGGAGCACAACTGGAGACGCCAGTGAGTTAAGGATACGCAGATCGTTCCCAAACAGAAAGCTTTGGTAGGTTGTATGACAAGTTTCGCGTTTCCGGTAAGACAATCACCACGCCAGTTGGAAGTGTTCTCGCGGTTATGCAACTTCGAAATCGACATACAGTCGGAGCATGCAATCGGTGAAACCGATTGGTGTGACGACTTCAATCCATAGAGCATGAAGAAGATGCTTAGATCCTACGCCCCGTTCGGATTTGGTGGGTAGCACATCGGCCCCCAGTCTATGTCTGCTCCATTTTCAATCCAGACTTGCAACGTCGCGATGACGATTCCCTGGAGCATCGTGGCGCATTCCGTTATTGCCGACCGGTTTAGTTGACTGCCGTATGTTGAGGCTCCGTGCACGACTTGGCATCGCAGGAAGTAGATTCGATCCAAGAGTTGGTCAGATATATGCGTCCATCGTTTCTCGTGAAACCAGAACTGTGCTTCCATCGCGGCTCGGCGATATCGCATTGGACTGTTCGCACCGCTGTCACTCCAGAAATATCGATTGAGATATTCGTTCTTCAGAATCTTAAGTACGCGATTGCGATTCTCAACCAAAATTTTCGCCAAGTGCTGACCGTCGTCTATCTCGTGAATTCGTTCCATGAAACGCTTCCAGCTTTGTCGATCTGCTGCGGGTTCGCGAAGCTGCGAATCCCATTGCCCGTAAAGCGCGTTCAAAGCAACCCAACAATGAACGAGCGACTGATCTGCGGCGCATTCTAAATCAAGTAGTTCAACTTGGCCAAGCCAACTACACGCGCGATGAAACCGAATCGCCGTAGGATGTTCATTACATAGAGATGCAAGTCGCTCTTTCTGTGGCTTCCACTGCCGACGCAAGTCTCGAACAGTAAGCATAGCAACCCTTTGAACGCGCAGTAATACAACGTGACAGCAGATTTCTCCATTCTATTTTAACAAAGATCTGAGTCCATGCTGGTTATCGGCAACGCGAACCCCACGCGTCCGTGCAGATGCTACCGGACAAGAAGGCATCCGTGAACCGCACCCCGCCTGCAGCAGATGATTCGGCTGCCATTTCAATGGCATCTCCGGCCAACAATCCGGGGTGTCCCGATCGAGACAGGATCTTAGTTCCGGTTGCGCTGCCTAACTTAACTGCTCAATCATAGTCTTGCTCGGGTTCAGCCCATACATTGGACTCTCCATTGTCATCGACCTCAACGTGAATGATGCTCGCACGACAGCAGAACCGACGATCACATCAGGTCTATGTAGGTCGCATTCCGACTGAGCTGTTCGCAAAGCAACCTCGAAATGGTCATCATCGAGCTGTAGGTTGGCTACTTCATGGCCAGCATTCTTTAAGTACGTTGGCTTAAGCTTGCTGCCTGGCTTCCTTGATTGCTGATCGCTTGATGTAATCCAGCAGATCCTCGGTTAGCTCGATTTCCTGCGGTGATTTCTATATCATTCATACGCCCTCCCCACGTTCAAGGCGTTCGCGAACGTCGTCGCAAAGCGTGAAGGTGATGATGGCGTCGTGACCGCCGACAAACTTGCCATCGACCAATTCGCCTCGGCGTGGCGGCATTCGATGCATGACGAACGGTTGATCGTCATCCCGAACGTGAATGCCATATTTCACTGATTCGCGTTCAGCCGCTTCGTGAAGCGGTCGCAAGAAGTCGGCGTAGCGGCAGCCAAAAACACGACACATTTCCGTGTACGGAACGTAAAGCTCGCATTCTTCGAAATGCTCGGCTGCGGCATCGACATCGGCTCGCGTCCAATTACCACCATCCGCGACCGATACAGTTTTATTGTGCAGTATCATTTCGAGCGTTGCTGGCCGACAATCGTAGCCCCGAGTTCGCAGATGGCTCGCGGCGTCGCGCAGCGTCATCGGAAACTCTTCGTCTCGGATTTTTTTGGCGGCTTGGTGTTTAGCCCGATCCGCATTCTTATTCGGCATCAGCTTCAGTTCCACGAATTCGTCAAAATTCAGTCCAATTCCCATTCGTTCATCTCCATGCTTCGGTAATAGCCAATCGGTGAGCATACTGCTCGTCTAGATACTTATTGCTTGAAAAAAGCGGCATTCGTAGTGCGCTAGACGCGAATTTTGAGGATTTGTAGAAATCTTGTCAGACCAGAATGGGTCGGCCTAGTGCGATCTGCTGAATGCCGCTTGCAGGGACGCATCCATGAACACCGTAGGTGGTCTTCGTAGTATTGAGGCTTTTGCAGACAAACGATCAGTCTAGCATTTTGCAATAGACTCCCAATGTTTGCGTTGCGTTCGCCAGTCGGCTACCAACGCAATCGATTGAAATCGACGTAGGCTGAAAGAATCTCGGCCTCCGATGACGCGATCTAACAAGATGAGCCTTTCCTGGATATCGGGTGCGAGCAACCGCAGGTTCATGATCTGCGTTACCCTCGCACGAGTGACATGCCCAAGTAACGCGAGCTCCGCATAATCATGGACATGACCTTGGCGGATTAGGTCTTCGTAGTAAATGGCGAGGGCCATGTAGCGAGTGATGCGGGGCAAGCGGCCTTTCGGGGGCTTGGGGGCGGCTGGTGCTGGGCCTTCGACCATTACGATGTGCTTGCCGACTCGCTTCTTGTGGAATGTCGCGCCGACTTTATGTTCTTCGTTCATGCTCGGGCCTCCTCAAGATCTTTGGTAGCATGCTCGGCGCGCTTCTTGTTTCCGATGGGGTTGAAGGTGATGGTGACTCGACCGGTTTCGCCGTCGTAATCTACTTGTTTGACGACGACTTGAACTAAACGAATCTGGTCGCGAAGCGTCATCGATTCCCAGATCGGATCGAAGGTGGTCATCGCGGTCTCGACGTCCTGTTGGGTGAGCAAGTTATTACTGATCTTCTTGATTTCGCTCAACACTATGTTCAGGCGTCGCTCGTTGTGAGCTATTCGTTCCTGTAGATCCGCTAGCCTGGCGATCGCTGGCGAGTCGGTTTCGTTGGGGCGGATCAGTGCTGTTGTTTTGCGGATCTCGCTATTCCAACGCGCGGTGTCGCGACCGAGGGCCAATCGTTCGTCTTCGAGTTGCTTGAACTGGCCCTTCATCTTGTCTGAAACGCTTGTGACCACGTCTTGAATCAGTTCTGGAGCGTAGCCAATTTTCTTGATCTGCTCGATCACGAAATCCTCAATCTGCTTGGCAGGAATCGACTTCGATGGGCAGGTATGCCAGCCGCGTTTCTGCGCCGCGGTGCAAACGTAGTAGCGGTAACGTTTGTTGCCGCCTTTGGTCGTGTGATTCGGCGTCATGGCGCAGTCGCAACATACGCAACGAACTAGGCCTTTGAGCAATGCGCCGAACTTGTTGCGGAGCATGATGCCACCAGTGCGACCGTTGTGTTTCAGTTGCTTCTGCACCTTCTCCCAAAGCCCGATGGGCACGATCGCATCGTGTTCGCCTTCGTGAACCTCGTCCTTGTAACGCACTTTGCCGAGGTAGGAGACGTTGGTGAGCAGCTTGAACAACGAACTCTTGTCGAAGTGACGGCCGCCGCGTTCTTTGCCGCTCTTGGTCACGCTCAGCTTGTTTTTCCAACCCCGTCGATCGAGCTCCTTTATTGTCTGAATGATCGACTGGCACTCGATGTAAAGCTCGAAAGTTTCACGAACCTGTGCGGCTTCATCTTCGTTAACGACGATTTTGCGAGCATCGCGATCGTTCGTGAAACCAAGCGGTGCCAGGCCGCCACCCCATTTGCCCTTCCGACGAGCGGCCGCCATCTTGTCGCGGGTTCGCTCGGAGATGATCTCGCGTTCGAACTGCGCGAATGACAGGAGCACGTTGAGCATCAGGCGGCCCATTGAGTTCGTCGTGTTGAACTGCTGGGTCACGCTTACAAAGGCGACGCTTTTGCGTTCGAAAACTTCGAGCATCTTGGCGAAGTCCATCAGCGATCGGCTGAGGCGGTCCACTTTGTAGACCATTACGCAATCAACCTTGCCTGCTTCGATGTCACGAATCAGCGCTTTGAGTGCCGGTCGTTCCATATTGCCACCGGTGTAGCCACCATCGTCATAGTGTTCGGGAAGGCAAACCCAACCTTCGTTCTCTTGGCTTTTGATATATGCCTCGGCCGATTCACGCTGCGCATCAAGCGTATTAAAGTCTCGATCGAGGCCTTCCTCCGTTGATTTTCGAGTGTAGATGGCGCAGTTGAGTGTTCTGGTTTGTTTCTCTTTGATCATTGTGCAACCTCTGCTTTGTGTATTCCGAAAAATTGAAATCCGTTGATGTTCTTCTGTCCTGTGACAAAACTCGCGATGGCAGTCAGGGACTTGTATTGCGTACCCTCAAACTCGAATGAATTCGCTCGCACCATGACCTGGATACTTCGGCCCTTGTACGTCTTGAGCAACATGGAACCGGGCAGCGGAATGCGGCAGTCTGCTGGTGGCGAGATCGTCATCGATGCAGTCTCCAGCGTTTCCGTGGTTGCCGGCCTTCTCACTCGAGGCAGCGTAGTTCGGATGTCCGTTTCCATCGCGATCTGGTGAGCCAATCGCCGAGCGCGTTCGGAGATATCTCCCTCAGCGTTGGCTTGAACTTTCCAAGCGATACGTTTGATGAGCCACTGTTTGTTGCGGGCGTTGGTGTCTTCGCCGAACACTTCGTGGTACCGGTTGCGAAGTTCCGACACCGTCATGTGCCGAAGCCTCGCAACCTCTTTAGCGACGTTGATTGTCATTTAAAAGCTCTCCTGTTTGAAAAAGACTTATCGATCGTTAACTCGACCAGTCACAGAGAGCACTGGTTTCGGAGGAAGCTCAAGGCAAGCTGCCTCGAAATCTTGCTCATTTTCACGATCTGGGTGATCTATCGCGAACTGTTCGCTTTGTGCGTAGCGCATGAAGCCATCGGCCAGAATGGCCACCAGTTCAGCTCGTAATTCCGTTTCGTTCATCTCATCCACAGCGCGGACCTTCGGCATAGCAATCTCCCAACAGAGGCAAAGCGGAGCTCGAAGTCACCGGTATCTACGAACTAGCCGTCGATTTGACTAACAACCAGGTTTCGAGCGAGACCGAAAGCAACAGGTCTCTATCTGTAGGGTTACACGCGAAGTGGGCGAGTCGACGAAGACTCAAGGGATAATTTTTTCAGGAATTCAACGCGGGCTGTAGCCAGCCTTGGGATCTATGGCGAATATTGACATCTAACGGGCGGAATGGGATCCTGGATCGAAAGGAGAAAATCATGGGCTCAACGCTAAGTCTATCCCTCACTAACGAGTTGAGGGCATTCGTCGACGGCCAGTCGGGAGATGGGACGTTGTATTCCACGCCGAGTGAATTTGTTCGCGACTTGATCCGAAAACACAAGCAGCGGATGGAGGCAGATCGCCTTCGCGCTGGAGTCCTTGAAGGCTTCCAAGATGTGGCGGCAGGTCGAGTACATCAGTTCAAAGGTAGTGTCCGCGACCTCATTAAGAAGAATCGCGGATAATGGCCAAGGCGAGAAAAGCTAAAGTCTTTCTCACTGATCGAGCGATCGCGGATCAAGTCGTGGTCCAGAAGGACACCTACCACGCCAATCGCCGAGTTGCACATCCCGCTGGCTCCGTCGGTGTCATCGTTCGATCGCCAATTGATAGATCACATGCTTATCTGGAAATCAGCATCGAGTAGCTAGCCAAGCGCGAACAGTGATCGGTTGTGCAAAGAGCAAATGAGGCTCGCTTTTTAAATCCAGACCAAGCGGGCTACCCATAGAATTCTCTCGCACATGCCAACTTGCTCTCGAAAGCGACCACGGCGGATGGTCTATCTCACCTCGGAACAAGACATTCTTGCGATTCTCGCTGTACAAACAATAACGGGCCGTCAGCCAATGCTCCAGTGTTCCCATTTGAGCCTGAAAAATCTCGCCAGTCGATTGATAGCTCGCCTCGAACGTCGCTATTGGTTCACCCCGGTGCGTTCGGTTGCTTCGGTACGCAATCATTTGGGAATCGTCCTTCACCAAGCCCATCGTCGCATCCATGTAGGGAAGATTGAAGGTTGCTCTCGCGACACGGACGGCAATTGGATTTTCGGCGTCGAGTGAAAAGAACCAAACGCCAGGTTTGCCATCATGAATCACGTAGGTGCGAACATTGAGTTCCAGAAAGCGACTCAGTTTCGGGATTGGCGGACAGTATCGAGGAGCGATATCGGACATCAAAAACGGTACGACACCGATCCACGCCATCCCTTCTCGAGTGTCTAGTTGCAGGCTCGGCGGGAGCAAAGGAGCAATCAATTTTGGCTCAACCTGCCAATGAGCGAAAAGCAACTCAGACCATGTCATCCGCATGACCCACGGAGACGTGGGTAACGGCCACGTACGATCAGTACTTGCGTTCATACAGATCCCTCAATGCGAACTCAAGGTCAGCGAATTGAAAGTTAAACCCTTCTTCCAGTAACCGCTTCGGCATCACGTAGCGACCATACAGCACTAATTCCGGATCGGTCCGCAAGAATAATGGAGCCCCAATGCGGACCATCCATTCAAATGCTGGCAAGCCGATCGGCATTCTGATTACCTTGCGAAGCGTCCTCATGAAGTCGGCTTGTGACTTTGGATTCGGTGATGACACGATGTAAGACCCCGACATCGCGTCGTCACAGATCGCACGCTTGAAGATCGCGTTTATGTCGTCTTCGTGAATCCAAGACATACCCTGTGTGCCGCTGGCCACTTTGCCGCCGAGTCCATACTTCGCGATCAGCCCAAGCGTCCCAAGTGCGCCACCCCCAGCACCTCGATCGCGA
>Ga0163150_10000987_pt1 | contig 50256 bp, 46 predicted proteins | sample OliLakLV19P2IB_FD_148628 | JGI IMG/M metagenome (GOLD analysis project Ga0163150, IMG submission 148628) | Freshwater microbial mat bacterial communities from Lake Vanda, McMurdo Dry Valleys, Antarctica - Oligotrophic Lake LV.19.P2.IB | ecosystem: Environmental > Aquatic > Freshwater > Lake >... | reverse complement strand
GCGGTATTGAGTGGAAATGTACTGGTACCGATACACGAACTGACAGGAGAGCCGCACGGGGCGCGGACTCCTAAAAATTAAAGTCAGGGAATCTTCACCCGGGCGCGGACATTTTCTGCACGGCCAGGTCGCGCAGCCGATGCTTCTGGATCTTGGTCGCGTTGGTGCCTTCCGTAACCGGGAATGCGTCGATGGAGAACAGGCGCACCGGCACCTTGTAGCGCGCAAGCTTCGTCGCAACCTGCGCGATCGCCGCAGATTCATCCAGCGTAGCCCCGGCCTTGAGAGTCACGAATCCGACAGGCTTGAGCGCGCTGCCCTGCATGACGCCGACAACCTGGCAGCCCTCGATGCCTTCGACCTCCTGCACCACGCCTTCGATCTCCAGCGGGCTCACGAGAAATCCGCCCAGGCGCAGCGCGTCGCCCATGCGCGCGAGGTACACGAACCTGCCGTCGGCCTGCATGTAGCCGAGATCGCCCGAGCGATACCAGCCGTCGGCGCCGGTCGCCGAGGCGGTCGCTTCCGGATTGCCGAAGTACTCGACCATGCGGCTGCCGGGTGCGAGGAACTCCAGCTCGCCCGATTCCCCGTGACTGAGCACTTCTCCGGAGTCCGGATCGCGGGCACGGACCTTTGCTTCGGCATTCACCGGCCGGCCGCCGGCGAGCATGCGGTCTTCGATCGAAGCGTTCTCGTCCTGGCGCGCAAACAGCGCCTGGATTTCGCTGATGCCGTAGAGGCCGACGAGCTTGAGCCCGCGAGCGTCGGCGCGCGCAACGAGGTCGTCCATCGCCGGGTTGAATGCGGCATAACCGACGAAAGTCACGCCGGGAAGGACCGGCGTGCGCGGCGTCTGGTCGAGCAGCTGAGCAATCGCATCGTCGGTCGCGTTGAAATGGGTGACGCCGTGCTTGTCCATCTGGCGCAACGCCTCCGCGGCATCCCACGAAGGCAGCATGACCAGCGGACGGCCGGCCGCGATTGCGGCCAGCGCGTTGCAGGCGCCGAAAACGCCGCAGAGCGGAGGCGCGAGGAAGCTCACGCTGGCTTCATCCAGCCCAAACCCGCGCACCACATCGAACGCGTGGCCGGCAAGAGTCTGCTGGTCGTGCAGCACGAACTTCGGCGCCTTGGTCGTGCCGGAGGTGGTGAAGATCGCGCAGCCCGTGCCGGGCGCTGCGACCGAGGTGAGCAGGGGCGCCGAGCGCTCAAGCGAGGCGTACGGCACCGCGGGCCTGCCGATCGCCGAGGCGGGGACCGCATCGCCTTCCTCCGCGTAGACGACAACAGAGGACAGGGCCGGAAAATCCCCTGGCACGCAGGCGTCGAGGACGCCGGCGAAGTCCGCGCGCCTGAAGCCCGGCCAGTAGACGAGCACCTTGCAGCCGGAACGGCCGACGATGTCCGCGAGCTCTCTGCTGCGAAATCGCGTGTTGACCGCCACGGCAATCGCGCCGAGCTGTGCACACGCAAAGAACGTGGCGATCCATGCCGGTACGTTCGGGAGCCACAGCGCTACGCGGTCACCGGCCGAGACGCCGAGGGAGGCGAGCCCCGCAGCGACGCGGCGGGTCTCCTCCAGCAGGTGCGCGTAAGTCACCGGGCGGTCACGCTCGATGAGGGCGGGTGTCGAAAGGCGAGCCCGCGCCTCGAGCAGCGCGGTGAGCGTTCGGGGCGGGTTCACTCGCCTCAGAATTCGCGTCGCGCGCTCAGGATCACCGAGACGCTGCGCGGCAGCGCTGGCTCGAAGAACCTGCGATTGCCTTCGGCGACGATCACCGAGCCGATGTATGCCTTGTTCGCGAGATTGTCGATGCGCAGGTATTGCGCGAGGTGCCAGCCGGGCCCGCGTTGCTCGAACCCGAAGCGGATATTGGCCACCGTGTAGCTTTCTGCGGCGTCGCTGTTGGCATCGTCGACGAAGACTTTCGCGTTTCGCCGCGCTTCGAGCGCGGCCGAAAAGCCGGCGCTCGGGTAGCGCCAGCGCACTTCCCCATACAGGGTCGAGCCCGGAACGCCGGGCAGCTTGCTGCCGGCCTGCACGAGTCCGCCGCTGGTAAAGGGGTCGACGTAACGCGCATCGAGCAGCGTCCATGCGACGAGCGCGTCGAAGTTGGCCGGCAGCACCGCCTGCCATGACGCTTCCCAGCCGGTGCGACGCGTGCGCGATGCGTTCTTGAACGTGCTGCGGCCGCCCACGTTCGTGGCGATGACGATCTCGTCCTGCGTTTCGGTGTCGAAGTACGCCACGCCCACGCGGTGGTCGTCGAAGACACGCCCCTTGACTCCGATCTCCTTGGTGAGCGAGCGAGACGGCTTGAGCGCGAAGTTGAGGCCGCTGCCGCCGGTGCGGTACGCGAGCTCCACGAACGTCGGCGTCTCGAAGCCGCGTCCGGCGCTCGCATAGAAGTTGAGTTCGGGGAGCAGGCGAAAGGTCAGCCCGGCCACGGGGCTCGTGTTGGTGAACTTGGTCGCACCGCTGTCGTCCGGATTGCCTGGCGCGATGAAGAAGTCCCTCGCGTTGAAGGAGACACGCGTGTTGCGCAGCCCGGCGCTTGCAGCCCACCGGTCGCTCAGGCGCCAGTCGGCCTGCGCGAAGAGGTTGCGGCTGGTGACGGTGTCGTCTTCGTCGCGCTTGAGGGCACCCATCACGCCGTTGTTGTTGAGGAAGCCCTTGCGGCGCTGCTGCATCTGCTCGTTCTCGTAGCCGCCGGTCACGTTGAACGGGCGGCCGGCGAGGGTGTTCTCGTGCACCCACACCAGGTTCCAGCCGCCGAACGAGGTGTCGAGGTCCACGACACCGCCGGCGGAAGTTGCCGCGGCTTGTGCGGCCAAAGGCACGGCGAGGAACTGGCGCACGGTGCGATCGCCCATGAATGCAGCGGCCTTGAGCGAGTTGCCGCGTGAAATGCGGTGCTCGAGCGTCAGGCCGGTTTGGGTTTGGCGCACGCTCTTGGATGTGTTGAATGTGGTCGCCACAGGGTCGGCCTGCCGGCGGTCGGCGTTGACCTGCGCGCGCGTGAGGCCCAGCGGATCCTGCGTTTCCGGCTGGGAGAGCGTGTTGAGCACCACGGTGACGCGCGTGGCGTCGCCCGCCTGCCAGCGCAACTTGGCGTTGCCCTGCTGCCGGTTCACGGAGGAATGCGCGCGCCAGCCGTCGGTGTGGAACCTCGACCAGTCCGCGTTGTAGTTGATCGCCCCGGCGGTGCCACCGAACTTGAGTCCGAGGCGGTTGGTGCCCCAGGGGCCGAGCAGGGCTTCCGCGGTCGCCGTCGGGACTCGCGGCCCATCCTCGCTGAAGATCTGCACCACGCCGCCGGCGCTGTTTCCATAGAGGCTCGCGAACGGGCCGCGCATGACTTCGACGCGTTGCGCCGAGAAAAGGTCGAAATTAGCGGCCTGTCCCGCGCCATCGGGCATCGTCGCGGGGATGCCATCGGCATAGAGCTTCACGCCGCGGATCCCGAAAGTGGAGCGGGCGCCGAATCCGCGGATCGAGAGCTGGAGGTCCTGCGCGTAGTTGCCGCGGTTCTGGATCACGAGGCCGGGCACGCGGCCGAGCGCTTCGGAGAGGTTGACCTTGGGCTGGCCCTCGCGCAGCGCTTGGGCACCCACCGAATCGATCGAGACCGGCACGTCGAAGCTTTTTCGCTCGCTGCGCGTCGCCGAGACCACCACGCCGTCCACTTCCTGGGCATGCGCGGGCAGGGCAGCGCACATCCCCACGCACGCCGTTGCCACATAGCGGGCCAATCGCATGCGCGGGTCAGCGCAATTGCGCAAGATAGTGGGCGAGGGCTTTGATTTCGGCATTCGACACGCCATGCAATGTGGCGCTCATTATGGTGTCGGTGCCCGGCGGGGGCTTGTCGCGCAACGCAACCATGCGGGTATTGAGGAACTCCTCGCGCTGGGCCGCCAGCCGCGGCATCTGCTCGCGGCCGCGAAAGGTCTTGTCATGGCAGGAGGCGCAGCGCAGCTTGACCGCGAACTCGCGGCCTTGCTTGACCAGTGCCGCGTCGGGGGGCGATGCCTGCGTTCGTACGGACTGGGCCGAGAAGTGCTTTGATATCGCGATGATCTCGGGATCGCTTCGCCCCTTGAGCAGGCTCTGCATGACCTGGTTGCCGCGCAGTCCCTCGCGCGTGAGCACGAGGGTGTTCTCGAGATAGACGCGAGGCTGGCCGGCGATCGAGGGGATGCCGGGCGTGACTGAATTGCCTTCCGGGCCGTGGCAACCGGCGCACGCCTGAGCCTGGGGTGGTGGCGTGAAGGCCGCCGGCGCAGCTTTCTTCGAAACGGGCTGCGCCGCGATGTGGGACGAAATGCAGGACGCAAAAAAGGCGATGAGCATTGCGGCCCATCGCCCCTTGCCAGCCGGTACCGGCACTACTTCTTCTTGGCCGCGGCGCTCGCGTAGCTGATGCGGTAGATCGCGCCGAGCTGCTCGTCGGACACCAGCAGCGCGCCGTCGGGCATCTGCATCACATACGCCGGGCGGCCATGGAACTTCTGCTCCTTCTCGTCCAGGAAGCCGGTAAGGAAGGGCGTCATCTTCACGCTCTTTCCGTCGGCGCTCGGCACGGCGTGGACCACGTCGTAGCCGAGCTTCTTGGTGCGGTTCCACGAACCCTTGCGCGCGATGAACATGGTGTTTTTGTACGCGGCCGGGAACATGTCGCCGGTGTAGAACTTCACGCCCATGACCGCCGAATGGGGCCCCATGAGGGCGACCGGCTTGGTCACGTCCTTGCACGCGTCGGCCTTCTTGATGTCGGGATCGACGGTGCCGGCCGCATGGCAGTACGGGTAGCCGAAGTTCAGGCCCGTCTTGGGGATGCGGTTGAGCTCATCCTGCGGGCCGTCGTCGCCGGCCCAGTCGCGGCCGTGGTCGGTGAACCACAGCTCGCCGGTCTTGGGATGCCAGTCGAAGCCCTGCGTGTTGCGCACGCCCGTGGCGATGACTTCCATGTTGGAACCGTCCGGGTCATAGCGGCGGATCTGGGCGTACTCCTTGGAGGGCTCGCAGATGTTGCACGGCGCGCCGAACGGGACGTAGAGCTTCTTGTCCGGGCCGAAGGCGAGGTACTTCCAGTTGTGGTGCTGCTCGGGCGGCAGGTTGAACTTGGCGGTCAGGTCGACGGGCTTCACATCGGGCTTGTTCTCGATGTCGTCGAAGCGCAGCGCCTTGTCGATCGCCATTACATACAGCGTGCTGCCCTGCATGGCCACGCCCGAGGGCTGCGTGAGCTTGTCGATTACGATGCGGCTGGTGCGCTTGTCGCCCGCATCGGTCACTTCGTACACGCGGCCCAGGCCGCGCGTGCCGATATAGATCTTGCCCTTGTCGCCGCGAACCATCGCGCGCGCACCGGGCATGCCGCTGGCCCACACTTCGACCTTGAAGCCCTTGGGCACCTTCAGCTTGTCGACCGGGATTTCGCTTACCGGCGTTTCGGTGTTCCTGCCCGGGTTCGGCGCGAGCTTGGAGTCCTTGTACTTGTCGCCCATGCCCTGCTTCCAGGCAGGCGGTGCTGCCGGGGCGGCGGACGCTGCAGGGGCTGGCGCGGGCGCAGCCGCGGGTTTCGCGGGTGCCTGCGCTAACGCGGCTGACGAAAAAGCGAGCGAGCATGCAGCGGCTATGGCCGCAATTCTTGGATTCATTTGTCTTCTCCCGTTGGTGTCAATGCCATGCGTCTGACCGCGCAATTGTAGCCTTTTGTACTTTGTTCGCAATCGCGCAGCGCAGCGTGAACTGTTTCATTGTGTGGCCCTTTCGATGCCGATATGATTCGCAGCTTGTTTTTCAGCACAGCGTTGCGGCGGAGGGTCGATGGCAAACGTAAGCAAGGCGGATCTGACCGACGCCGTGGCCAAGGCCGCAGCAATCAGCAAGACCGCCGCCGCCGAAGCGGTGAACGCCCTGTTCGATACCGTCGTGGCGCGGGTGGCCAAGGGCAATCGCGTCACCGTGGTCGGATTCGGCACTTTCCTCGCGAGAAAACGCCAGGCGCGCTCGGGCCGCAGCCCGTCGAACGGCAAGGAAATCAAGATTCCAGCCAAGACCTGTCCCGCGTTCACGCCCGGCCAGGCCTTCAAGGACGCTGTCGAAGGGTTCACGGCAGGCAGCAGCGCGCGCGCCCGGAAACGTTAGTTTTTGCTTTAGGGAGCGTTGCCAAGTCCAAAAGGATTCGGCAGAATCCTCCGGGTCGACCGACCCTGAAACGCTCAAATAGACGGCCATGGACAGTCCGCTGATTCTCTCCCTCGATCTGCACGGCGTGCCACATCGCTGGATCAGCTGGCAGCAGGCCTGCTTCTATTACGCCAAGAACCTCGTCGCCTGGACGATGGGCGAGCGGACCTTCACTTTCAACGGCGGCATTTCGCGCTCGACCGGCGAGCGCTCGAGCATCACTGCGCACTCGATCATCGCGATCAAGGGCAAGGCCATGGCGAGGAAGGGGTTCAACCATGTCCCGCCGCTGAACAACCGGGAGTTGTTCCGCCGCGACTGCCAGATCTGCGCCTATTGCGGCGGGGACTTCCATTACTTCCGCCTCACGCGCGACCACATCACGCCTTTGTCGCGCGGCGGCAGGGACACCTGGATGAACGTGGTCACCGCCTGCCGGCACTGCAACGGCCTCAAGCGCAACCGCACGCCCGAAGAGGCCGGCACCGAATTGCTCTATGCGCCGTACATCCCGAACAAGGCCGAGTACCTGATCCTGACCAACCGGCGGATCTTCGCCGACCAGATGGAATTCCTGAAGCAGCACGTTTCGGCGCACTCGCGCCTGGTACTTGCCCCTGCCTGATTTCTGGCGCAATAGCGGTTTTCACCTTTTAAGGCGCAACGAGCGCGGCTGGCTGGGGGTCTCGGACGATTTTCTGCGCGCGTATTACCTGCGACCGGAAGTGCATCCGGTCGAGGAGTCGGGCGATGCCGAGCTGGCACTGCACGCTTCTCTGATGGCCGACCCGGGCCGCCGGGTGGATGCGGCCGAGATCGACGCGGTCGAGGACGAGGATGCGCGCGACAACTATCGCGTGGTCCTGCGGTTTCGCGACCGGCTGCTCGCCGCCGGCACGATCGAGGGCGCGTATCTCGCGCTCTTCAAATCCGGGACCGTGGACATCCCGCCGCTCTTCATCGAGCAGATGACCCATGTGATCCTGCGCGCGGTGCTCGATGGCGCCGAGGATCCGCTGCAGGCCCGCGCGGCCGAGCTTTTCTTCCGCGACCAGAAGCTCAACCTGCAGGAGAGCACGATCCTCCTCGCGGACCTGGAGACGGTGGAGATGCATGCCGCGGGCAACGCCTACGGCAGCATCGGCCGCCTGATCGTCGAAGCGCAGACGAGCCTGAAGAGCGTCGAGCTCGATGTGCTCGACAAGGACAATGCAGAGCTGTACTGGCAGCGCGAGTCGAAGCACGACACGGTCATCAGCATCAACCACGGACGCGCCGCGCTCGAAGCCTTCTGCCGCGTGATCGAGGCGTGGATCGATCACTTTCATGGCATCGGGGTTCGCGTCAGGCCGCTTGCGCGCATCGACGAGCCGCGCTGGGCGTGGCATATCGGGCTGGATGCGGCATCCACCGGCCTCCTCAACGACCTGTACGAGGGCGGTGAGGTCGACCATGGCCGCATGCGCAGGCTGCTTTCGCTTTTTCGCATGGATTTCGTGAATGCTTCCGACATGCGGCCGGACATCGCGGGGCGACCCATCTATATGGCGCTGTCGGCCAACGAAGACGACGTGGTGCGCATGAAACCACAGAACCTGCTGGTCAACCTGCCGATCGCAACGGTCTCGTGAGCGAACCGGGGCTGCTGACCAAGCCGGAGTTCTGGCAGAAGGCCAAGCGCGAGCTCGTGCGCGGCGATCCGGTGATGGCGAGGATCATCCGCTCCTACCCCCGCATTTGCCTGCAGCGGCGCGGGGACCCATTTTTCACCCTGGCACGCTCGATCGTCGGGCAGCAGATTTCAGTCAAGGCGGCGCAAAGCATCTGGAACCGCGTCGCCGCGCTCGCCCCGGAGATGCAGCCCGCGCAGGTCATCGCGTTGCCGCAGCGCAAGCGCCGGCTCAAGGCCGCGGGGCTCTCGGAGCGCAAGGTCGAGTACATCGTCGATCTCGCGCGCCATTTCGCCGAGGGGTCGATCCACCCGCACCGGTGGCCGGAGATGGGCGACGAGGACGTGATCGAAGAGCTGATCCAGGTGCGCGGCATCGGCCGCTGGACCGCGGAGATGTTCCTCATGTTCAACCTGCTGCGCCCGGACGTCTTTCCCGTCGCGGACCTCGGCCTCCAGAAGGCCGTGCACCTGCACTACTACAACGACGAGAAAATTCCCCTCGACCGATTGCGCGAGCATGGGGAGGCGTGGCGTCCGTGGCGGTCGGTGGCTACGTGGTATTTGTGGCGCAGTCTCGATCCGGTGCCGGTGGAGTATTGAGGCGGGGCGGGGCGGGGCGGGGAAGGGGAGCAGCGGTCCCTGGGGCAGTATTCTTTTTGGGTTGAGCGGATCTCGTACTTTTGAGCATCCAAGTGGTTGCGCGTACGCGCAACGCATCGAACGCTCAAAAGTACGAGACTTGGGGAAATCAAAATCGGCAGGGACGTTGAAGCGACGTCGTCTGCACCCCTGTCCCCGCTAGCGTAAAATCGCGTCCATGCCGCCGCCCGCCAGCAAGACCACCTTCCTGGAGTTCGAGCAGCCGATCGCGGAGCTCGAGACGCGCATCGACGAGCTGCGCTTCGTGCAGGACGACTCCGCCGTCGACATCTCCGAAGAGATCGCGCGGCTGCAGAAAAAGAGCCAGGTCCTCACCAAGGAGATCTACGCCAAGCTCACGCCCTGGCAGGTCGCCCAGGTGGCGCGCCATCCGCAGCGGCCTTACACGCTCGACTACGTGAACATGCTGTTCACCGGTTTCGAGGAACTGCATGGCGACCGCCTGTTCGCCGACGACCAGTCGATCGTGGGCGGCCTTGCGCGGTTCAACGGCCAGTCGTGCATGGTGATCGGCCACCAGAAAGGCCGCGACACCAAGGAAAAGATCGCGCGCAACTTCGGCATGCCCAAGCCCGAGGGCTATCGCAAGGCGCTGCGCCTGATGAAGCTCGCGGAGAAATTCAAGCTGCCGGTGTTTACCTTCGTCGATACGCCCGGCGCCTATCCGGGCATCGATGCGGAAGAGCGCGGGCAATCGGAAGCCATTGGCCGCAACCTTTACGCAATGGCCTCGTTGAGAGTGCCTCTGATCTGCACGGTGATCGGCGAGGGCGGCTCGGGCGGCGCGCTTGCGATCGCAGTCGGCGACATCACGATCATGATGCAGTACTCGACCTATTCGGTGATTTCGCCGGAAGGCTGCGCGTCCATCCTCTGGAAGAGCGCGGAGATGGCGCCGGAGGCCGCGGAGACCCTCGGCATTACCGCCAGCCGGCTGAAGACGCTCGGCGTGGTGGACAAGATCGTCAACGAGCCGCTCGGCGGCGCGCATCGCGACCCGGAAGCGGCTGCGCAGGCGCTGAGGAAAACGCTGGCCGAGGCGCTCAGGCAGCTCCAGGCGAAAAAGCCCGCCCTGCTCGTGGAAGAACGCCTCGAGCGCCTCATGGGCTATGGCAAGTTCAAGGAAACCGGCGCGAAGTAGTCCAATGCGCGTCAAGCCGTTGCCGGTGAAGGCATCCGGCCGGCCGGCCGGTTCCGCCACTGTCCAGCAGATCCATCGCGCGTTGTCCGCGTCGCTCGAGCGCACCTCGGCACGCGAAACTTCGATCTGCGCAGCGCTCTCGGGCGGCGTCGACTCCGTGGTGTTGCTGCACGGCCTCACAGCGATTGCGAGGCAATCCGGGCTCACACTGACGGCCCTGCACGTCAATCACGGCCTGAGCCCGAGCGCCTACCGGTGGGAGCGCAATTGCCGCACGCTGTGCAGCCGTCTTCGCGTTCCGCTCACCGTGAAGCGCGTCAAGGTGCCTGCACGGCGCAAGCACGGCCTCGAGTCGGCCGCGCGCACCGCGCGTTACGCAGCGCTTGCTACTTCACGCGCGGACTTCGTCGCGCTGGCTCACCAGGTCGACGACCAAGCCGAAACGGTCCTCATGAACCTGCTGCGCGGGGCAGGCCTGCGGGGCGCGGCGGCGATGCCCGAAGTCGGTGAGCTGCCAACGCTCGAGGACAGTCCGGATCGCGAGGACGCGCCACGCGCCTTGCGCCCGCTCCTCGGCGTCCCGCGCGAAGCAATCGTCGCTTATGCGATTGCCAATCGCCTGCATTGGGATGAAGACGAAAGCAACGCGGACGAATCGCTGTCGAGAAACTGGCTGCGGAGAAACGTCGCGCCGATCCTCGCCGCGCGCTACCCGCGCTGGCGCGAAAGCCTTGCGCGCGCTGCGTCGCATTTCGGCGAGGCCGAAGCGATGCTCGCTGTAAACGCAATCGATCGGTTGCCGGTGGAACGGTTGCGTGAGGCGACCAAGGCCAGGGCACGCCTGCTGTTGCGCGATTTCCTGCGTGCAGGAGGCGCGCGCGCGCCGGATGCGCGCCGGCTGGACGAGATGCTGCGGCAGGTGCTGGGGGGCGGGGCGAATGTCGAGATCCTCCACGACGGCAAGGTGTTGCGCCGCTATCGCGACGAGCTCGCGCTGCAAATCCCCGCCTCCTTTGAAGGCGAAGTTGTTTTCCACCCATCCAAAGGCGCAGGCATCGACGCCGCAAAACTGAATGCGCAGCCGGTGACGATCCGCGCGCGCCAGGGCGGCGAGCGCCTGCGCCTGGCGGCCAACCGTCCGAGCCGCACGCTGAAGAACCTCTTCCAGGAATCGGGCATCCCGCCTTGGGAGCGGGACCGCTTGCCGCTGGTGTATAGCGGAGATGAACTGGTCTGGGTGCCGGGCCTCGGAATCGCGGCCGGCTACCGGGCGGCCAAGGCCCGCGCCGGGCTCGTTCCGGAGTGGCTGCGTGGCCCCCGCGAAGCCCCCGCCGGCCCGCCCAAGGGCTAGCGCAAGCCTTTGTTTTTACGAAACTCCCATCGCTTCGTGCTAGAATTGCGGGCTTCCTTACCCAGCTTACGGAGCAGCAGAACATGGCAGTTGAACGTACGCTTTCCATCATCAAGCCCGACGCAGTCAAAAAGAACGCCGTCGGGCAGATCGTCGCCCGGTTCGAGCAGGCAGGCCTCAAGGTCATCGCCATGCGCATGAAGCACCTGTCGCGCGCCGAGGCCGAAGGTTTTTACGCGGTCCACCGTGAGCGGCCTTTCTTCAAGGACCTCGTCGAATTCATGATTTCCGGGCCGGTGGTCGTACAGGCGCTCGAAGGCGAGAACGCCATCGCCAAGAATCGTGAGCTCATGGGGGCGACCGACCCGAAGAAGGCCGACAAGGGCACGATCCGCGCCGATTTCGCCGATTCGATCGACGCCAACGCTGTGCACGGTTCCGACGCGTCGGAAACGGCCAAAGTCGAAATCGCCTACTTCTTCGCCGCGAGCGAAGTCTATAGTCGGTAACAAGGGAAACCTTACGGCGGTTTCCCCCGTACCCCCTTATGAAGAAATCGAACCTCCTCGACCTCGAACCGGCTGCGCTGCAGCGGCATTTCGCGGACCTGGGCGAGAAGGCGTTTCGCGCCACGCAGGTGCTGCGCTGGATTCACCAGCGCGGCGTGGCCGATTTCGGGGCGATGACGGATGTGGCCAGGTCCCTGCGCGAAAAGCTCTCCACCTCCGCGTGCGTCGAGCCTCCGCAGGTCGTGGGCGACAGCGTGTCCGGGGACGGGACGCGCAAGTGGCTCATCAAGGTCGATGGCGCCAATTCGGTGGAGTCGGTCTTTATTCCCCAGACACGCCGCGGCACGCTCTGCATTTCGAGCCAGGCCGGGTGCGTGCTCGATTGCTCTTTCTGTTCGACCGGCAAGCAGGGTTTCAATCGCAACCTGACCACGGCCGAAATCATCGGACAGCTCTGGGTTGCGCGCCGCGAACTGGGTTCGGGGAGCGAAGCGTGCGCTGAACTCGTTCCTCGGCGAATCGTCACGAATGTGGTCATGATGGGTATGGGCGAGCCGCTGCTGAACCTGGATAACGTGATTCCCGCGCTGCGCCTCATGCTGGACGACAACGCCTACGGCCTTTCGCGCCGGCGGGTCACGGTTTCGACCTCGGGCGTGGTTCCCGGCATGGACAGGCTGGCAGAGGAGTGCCCGGTCGCGCTGGCTGTTTCGCTGCATGCGTCGAACGACGCGCTTCGCGACCAGCTCGTGCCGGTCAACAGGAAATACCCGATCAAGGACCTGATCGCGGCGTGCAACCGCTATCTCGACAGGGCGCCGCGCGATTTTGTGACCTTCGAATACGTCATGCTCGAGGGCGTCAACGATTCCGACCGGCATGCGCATGAGCTTGTCGCGCTGTCGCGGCAGGTCAAGTGCAAGTTCAACCTGATCCCTTTCAACCCTTTCCCGAATTCGGGCTATGGTCGTTCCGGGGCGGAGCGTATCCGCCGCTTTGCGGAAATCCTGCAGCGTGCCGACATCACGGTGACCACGCGCAAGACCCGCGGCGAAGCGATCGACGCGGCCTGCGGCCAGCTGGCCGGGAACGTGGCCGACCGTACGCGCCGCACGCGCAAGATCGATGTGCCAGTCAAGGAGGTTCGTGCATGAAGCATTTGCGGCTGATGGCTCTGCTTGTATCGGCGGTGATCGCGGGCTGCGCCACTGCGCCCGGGCCGACCGAGCCCCAACTCGGCCAGTCGACCAGCGACATCTCCGAAGCAGGCGAGGGCCGCGCGCGCGCGCGCGCGAACACGGAACTGGCCTCGCTGTATTTCGAGCGCGGCAACCTCGGCGTTGCGCTCGAAGTGCTGCGCGTCGCCACGGCCGCGGACGCCACCTACGCACCCGCGCACGGCATGCTCGGCCTCGTGTACATGAACCTGCGCGAAAACCAGCTGGCCCAGCAGAGCTTCGAGCGCGCGCTGCGTTCGGCCCCGAACGACCCGGACATCAACCATAACTACGGCTGGTTCCTTTGCCAGACGGGCAAGGAAGCCGAATCCGCGCGTTATTTCCTGCAGGCCGTGCGCAATCCGCTCTACCCGACGCCGTGGAAATCGTACTCGGCGGCAGGGCAATGCGCGCTGCAAAAGGACAACCTCAAGGATGCGGCCGACTACTTCGGCCGCGCGCTCAAGCTCGACCCGGACGAGCCGAACGCGCTCCTCAAGCTGGCGGTTATCAGTTACCGTACCGGCGACCTGCCCGAGGCGCGCAGGCTGATCACCCGCTACAACAGGATCGTCGAGCCCGGCGCCGAAGGCCTGTGGCTGGGCATCCGCATCGAGCGCAAGATCGGCGACAAGAACGCCGAGAACAGCTACGCCAATCAGCTTCGCCGGCGGTTCCCCAGCTCGCGCGAATACCAGCAGATGCAGCGCGGCGAGTATGACTAGGACGGCGACTGAGCCCGGCGCATGACACAGCCCTCCGACAGCGGACTCCCGCCGGACACCAGCGCCGCCGGTAGCCACGACGTGCTCGCGCAGCGCGGCGCACCCGAGGAAGCGTCCATCGCCATCTATGCCAGGCGCCGGACCGAGATGGGCCTGACCCGCGAAGACGTGGCCAACCAGCTCAAGTTCGCGCCGCGCTTCATCGACGCCCTCGAAGCCGGCGAGTTCGAAAAGCTGCCGGGACGCACGTTTGCGCGAGGCATGCTGCGCAGCTATTCGAAGCTCCTGAAGATCGATCCCACCCCGTTCCTCGCGCAGCTTGGACCGGGCGGCATGCCGCAGGTCGCGACAGAACAAGCCGTGTCGCTGCGCGCGCCGGTGCCGTTTGCCGAAGGCGGCCGGCATATCAACCTCGTCTACACGACGCTTTCCGTCGTGGTGCTGGCGACCGCCGTGTTCTTCGCCTTCGAGTGGTACCAGGACAACGACACGCCTTCGACGCTCGCGTTCGTAGCACCCGCAGGCCAGGCAACGCCCGTCCAGCCTTCTACGCAACCGGTTGTTCCGGCCGCAACGCCGGCCGTGCCGGGAGCGCCCGCGTTTGCGCCGGGCGCGGCGCAACCCCCGGATCCCAAGGCCACTACCCTGGCTAGCGCCGGGCCCGCGCCGGTGCCCGAAACCACTGCGCGCACCGATGTCGCTACTGCCGCGGCGAGTCCGCCCCTGGCTCCGGGCAAGGGACGCATCGTGCTGCGCTTCCAGAAGGACTCCTGGGTCGAGATCAAGGGCCGCAACGGCACGCTGCTGGCGCAGCTGAACGCCGCGGGCTCCGAAAAGACAGTGGACGGCGACCCGCCGTTCCAGCTCACGATCGGCAATGCGCCGAGCGTGCAGGTCACCTATAACGACCAGCCCGTCGACCTCAAGCCGCATTTCAAGGTCGACGTTGCGCGGTTGACGCTGAAGTAGGGCTCGAGATGGCCGCACTACAGCGTAGAAACTCCCGCCAGGTCCTGATCGGCGAAATCGACAAGGGCGGCGTCTTCATTGGCGGCGACGCGCCGATCGTCGTGCAATCGATGACCAACACCGATACCGCGGACGCCGAAGCCACGGTGCGGCAGGTGTCCGATCTCGCGCGCGCGGGCTCGGAGATCGTGCGTATCACGGTGAATTCGCCCGAGGCCGCGGCGCAGGTCGCCACCATTCGCGACAAGCTAGATGCGATGGGCTGCAACGTGCCGCTCGCCGGCGACTTCCATTTCAACGGCCACCGGCTGCTCAAGCAGTATCCGGAATGCGCCGAGGCGCTGGCCAAGTACCGCATCAATCCCGGCAACGTCGGGCACGGCAAGAAGCGCGACGACCAGTTCTCGACCATGATCGAGGCGGCTTGCCGCTACGCAAAGCCCGTGCGCATCGGCGTGAACTGGGGGTCGCTCGACCCCGAGCTGCTCGCGCGCATGATGGACGAGAACGGGCGCCGCGCTGCGCCGCTGGGCGCAACCGAAATCATGCGCGAGGCGCTGATCGCCTCCGCCCTCGAGTCCGCCGCGCAGGCCGTGCAATGGGGGCTCCCCGCGGAACGCATCGTGATCTCGTGCAAGGTGAGCGGCGTGCAGGACCTCATCGCTGTGTATCGCGAGCTTGCGCGCCGCTGCGACTACGCGCTGCATCTCGGCCTCACGGAAGCGGGCATGGGCTCCAAAGGCATTGTCGCCTCCGTCGCGGCGATGGGCGTGCTGCTGCAGGAAGGCATCGGCGACACGATCCGCGTGAGCCTCACGCCCGAGCCCAATGGCGAGCGCACCAAGGAAGTCATCGTCGCGCAGGAACTGCTGCAGACGATGGGCCTGCGCAGCTTCACGCCGCTGGTGACCGCCTGCCCGGGCTGCGGTCGCACCACGAGCACCTATTTCCAGGAACTGGCCGACAAGATCCAGGGCTACCTGCGTGTGCAAATGCCCGTGTGGAAGGCCTCCCATCCCGGCGTGGAAGACATGAAAGTCGCCGTCATGGGTTGTGTCGTCAACGGCCCGGGCGAATCGAAGCATGCCGACATCGGCATCAGCCTGCCGGGCACGAACGAAGTCCCGGTCGCGCCAGTCTACGTCGACGGCGAGAAGACCGTGACGCTCAAGGGCGAGCGCATCGCAGAGGAATTCCAGGCCCTCGTAGCGGACTACGTCCAGAGCAACTACACGGCCGGCGCCGTGCGCAAGCGCGCCCCGGCGCCCAGGCACATCCCGATCAAAGCAGCCTAGCGATGGCCACGACCCTGCAGGCCATCCGTGGCATGAACGACGTTTTGCCAGACGAGGCGCATGGGTGGCTCGCGTTCGAGGAGATCGTGCGCAGCACGATGTTCCGCCACGGCTACCGCAACATCCGCACGCCGCTGCTCGAGCACACGGGCCTGTTCAAGCGCGCGATCGGCGAAGTCACCGACATCGTCGAGAAGGAGATGTACACCTTCACCGACGAGCTCAACGGCGAGCAGCTCACGCTGCGGCCGGAGGCCACTGCGTCGACGGTGCGCGCCGCGATCGAGCACAGCCTCACGTACAACGGCCCGCTGCGCCTCTGGTACGCCGGCCCGATGTACCGCCACGAGCGCCCGCAGAAAGGCCGCTATCGCCAGTTCCACCAGTTCGGCGCCGAGGCGCTCGGGTTCGGCGGGCCGGACGTGGATGCGGAGCTCATCGTGATGTGCGCCGCGCTTTGGAAAGAGCTGGGCCTCGAGGGCATCCGCCTGGAGATCAACTCGATCGGCTCGACCGAAGAGCGCGCGCGCCATCGCACGGAACTCATCCGGTACCTCGAGACGAAAACGGATTCGCTGGACGCCGACGCGAAGCGCCGCCTGCACACCAACCCGCTGCGCGTGCTCGATTCGAAGAACCCGGTGGTGCAGGACGCAACCCGCGACGCGCCGGTGCTCATGAATTTTCTCGGCGAGGCGTCGCTTGCGCATTTCGACGGGCTCAAGAAGTTGCTTACTGCAGCCGGGGTGCCTTTCGGCATCAACACGCGGCTGGTGCGCGGCCTCGACTACTACAACCTCACCGTTTTCGAATGGATCACCGACAAGCTCGGCGCGCAGGGCACCGTATGCGCCGGTGGAAGGTACGACGGCCTGTTCGAGCAGATCGGCGGCAAGCCCACCCCTGCAGTGGGATTCGCGGCCGGCATGGAAAGGCTCATCGCGCTCTGGCAGGACGCCGGGCGAGTGCCCGCGCCCCGCGGACCCGAGGCCTACCTGATCCACCAGGGCGAGGGCGCCCTCGAGACCGCGCTCCTGGCAGCGCAGGCGTTGCGCGCCGCGGGTCACGCGGTCGTGCAGCACGCGGGCGGCGGCAGCTTCAAGTCGCAGATGAAGAAGGCCGACGGCAGCGGCGCGCTGATCGCGCTCATCGTCGGCGAGGACGAAGTGCGCGCGGGTGAGCTGACGCTCAAGTACCTGCGACGCGACGCGCCCCAGCAAAAAATCCGCCGCGACGAGCTTGTCGCGGCTTTCGGCAGCGCTCTCAAAGAAACCACGCAGTAATTTCATTGGACAGGCAATGGCACACCTAGATCTCGAAGAACAGGAACAGCTCGCGCAACTGAAGTCATGGTGGGCGACTTACGCAAACGCGATCGTCACGGCGCTGCTGCTCACGGCGTTGCTGCTGACCGGCTGGCAGGGATGGCGCTACTGGCAGGCGCAGCAGGCCGGCGGGGCCAGCAACGTCTACGAGACGCTCTCGAAAGCCACCCAGGGCGCGGACGCCAAGGCCGTGCGCGACTCGAGCGGCGAGCTGCTCGAGAAGTATCCGCGCACGCTGTATGCCTCGATGGGCGCGCTGATCTCGGCCAGGTTCTTCTTCGACAAGAACGACCTCAAGACGGCCAAGGCCCAGCTGCAGTGGGTGATCGACAACACCAAGTCGGACGAATTCCGCGACGTGGCGCGCCTGCGCCTGGCCAACGTGCTGCTGGACGAGAAGGCCTACGACGAGGCGCTCAAGCAGCTGCAGGCCACCCATGGCGCCGCTTTCGAGGCGCAGTTCGCCACCCTGCGCGGCGACATCCTCGTCGCCAAGGGGCAGGCCGCCGATGCGCGCACAGCCTACAAGTTCGCGCTGGAGAAGGCGGGCACCAAGAACCGCTCCGTGCAGGACGGCATCCAGATGCGCCTCGACGCGCTCGGAGGCTGAACGTGCGCCTCCTTGGAGTATTGGCGGCGACAGCGGTCGCGCTGGCAGCTGCGGGCTGCTCGAGCATGCCCAGCATGCCGAGCCTCAACCCGGTCGACTGGTTCAAGTCCACGCCCACGGGGGCAAAGCCGGCCGAGCTGCCGCCCCTTTCGAATCCGCAGCCCGTGCGCACGCTCTGGCAGGTCAACGTCGGCCCGGCCGGGATCTTCGTCTTCACGCCCGCCGTGGTCGGCGCAAGCGTCTACGCCGCCGCGCGCGACGGCAACGTGACGCGCCTCGACGCGGCCACCGGCAACCTGATCTGGAAGGTTTCCGCGGGTGCGCCGCTCTCGGGCGGCGTAGGCACGGACGGGAAGATCGTTGCGGTCGGCACGGACAAGGGCGAGCTCATTGTGCTCGATGCCGAAAAGGGCACCCTGCGCTGGCGGGCGCGCGTTTCGTCCGAAGTCCTGGCGGCCCCGAAAGTCGCCGGCAGCACGGTCCTTGCGCGCACCTCCGACAGCCGGATCTTTGCCTTCGATGCCACGGACGGCAAGCGCAAGTGGGTTTACCAGCGCGCCGCAGCCTCGCTGATCGTGCGCTCGCCCGCGGGCATGACCATCCACGAAGGCACGATCTTCGCGGGCTTCTCGGGCGGCAAGATGGTGGCGCTCCAGCTCGAAACGGGCGCGTTGCGCTGGGAGGTCACCGTGTCGCAGCCCAAGGGTGCAACCGAACTCGAGCGTGTCTCCGACTTGAGCGGCGACCCGGCCATTGCGGGACGCGAAGTCTGCGCCGCGTCCTACCAGGGGCGCGCCGCCTGCTACGAATGGGCCACCGGCAACCAGGTCTGGGCACGCGACATGTCGACGCTCAACGGCATGAGCGTCGATGCGCGCTACGCCTATGTCGCAGACGAGAAAGGCGCGGTGCATTCGCTGGACCGCACCAACGGCCGCAGCGTCTGGAAGCAGGACCGCCTCGCGAATCGCGAGCTCACGCTGGCGCAGGCCGCCGGCAGCGAAGTCGTGTTCGGCGACCTGCAGGGCATCGTGCACTACGTCGCGCGCGATTCGGGCGCCTTCGTGGGCCGCGCGGTCACCGACGGCGGCAAGATCCGCGCTGCGCCGATCCGGCTGGCCAACGGCGTGCTCGTCCAGACCCTCAACGGCGGGTTATATCTGCTTTCGCTCTGACTTCGTTCAGGGAGAATGCCAATAAGAGCTAGCGTCCAATGAAGCCAGTTGTAGTCATCGCAGGCCGGCCGAACGTCGGGAAGAGCACGCTCTTCAACCGCCTCACGCGCACGCGCGACGCAATCGTCGTCGATGTGCCCGGCGTGACGCGCGATCGCCACTACGGCGACGGCGTGGTGGGCTCGCGGCCCTACCTCGTGGTGGACACCGGCGGCCTCGAGCCGAAAACCACCGAGGGCATCTTCGCCGAGATGGCCAAGCAGACCAAGCAGGCGATTGCCGAGGCCGACGCCGTCATCTTCGTCACCGACGCGCGCGCGGGCCTCACGCCGGACGACAGGCGAATCGCGGAGGAGCTGCGCAAGCTCAAGCCGCGCATGTGGATCGCGGTCAACAAGTCCGAAGGCCTGCAGCCGGATTCCGCGGCAGCGGACTTCCAGGAACTGGGGCTCGGCCTGCCGGTATCGATCTCGGCCGCGCACGGGGAGGGCGTTCGCCACCTCATCGACGAGGTGCTGCGCGAATTCCCCGAGGACGAGGATGACGAGGACAACGAGGAGGGGCGCTGGCCGCGCGTGGCTATCGTCGGACGGCCGAACGTCGGCAAGTCGACCCTCGTGAATTCCCTTGTCGGCGAGGAGCGCGTCATCGCCTTCGACAAGCCCGGCACCACGATCGATCCGATCGACGTGCCATTCGAGCGCAACGGCAAGCGCTACACGCTGGTCGACACCGCGGGCCTGCGAAAGCGCGGCAAGCAGGGCGAGAACGTCGAGCAGTTCTCGGTCATCAAGACCCTGCAGGCGATCGACCGCGCCAACGTCGCGATCTTCGTGATCGACGCGGTCGACGGCATCACCGAGCATGACCAGCACGTCGCCGGCTACATCCTCGAGAAGGGTCGCGCGGTGGTCGTCGCCGTCAACAAGTGGGACGCGGCTAACGCCGAGCAGCGCGACCGCATCAAGGCCGAGCTGGGATGGAAAGTGGGCTTCCTCGGTTTCGCGAAGACCCTGTACGTCTCGGCCCGCAACAAGAAAGGGCTCGGCGACATCATGACCGCGGTGGACAAGGCGTATGTCGCGGCAATGATCAAGCTGCCGACGCCCAAGCTCACGCGCGCGCTGATCGCCGCGGTCGAGAAGCAGAATCCGCCGAGAAGGGGCGTCAGCAGGCCCAAGCTGCGCTACGCGCACCAGGGCGGGCAGAACCCGCCGACCATCATCATCCACGGCAACCAGCTCGACCACGTGCCGGACACCTACAAGCGCTACCTCGAAGGCGTGTTCCGGACGCAGTTCGCGCTGGAGGGAACGCCGATGCGGATCGAGTTCAGGACGGGAAGGAATCCGTACGCGGGGCGGGAGTAGGGGGCCGGGTGTCGATCCCGCAAGACGACTCGGCGATCCAGGCGAGGTTCGACCAGGCGTTCGGGCATCACCGGGGCGGGCGGCTCGCCGAGGCTGACGCGTTGTACCAGGCGTTGCTCGAGGCGGCCCCGGATCACTTCGATGCGCTGCATTTCCGGGGAGTATTGCTGCACCAGTGCGGCAGGCACGCCGAGGCGCTGGAACTGATCCGACGCGCGCTTGCGCAGGACCCCGGCCAATCGGCGGCGCACGCGAATGCCGGCCTCGTACTTCAGGGGCTCGGGCGTCAGGCGGATGCGATCGAAAGCTATGACCGCGCGCTGGCGATCAACCCGGAGGGCGCCGAAACCTGCCTTAATCGCGGCAATGCGCTGCGCGAACTCAAGCGCTACGACGAGGCGCTCACAAGCTACGACCGGGCGCTTGCAATCCGGCCCGGCAATCTGGAGGCGCTCTTGCGCCGGGGCATTGCACTGGCCGACCTGCGACGCTTCGAGGACGCGCTCGCCAGCTTCGACCTGGCGCTGTCGCTCAATGCGGCGTATTTCGAAGCCCACTTGATGCGGGGCGTCGTGCTGTTCTGGATGCGCATGCTCGAGGCGGCGGTCGCAAGCTTCGACCGGGCGCTCGCGCTGCAGCCGGACGCTGTCGCCGCGCTTTGGAATCGCGGGGCCGCCTTGGTCGAGTTGAACAGGCCGGCCGAGGCACTGGCCGACCTCGACCGTGCCTTGCTGCAGGATAGGGCCAGCGCTTTCGCGCACTTCAATCGCGGCATGGCATTGCGCGACCTGAAGCGGCCGGAAGAGGCCGCCAGCGCATTTGCGCGCGTCATGGAGATCGACCCGGAGTTTTCCTGGGCGCCGGGTTACCTGCTCGACTCGAAGCTGCAGTGCTGCGACTGGTCCGGATACGCCGCGATCGCCGCGGGAATCGAGGCAGGGGTCGGCACGGGACAGCGGGTCGACACGCCTTTTCCGTTCCTCACGGTCTCGAATTCGGCCGCCGCGCAACTGCAGTGCGCACGCACATGGGTGGCCGACCGATGCCCTGTGGCGCACGAGCCGGTGTGGAAGGGCGCGCGCTATCGGCACGACCGGATCCGGATCGCCTACCTGTCGGCCGATTTTTACGCCCATGCGCTGTCCTGCCTGATCCCGGAGCTGCTCGAGATCCACGACCGGTCCCGGTTCGAGGTCTTCGGCGTGTCGTTCGGGCCGGACACCCCGAGCGCGGTGCGGGAGCGGTTCCAGCGCGGCTTCGAGCGTTTCATCGACGCACGCGGCCGCAGCGACCGGGAGGTTGCGGCGATGCTGGCGAGCCTGGAAATCGACATCGCCATCGACCTCAACGGGTTCAGCCAGGGCAATCGGGCCGGTGTCTTCGCGCAGCGCGGCGCGCCCGTCCAGGTCAACTACCTCGGCTTTCCGGGCACGATGGGGGCGGACTACATCGACTACCTCATTGCCGATCCGCACGTGATCCCCGCAGGACAGGAAAGCTTCTACGCGGAGAAGGTGGTGCGCCTGCCGGATGCCTACCAGGTGAACGACCGCACGCGCGCAATCGCCCCGCTCGAGCTCACGCGAGCGCAGGCCGGCCTGCCGCCGGCAGGCTTCGTGTTCTGCTGCTTCAACAACAATTTCAAGATCACGCCCGCCGTTTTTGACCTCTGGATGCGCCTGCTCGCCAGGGTCGAGGGGAGCGTGCTATGGCTGCTGGAGGACAACGCGGTGACGGGGCGCAACCTGCGCGCGGAAGCGCAAACGCGCGGGGTTGCCGCGAACCGAATCGTCTTTTCCGGTCGCGTGCCGGTTGCGGATCACCTTGCGCGGCACCGGTTGGCCGACCTGTTTCTCGACACCCTGCCCTATAACGCCCACACCACCGCGAGCGATGCGCTCTGGGCGGGGCTGCCGCTGCTCACCTGCATGGGATCGACTTTCGCCGGAAGAGTGGCGGGAAGCCTGCTGCATGCCAGCGGCGTTCCGGAACTCGTCACGCACAGCCCGGCGGACTACGAAGCGATGGCACTGCGCCTGGCGACCGACCCCGATCTGCTCGGGGACCTGCGCGGACGCCTGGCGCGCATTCGCGGGACGTGCGCCTTGTTCGATACGGACCGGTACCGGCGCCATATCGAAGCGGCCTACCTGCGCATGCATGATCGCGTTCGGCAGGGGTTGCCGCCCGAGAGTTTCGCGGTCGATCGGATCGCGTAGTCGCATCCGCGGCAAACGTTTCGTCGAATCCTGCGCCGGAGGCATTGCCGGGTAGAATCGCCGCGAGGCCCCAACATAGGCGGCCGTTTCCGGAGACAAGACAATGCTGACCCGCCTCACCGCCGCGATCCTCGCGGTTGCCGCCGCATACGCGCCATCGCTCCAAGCCCAGTCGTACCCCAACAAGCCCGTCCGCATCATCGTCGGCTACACCACGGGAGGCGCCGCTGATGCCGGTTTGCGTCCGCTGGTGCGTGCGATCGAGCCGCTCCTCGGCCAACCGATCATCATCGAATACAAGCCCGGTACTGCTGGCGGGATCGCGATGGAGTTCATCGCCAGGGCCCCCCCCGATGGCTACACGCTCTACTACGCCGACAACGGCCCGTTGACGATCGCGCCGCACGTGCAGAAGGTGGGTTACAACAGCCTCACGTCGTTCACGCACCTGGGCCACGTGTGCGGGAGCGGCAGCATGCTGGTGGTCCATCATGCAACGCCGTTCAAGAGCATGAGCGACGTGATCGCGATGTCGAAAAGCGACCCGGACAAATGGAGCTACGGCACCTCGGGTGTCGGCGGGCCGCACCACCTCTCGGGCGAGTACTTCAAGGGCGTCACGGGCGCCAAGCTCCTCCACGTGCCGTACAAGGGGGGCGGGCCGGCGATGACCGACCTCATGGGCGGCCAGGTACCGATGCTGTTCTCCTCGCTGGCCCCAATCGTCGGCGCGGTGAAAAGCGGCAAGATCAGGCCGCTGGCGGTGACCTCAATCAAGCGCTCGGCCGCATTCCCGGACGTACCCACGACGGACGAGCTCGGGCTCAAGGGTTTCGAATCGACGAGCTGGTTTGGGCTCGTGGGGCCAGCGGGGCTGCCACAGGAGGTGGTTTCGAAAATCGCGCAGGTGCTCGCAACCGCCAGCGGCGACAAGCAGATGCGCGACTCGCTCAACGCCACCGGCTGCGATACCGAGATCCTCACGCCGGCGCAGACGGTCGAGAAGGTCAGGGCCGACTATGCCAAGTGGGGCAGGGTCGTAAAGGAAGCTAACATCAAGGCCGAGTGAAGGCGCACGCCTCAATGTTCGCGGCGGGGATCAATGGCGGGTAGGATCGCCGGATGTGGAGCCTGCTTGAGTTTTTCCCCGAGTCGCTCATGTTCGACGTGCTCGACGTGGGCGCCTCGCGCAATGAAACGCCGCCGTACCAGGGGCTGGTAGACGCGGGCAGGGCGCGCATCATCGGGTTCGAGCCCGACGCGGCCGAATGCGAGGAGCTCAACCGCCAATACGGCCCGCCTCACCGGTTCTTCCCGCATTTCGTCGGCGACGGCGGGCAGGCGGTGTTCCACGAGACCAACTGGCTGCTGACCGGCTCCCTGTACGAGCCGAATACGCCGCTGCTGGAGAAATTCCAGAACCTGGCCGAGCTCGTGACGCCGGTCGCGACGCACCCGGTGGCCACGCGGCGCCTGGACGACATCCCCGAGATCGCCAACGTCGACTTCATCAAGATCGACGTGCAGGGCAGCGAGCTGCCGATCTTCCGCAACGGGCTGCGCGCGCTGTCCTCCACGCTCCTGATCCAGACCGAAGTCGAGTTCGTCGAGCTCTACAAGGGCCAGCCCCTGTTTGCGGACGTGGATGTTTTCCTTCGCGGGGCGGGATTCCAGCTGCATACCTTCGCGGGTTTCAGCGGGCGCGCCTTCAAGCCGCTCATCTCGCAGAACAACCGCAACCTGCCTTTCCGCCAGATCCTGTGGTCGGACGCGCTCTACGTGCGCGACTGGATGGCGCTCGAGCGGCTGGGGGAGGAGAAACTGCAGAAGTACGCGGTCATCGCACACGACCTGCTGGGCTCGTACGACCTCGTGCATCTGGTGCTGGCCGAGCTGGACCGCCAGAAAGGCTCGGATCTTGCGCCCCGGTACCTCGAGCGGCTGGCGCCGGGAGGCGCCGTCTGAGCGGTGCGAGCCCGCTTGAAAGTCAAACTTTTATTTACCTAATCCCGCTTTCCATGCGGTTCTCCGGCAAGTTTCGTTGCCGGATGAGGAAAATCAGGTGCGGCGAACTTTTCTCACTGGAGGGCCTGAGCGCGGCGACGCGAACACCTGCGTCCAGTACGCGCCCATGGAGCTCGCGCGGTTGCTCGCGAGGGCCGCGCCCATTTCGGTGTACTCGGCGCTCATGAGGTTGGCGCAGTGGCCGGGGCTGGAGATCCAGCCCGCCATCACCGCTTCGAGCGTCATCTGGCCGGCGGCGATGTTTTCGGCCGCGCCGCTGTAGTCGTACCCGGCGCGCTCGACGCGCATGAAAGGCGTGCTGCCGTCGGGCGAGTTGTGGTGGAAGAAGTCGCGGCCCGCCATGTCTTCGGAATGCTGACGCGCGGCGCGCGCGAGGACTTCGTTCCAGCGCACCGGGGCGGAGGGCGGGTAGTAGGCCGCGCCGCACTTGCGGCCCTGCGCCCGTGCTTCGTTGACCATCGTGAGCATGCGGACTGCGAGCCCCGTGGGGTCCATGCCCGCGCCCGGGGTAAAAGAGGCGGCGAGTACGAGCGAGGTGGTCGCCCCCTGCTGGTGGACGCCGAGTTCGACCAGGGCCGGATCGACGATGAACGGGCAGTACCCGTTGGAAAGCAGCGTCTCGAGCGCGCGGCGATCGGCGCTGCCCGTCACGTTGATGCCCCTGACGACGACCGACTGGTAGCCGGTGGCCCTGGCGCTGTCCTGCAGCGAGGCGCCGCCGGCCATCATGGCGGCGGCGCGGTCGAGCTCCGGGCTGCGAACGAACTTCTGCAGGCCCGGCTGGCCGGCGCACTTGGCCGGGGTCGAGCGCAACTGGTTGACGATATCGACCAGCTCGGCCGAGGAGGCCAGGGCTGCGGGCGAGGCCAGCAGCGTGAAGGTAAACACTCCAAGCGCCGCGAGACCCGGAGACCGGCTTCTCAGCGCCTGAAGGGGGCTCATTTTCGTATTCTGTGCTTTCACCGTAGGACTCCGCGCCGATGCCGTGAAGGCGATGTCCTACGAGTGTAGGTCCATCTCTGACAGGGTACCTATGAAGTAGTTCCGGTCCGGGGTGCGGGGATGTAACCAGATGCTACGTTGTGTTCCCTGCAGCACTAAACATCGCGGCAGTGGATTTCCCAGAGCAGGGCGGAGTACACGAGGCGGAGGGTGCTGTGCTCGCCGGCGAGGTTGGTGAAGGTCACGTTCAGGTGGCCTTCGTCGTCGAGCTCGCCGAAAGCGGGGATCGACGGACTCTGCGGTTCGTTGGCCACGCGCACCTTGATGTTGACGGCCTTGCCCGGCAGTGCGCCTTTGGCGCGCAGGCGGCTGATCGGATCCCTGAAGTCGAATTTGTACCGGCGCCTGATCATGGCCGAAGCTAAATTGTTTTGGGGAGACCCGATCATGAGCGATGCCTGCGGCGGAGTAAACTGCCTCCTCGAAGCCGAGCATTCCAAGAGGAGGGGAGATGAGCCAGCCCGCGACGTTCCTGATGAACTGCTGGTACGTGGCCGCGTGGGACCACGAGCTGATCGACGGCAAGCTCCTCGCGCGGACCATCCTCAACCAGCCGGTGCTCCTCTACAAGGGCGACTCCGGCCGCGCCGCAGCGCTGGACAACCGCTGCTGCCATCGCGGCGCCATGCTCTCCAAGGGCCGGCTCGAGGGCGACTGCGTGCGCTGCATGTACCACGGGCTCAAGTTCGACCCGACCGGCAAGTGCGTGCAGATCCCCGGGCAGGACGTAATCCCGGCCAAGCTCGGCGTGCGCAGCTACCCGGTGGTCGAGCGCGACCACATTGTCTGGATCTGGCCGGGCGACCCAGCCAAGGCCGACCCCGCAAAGATTGTCGACATCCCGTACCTGCGGGATTCCGCGTGGCGCGGCGTGCCGGATTACATGCACTACGACGCCGATTACCGCCTGATCGTCGACAACCTCTCGGATTTCGCGCACCTGGCATTCGTGCATGCCAAAACGCTCGGCGGATCGGAGGAATACGCATTCAAGACCAAGCCGGTCGCCGTCGAGCGGCTGGAGAACGGCTTTCGCGTCGAGCGCTGGCACATGAACGCCAACCCGCCGCCTTTCCACCGCAAGGTCACGCGCGACAACGCGGCCGTAGATCGGCGCAACATCGGCCTCATGCACGTGCCGGGCATTTTCTTCCTCGAGTCGCTGTTCGCGCCGGCAGGCTCGGGTGCGGAGAAAGGCAACTTCGAGGGTGCGAAGCAGTACCGCAACTGCCAGTTCTTCACGCCCGAGACCGCGCGCTCCACGCACTTCTTCTGGAACTACCTGCACGACTACGACCTCGACAACCCGAGCGTCGCGCTCTCGCTCCATGACAGCATGGTCGAGGGCTTCCTCGAGGACAAGGCGATCATCGAGGGCCAGCAGCGCGTGCTGGATGCTGACCCGGACTTCAAGATGCACCCGATTGCCTCGGACGCGGCGCTGGCGCATTTCCGCCGCACGCTCGAGCGCAAGATCGAGGCCGAGCGCCCGGGTTTGCGCACGGCCGCGGCGTGAGGGACGGGCGATGAGCCGCGACGTCATCAGCATCGACAAGCCGTGGGTGAAGGACATCGCGTTCTCGCTCGGCGTGGCCTGCGACGACCGGCTGCTGTTTACAGCCGGCATTACGGCGCGCGATCCCGAAGGCAAGCTCGTCGGCGCGGGCGACATGCGCACGCAGATCGAGCAGTGCTTCAACAACGTAGGCGATGTCCTACGCGCGGCCGGCGCCGACTATGGCGACGTCCTCAAGTGGACCATGTACACCACCGACATCGTCGAGTACGGCCGGCACGGCGAGGTGTGGCGACGTTACTTTGTCAACAAGCCGGCCAGCACGCTGATCGAAGTCAGCCGCTTCGTGGTCCCTGAAATGATGGTGGAGATCGAGGCCGTGGCACGCGTTCCGGCGGCGCCGAAATGAGCGCGGCGCCCGCACTCTCAGAGTTCGTCGAAGACGCGGCCGCCGCCATCCTTGGCGCCTGCACCGGCTGCGCGCGCTGCGTCGAAGTCTGCCCCGTGGTGCCGTTCGCCGGGCTCGCGGCCTCGGACCCGAAGGTAATCGTCTCTGGCGTTCTTGGCGCGCTTCGCGGCAACGAGGCGCGACTTGCGGGCGACGCGGCGACCTGGGCGCACCAATGCAACGGTTGTGGCGCCTGCATCCCGGCGTGCCCCGAGGGCGTGAACCCGCGGCAGATGATCATGCTCGCAAACACGCGCGACGCGCGCCACGGTACCTCGACGCCACAGCTGTTTCGCAAGATGGCGCGGGCGATCCGCCTCATGGCCGCGATGCAGCTCGTGCCCGAGGACGTGAAGCGCCTGATGCAGCCGCCGCGCGCCCGGGAGGCCGAGGTGGTGTTCTACCTGGGCTGCAACGCGATCCGCACGCCGCATATCCTGTTCAACGCGATGTACGTGCTGGATTCCCTTGAGGTCGACTACGAAGTGCTCGGCGGACCCTCGGCCTGCTGCGGCATCATCCACAGCAAGTGGGAAGGCGACCTGAAGGCCGGCGGGCAAGTGACCTCCGCCACGCTCGTGCGCTTCGGTGAGTTCAAGCCGAAAAAGGTGCTCAACTGGTGCCCGTCGTGCGAGCTGCACATCGGCGAGACGATTAAAGGCTACCGCGAAACCTCGTTCGACTTCGACCACATCACCAAGTACCTGGTCGAGCGCGAGGCGGACCTCAAGGCGCGACTGACGACACCGGTCAACATGCGCGTCATGCTGCACGCGCATACCGGAATGGCGGAGCTGGGCGAGAACGTCGCACGCCTGCTGCGCGCGATCCCCGGGCTCACGCTGGTCGATACGCTGCTCGAGCCGGGCTACACCTGCGGCGGTTCGGGTGCGGATCGCTCGCCCGCGCTCAAGGCGCAGTTGCGCGAGGAAACGCTGCGCCGCATGAGCGAATCCGGTTGCGACGCCCTTGTTTCGCTTTATCACGGCTGCCACCAGCAGCTTGCGGTGGCAGGCCGCGAGCACGGGTTCCGGGTGGTGAATTTCACCGACCTCCTCGTGCGCTCGCTCGGCGGCACGCCGCGCGAAGACGCGCTGGAAGCCTACCGCGCGATCGGCGAGTGGCACGCGATCGCGCGCGCCGCCATGCCGCAGTTGAAGGCCGCCGGGATCGAGTTCGACGCCGACGCGCTGGCCGCGGTGCTGCCCGAAGTGTTCTCGTCGGCCGAGTTTCGCGGCGGCCTCGAGGCCTTCGCCGGTCCTGGCGGGGCGGCATAAAAGTCATACATTTACGTTCTGAAATCCAGTCTGGGTGCGGGTTATAGGTCAGTTCGAGTGCCTGATTTGGAAACAATTAACGGGCCGCCTGCCGCACGCATCGAGAAGGTCGAGTCGCAGGCGCGGCGCTTCTCCACGCCCTGCGCCGAGGGCGAACTCGCCTGGCGCCGCTGGGGCGCCGGATCGCCCATGGTGCTGCTGCACGGCGGTACCGGATCGTGGACGCACTGGATCCGCAATGTGCTGGCGCTTGCCAGAGAGCACACGGTGTGGGTGCCGGACATGCCCGGATTCGGCGACTCCGCGAGTCCTCCCAAGGGCGTGAACGTCGAGATGCTCGCCGGGATCGTCGCGCGCGGGCTCGACCAGCTGCTCGGCGGGGAGAAGGCCGATCTCGTCGGCTTTTCGTTCGGCGGGCTCGTCGCGGGGCATCTGGCGGCGGCGCATCCCGGGTTGTTCTCCCATCTCACGCTCATCGGCGCTGGCGGGCTGGGCCTGCGCGAGGGCAGGAAGCTGCCGCTGGTGGCCTGGCGGCACCTGAAGGACGACGCCGAACGCATGGGCGCGCATCGCCACAACCTTGCGAACCTCATGCTGTGGAACGAGGCGAAGATCGATGCGCTCGCGCTGCGCATCCAGTCACTGAACGCGGCACGCTCGCGCATCAACAGCGGGCCTTTCTCGCGCGGCGATGTGCTCCTCGAGCCCCTGTCGCGGGTCAGGTCATCCGTAAGCGGAATCTGGGGCCGCCATGATTCGACGGCCGGGGGGAGGGTGGCTGAAGTCGAGCCCATCCTGCGCCGGACCGATCCTCGCGCCACGATGACCGTGGTGGAGGACGCCGGGCACTGGGTGATTTACGAGGCGGCCGAGACGGTCAACGCGCTGCTGCTCCGGGACGCCCGCACGAGGTTGCGCCCCGCGCCCTTGGCTTCGTAGAGCGCGCGCTCGACGCGCTCGATCAGCGCGTCGAGTTCCTCGCCCTTGATGTACTCGCCAATGCCGATGCTGACCGTCACCCGCAGCTCGGCGCCCGCGTGCTGGTGTAGCCAGCGCCCGCGCGGCAACTGCAAGGCTTCGTTATGTGCGGCAGGGCACTTAAGTTTCGGCGGCCCGGACTTAATATCCGGACATGAAATACAAGGACTATTACCAGGCGCTGGGTTTGGCACGGGATGCCTCGGCCGCCGACATCAAGAAGGCTTACCGCAAGCTTGCGCAGAAGCACCACCCGGACGTCTCGAAGGAAGCCGGCGCCGAGGACAAGTTCAAGGAGATCGCCGAGGCGTACGCGACGCTCAAGGACACGGACAAGCGCGCGGCTTACGACCGGCTGGGCTCCCATGCGCCCGGGCAGGACTTCCACCCGCCGCCGGACTGGGGCGGCCCCTCCGGCGACCACGGGTTCCGCTTCGAGGACATCGATCTGTCCGACCTGTTCGCGGGGCTGGGCGGCCGCGCGGGCGGCCCGCGTGGCGGCGGCGCCGGCGGGGGGGCGAACATGTCCCTGCCGGGAGAGGACTTCGAAGTCAACGCGCGGATCTCCCTTGAAGACGCCGCGAACGGCACGCTTGTCGAGCTGAACCTGAGCGTGCCCGAATACGACGCCAATGGGCGCCTCGCGCGCAAGCCGCGCGTCTTCAAGGCGCGCATCCCCAAAGGCGCGACCAACGGCCAGCGGCTGCGGTTGCGCGGCAAGGGCGGCAAGGGATTCAACGGCGGGCGGGAGGGCGACCTCTATCTGAACATCGAGCTGGCGCCGCACCCCTATTTCCGTCCCGCGGGCCACGACCTCTATATCGACCTCCCGCTCGCGCCGTGGGAAGCCGCGCTTGGCGCAACCGTGCCGGTGCCGACCCTGTCGGGCTCGGTCCACCTCAAGGTGCCGGCCGGCACGCTGGCCGGGCAGAAGCTGCGGCTCTCGAAACGCGGATTGCCGCGGCCCGAGGGCGAACCCGGGGATCTCTTCGCGATCGCGCAGGTCGTGGTGCCGCAGGACCTGACCGAGCGCGAGCGCGAGCTCTTCAGCGAGCTTGCCGCGGGCTCGAAATTCGATCCGCGCAGCCATTTCAAAGTGGAGACCGCGAATGCAGAGTGAACTGGAGGAGTCGGCCTGGCTAAACGAGCACTACAGCGTCACGCTTGGGGAACTTGCCATGCTGTCGGGCTTGCCGGATGACATTTTGCGCGAGCTGGTCGATTGCGGCGCGCTGGCGCCGGTCAGCATCGAGGCGGAGCACTGGGTCTTCAGCGCGCATTGCGTGGTGACCATGCGCAGGGCGGAGCGGCTGCGCAGCGATTTCGAACTCGATGCGAACGCGCTGGCCGTGGCGCTTTCGTTCCTCGAGCGCATCCACGAGCTGGAAGAGCAGTTGCGCGCGGCGCGGGCCCAAATCCCGCGGCGCGCCCGTTAGAGTTCGCACAACCACAAGGATTCGGTGGGGTCTGACGAAAAGGATCAGCGCTTGGCGTAAGCCCGGAATTCGGCGGCGCAACCCAAAGCCCGCGTCGCCGGGTCGCCGGGCTCCGCATGGCAGCGCAGCAGCCTGAACACCGCTTTGGGCGCGCTCTTGGCCAGCTTCTCCGAATAGAAATCCCACAGCCGCTTCGCACCCGCCTTGTCGCCCGCGGCGAGGTATCCCGTGAGTCCCGCCATCCAGAGGTACTCGCGGCTTTCGATGTTGATCTCGGTGGAATTCGCGAGCATCCGGCCCGAGATTTCCGCCATGCGGACCGCGTCGCGCAAGGCGACGGCGCGAAAGAGCTCGATCCACTGCTGCTGGTACCTGGCGAGCGCCGCGTAGCAGGGCGTCCGCATGATCTTCTGCCACACGACGCCGGCCTGCTCGGGCGGCAGCATGGGATTCAGGATCTCCGCAAGCCGCCACAACGAATGCAGCCAGACGTCCTCTTCACGCGCGCTGCGGCACTCTAGGAGCCGCAGCTTGACCACTTCGAGGTCCTTCTGCAGCTGCGACGAGGTGCCGCGCGGCCCCGGCGCCCTGTCGGCCATGAGGTAGTCGCGGATGTACGCTGCCTGGCGCGTCTTCTCGATGCGCTCGAAATCGTTGGCGCCTTCGAAGAGCGGGTTGACCGGGCGCTTGCCCCGCCGCGGCTCGAGCATCTCCAGCACCGGTACCGGTTGCACGCCCAGCGAGACCACTTCCACCGCGCTTTTCTCGGTGAAGCGATAGCGCGCCGCATTCAGGTCGAGCACCGGGTAGTAGTCCGAATTCGCCCGCATCCCGTAGGTGAGGAACAGGGGCTCGAGCGTCTGCCGGTTGCCGATGTAGCGCGCGTCCAGGTCGCCTTCGGTGAGGATGCGCATGTTGAAGAACTCTTTTGCCAGGCCGGGGTGCTCGAACGCTTTGCGCCCCAGCGGCAGGGCGAGCGGGCTTTCGCTTGCGATGATGAGCAGGTCGTGGTCGCTCGGCGCGAACACCGCGTAGTGCTCGAAGGTCCCGCCGAGCGCGCCCAGCACGGAGGCCGCAAGCGAGGTGTCGACTTCGTAGAGCTGGAACCACTGCACCAAGAGGCCGCCGGGCAACAGGTGCGAGCGGATGCGGCGGTAGAACTCCTGGGTAAAGAGGCTCGACACGCCGCTCACCCATGGGTTGGAGGGCTCCGAGATGATGATGTCGTAGCGCCGGTTGTGCGTCGAGAAGAAGCTCTTGGCGTCGTCGATGATGATCGAGCCGCGCGGATCGGCGAAGGCCGCGCCGTTGCGCGGCGAGAACCCGCGCGAGGCCTCGGCCATCGCGGCCTCGATCTCGACGGTCTCGACTTGTTCGATGTCCAGGCTCTGCAGCAGCGTGTGCATGGTGAGCCCGGTGCCGATGCCGATCACCGCCGCGTTTTTCGCGTTCGGCTTGAGGGCGAGCGGGATCGCGCCGGTGAGCACCATCGTGATCTCGTCGCTTCCCGGCGCGCGCCCCTCGGCGCCTCCTTTCATCGTGATCGAGCCGTCGGACTTGCCGTTGGTGCGGATGCTGTAGGTGCCGGAGTAGTCGACCAGGTGTACGGTCGAGGTCTTGCCGTCCTTCTGGTAGAGCACCTTCGCGTTCTTCGAGCCTTCGAGGTCGCCGTGGCGGAACACGCCGGCGGTCATCTTGTTGACGTCGAGCTCGAATGCCAGCGAGATCGGCAGGAAAAGCAGCACGCACGCGATGGCCGCCGCGGCGAACTGCCGGCGGCCCGGCACGAAGTGCCACAGCAGCGCCAGGCCGAGCGCAGCGTCGACGAGGCTGCCGGCGATGATCGCCCCCTTGAGGCCGAGCATGGGCAATCCGATGTGCACCGCGAGCAGCACCCCCGCGATCGCGCCGAGCGTGTTGGCTGCGTACACCTTGCCGATCGCAGATTCGCCCGCGCCGCGGCGCAGGAGCGCGCCGGTGATCAGCGGCAGGGTCATCCCCGCGCAGAAGGCCGCGGGCAGCATGACGATCGACGCGATCGCCTGGCCGGTGAGGTTGTAGAAGAAATAGCCCGCGTCGGTGCGCGCCAGCCCCTTCATGAGGAACTCCATGAGGTGGAAGGTGCGGTCGTAGACCAGCAGGGTGCACAACGCGAGCAATCCCATGACGACCTGCACCCACCCGAGCAGCCTTTCGGTGTTCACGGTCGAGTCGACCAGCCGCCGGACGGCGAGCCCCCCGAGCGCAAGGCCGAGGATGAAGGTCGAGAGCATGAGCTCGAACGAATGCGTGGAGGAGCCGAGCACGAGGGCCAGCATGCGGATCCAGCTGATCTCGTAGATGAACGAGGCGAGTCCCGTAAAGAACGCGACGGCCAGCAGGATCGAGGTGGCGGCGGTGTCCTGCTGCGGCCGCTCGAGCAGCGCCGGCGCGCGCATCGGCCGCGCGATGAGCCAGACCACCGCGGCGAGGAGGAGGTTCAGCACTCCCGCGAAACGCAGCGTGCCCGGCAGCCCGGCCCATTCGATCAGCACGAATCCGCTCACCAGCACGCCGACCGCGGCGCCGAGGCTGTTGGTGAAGTAAAGCATGGCCACCGACTCGCCGGAAGCGTTCGGGTGTGCCCGCACCAGCCCTGCGCTCATGAGGGGGAAGGTCATGCCGAGCAGGATCGACTGCGGCAGGATGAGGAGCCCCGACAGGCCGAGCTTGGCGACAAGCGCGAGCACGTCGGAGTCGAGCGCCGGCAACACCGTGGCGTAGGCGAAGCCCGTCGAGGCGACGAAGACTTCGTGGAAGACCAGCGCGAGGAGGCCGACGATGCCTTCGACCGCCGCGTAGCCGAGCAGCGGGTTGGCAATGCGCGTGGACCAGCGGCCCATGAGCGCGCTGCCGAGCGCAAGGCCGCCCATGAACACGATCAGCACAAGCGACTGCGCATAGGCCGCATGCCCGAGGAACAGCTTCAGGTAGTGCGTCCAGATCGATTCGTAGATCAGCCCGGCAAAGCCGGAGGCGGTGAACAGGAGGTAGAAAGCTGCGCGCGAACGAATTTTTTATCCTTGATGGGGCGGCTGGCGAGGCGGATTATCCCCGATCCGGCCCGCCCCTTCGCGCCTTACCTTCCACGTTGGCGGTGGATGCGCGCCTCGAGCTAGACGAGGGCCTTCATTTCATCCGGCCGAGAACCCGCCGTCCACGAACAGGGTCTGCCCGGTGACGTAGTCGGAAGCACGGCTTGCGAGGAAGACCGCCGCGCCGCGCAGGTCGCGCAGTTCGCCGTTGCGTCCGATCATGGTTTTCTCTGCCATCGCCTTCCAGCGCGCGGGATCGCTGGTGACCGGCAGCGTGAGCGGGGTGGCGAAGAATCCCGGGCCGATGGCGTTGGTGTTTACGCCATGCCGCGACCAGGCTTCGGCCTGCGCTCGAGTGAGCTGCAGGATGCCGCCTTTCGACGCGCCGTAGGGTCCGCTGTTGCCGAACGCGCGCACCGACTGCATCGATGCGATGTTGATGATGCGTCCCCAGCCCTTTTCGATCATCGCGGGTGCGAGCTTCTGCGCGAGGAAGAAGGGGGCGTCCAGGTTGAGCTTGAGCGTCGTATCCCAATCGGATTCGGTGATTTCGGCCATCGGGCGGCGGATGTTCACCCCGGCCGCCGATACGAGGATGTCGGGCGCTCCGAAGAAGGAGGGTGCTGTCCCGGCGCATGCCTCGATGGCGTGGCGGTCGGTGAGGTCGCATGGAACGGCTGCGGCGCGCCCTCCCCTGGACTCGATCGATTTCCGGGCGGACTCGAGCTCTGCGGCGCGGCGCGCGACCAGCACGACAGAAGCGCCGGCTTCAGCCAGCGCATCGGCGATCTCCGCGCCAATTCCCGAATTGGCCCCGGTAACCAGCGCGACCTTGCCCGAGAGGTCGAACAGCTCGAAGATCGGTTTCGCTTGCATCAGAGCTTTACGGGCGCCTCGATGTCGCGTTTGGTGGAGGCGGGCAGCGTGCGGGTCCGGCGCTCGGCTTCGGCGGCGCTGACCAGGATTTCGCCGGTCCAGTGATCGAGCTTCTGCGCGTACTCGCGGACTGCGGATTCGCCCCGGCGCTCGATTTCCTCGAGCATTTCGGCGACGACTTTGCGTGCCCCGGCGCTTTCGGTCTCAGGGGTCTTCGCGGCTTTCTTGAGATAGGTCGCAGTCATGGCAGTCTCTTGTTGTCGGGCCGGATCTGCAGGCACTCGTGTTCCGGTCGGGCGCCGGAATTCGCGAGCGGGCAGAATAGCACCGATGAAACCGATTGAAGAACCGGCCCCGCGCATGCCGCACCCCGCGTGATCGGCCAGCCCACCACGCGGATCGCCGCGTTCTATTTCGCGTATTTCTGCTATCTCGGGGCGTACGCGCCGTATTTCACGCTGTACCTCGCGAGCGAGGGGTTTTCCGCCGCCGAGATTGCGACCATCCAGGCGCTGCCCCAGTTCGTGCGCATCTTCGCGCCGATGGCCTGGGGCTGGCTGTCGGACGTCACCGGTTCGCGCCGCGGCGTAGTTGCGCTTTCCTGCGCGCTTACGACCGTGGCGATCGGGGCGTTGTATTTCGTTTCGGGCTTCCTGCAAACGGCTGTGACGGTCGCCGCTATCGGCATGTGCTCGGCCGCGGTGCTGTCGATCGTCGATGCCCTCGCGTTTTCGGTGCTGGGCTCGCGCTCCGACCGGTACGGGCCGCTGCGGCTGTGGGGCTCGGTCGGGTTCATCGTCGCGGTGATGGCCACCGGCGCATTGCTCGATATCGCGCCCGTGGCGCGCCTGCTCTGGGTGCTGTTCGGGCTCAGCTTCGCGACGTTCGTCGTCGCACTTGGCCTGCCCTCGCCGCCCGTGCAGCACAACGAGCAGCCCAAAGGCGGACTCGGCGCGATCATGCGCCGCCCCGAGGTGGCAGCGTTCTTCGCAGCTTGCACGCTGATGACCGCGGCGCATGGAGCCCTCTACGTTTTCTACTCGATCTATCTCGTGCAGCACGGCTACTCGAAGACGCTGGTCGGCCTGATGTGGATGTTGGGCGTGGTGGCAGAGATCGTGGTGTTCATCGCCATGCCGACGCTTGTGCGGCGATTCAGCCTCCGAGCGATCCTGCTTGCGAGCTTTGTCGCCGCTGGTGTGCGCTTCGCAGGAATCGGCTGGGGCGTCGAGTGGCTGGCAATCCTCGTAGTCGCCCAGATCCTGCATGGCGCGACTTTCGGCTCTTTCCATGCCGCATCCATCGCGGCGGTGCACCGCTTGTTCGCGGGGCCTCTGCAGGTGCGCGGCCAGGCGCTTTACATGAGCATTTGCTATGGCCTCGGCGGCATGGCCGGGACACTGCTCGCCGGCGCGACCTGGGAGGCGCTCGGCCCGGCGCTTACGTTCGGCATCAGCGCGCTGTTCGGTTTTGCGGGGGCCGCATTGGTGCTATGGAAAGTGAGCTTTGCGTCGCCCGCACAGATCAGATAACGGTACCGCGGCGGCGTGGTAGTGATGGCAGCATTTCAGCCTGGAAGCCGCTCTGGATAAAGGCTTGTCCTTGAATTTGGCAGTATTGGCGGGGCTCGCTGGAGCTTCACGTCTTCGTCGCGTCTTTTTTTTCGAACTCGTTGGCAGGCGCGGGGGATGCGCTGAAACTGCACCCCGGATCGGCTGCTCGCCCTGCTGAAACCGGCATGCCTGTGCGATAATCGCAAGCTCGTTCACGCGCAATTTGCGCATGGAATCCGGGCAATGGCACAGACACTCTACGACAAGCTTTGGGACAGCCACGTGGTGCACGTCGAGGAAGACGGCACCGCGCTGCTTTATATCGACCGTCACCTCGTCCACGAGGTGACCAGCCCGCAGGCCTATGACGGGCTCAAGCTGGCCGGGCGCAAGCCGTGGCGGATCTCGTCCGTGGTCGCAACCGCGGACCACAACACGCCGACCACCGGCTGGGACAAGGGGATCGAGGGCATCGCCGACCCGATCTCCCGCCTGCAGCTCGAAACGCTCGACTCGAACATGCGCGAGTACGGGGCGAAGGTTTATTTCCCGTTCCGCGACAAGCGCATGGGCATCGTGCATGTCATCGGGCCCGAGCAGGGCGCGACGCTGCCGGGCATGACGGTCGTTTGCGGCGATTCGCACACCAGCACGCACGGCGCTTTCGGGTGCCTCGCGCATGGCATCGGCACTTCCGAAGTCGAGCACGTCCTGGCGACGCAATGCCTGGTGCAGAAGAAGATGAAGAACATGCGCGTCACCGTCGAGGGCGCGTTGCCGCGCGGCGTGACGGCGAAAGACATCGCGCTGGCGGTGATCGGCAAGATCGGCACGGCCGGCGGCACCGGTTCGGCGATCGAATTTGCAGGCGCCGCGATCCGCGCCCTTACGATGGAAGGCCGCATGACGTTGTGCAACATGGCGATCGAAGCAGGCGCGCGCGCGGGCATGATCGCGGTCGACCAGACGACGATCGACTACCTGTTGGGGCGCCCGTTCTCGCCGACGGGCACCGAGTGGGAACAGGCGGTGGTGTACTGGCGCACGCTCAAGAGCGACGCCGATGCGAAATTCGGTCGCGAAGTCGCGCTGAATGCCGCGGACATCATCCCGCAGGTCACCTGGGGCACGTCTCCCGAGATGGTCGTGTCGGTGGACGGCACGGTCCCCGACCCGGACAAGGAAAAAGATCCGACGCGGCGCGAGGGCATGGAGCGGGCGCTGGTGTACATGGGGCTCAAGGCGCGCACGCCGATCCAGGACATCATGATCGACAAGGTGTTCATCGGCTCTTGCACCAACTCGCGCATCGAGGATCTCCGCGCCGCAGCCTCGATCGCCAAGGGCAAGCATGTGGCCTCGAACATCAAGGTCGCGATGGTGGTTCCGGGATCGGGTCTGGTGAAAGCGCAGGCCGAGAAAGAGGGGCTCGACCGCGTTTTCATCGAAGCAGGATTCGAGTGGCGCGAGCCGGGCTGCTCGATGTGCCTTGCGATGAATGCCGATCGGCTGGAGCCCGGCGAGCGCTGCGCATCGACCTCGAACCGCAACTTCGAAGGCCGCCAGGGTGACGGTGGGCGCACCCACCTCGTGTCGCCGGCGATGGCCGCGGCGGCCGCAATCGCCGGCCACTTCGTCGACGTGAGGCAGTGGCGCTAGCCATGGAAAAGTTCACCGTACTCACAGGGCTGGTGGCGCCGATGGACCGCGCCAACGTCGATACCGACGCGATCATCCCCAAGCAGTTTCTCAAGTCGATCAAGCGCACCGGGTACGGCCCGAACCTGTTCGACGCATGGCGCTACCTCGACCACGGCGAGCCGGGCATGGACAACTCCCAGCGGCCGCTAAACGGGGAGTTCGTGCTCAACCAGCCGCGCTACGAAGGCGCGCAGATCCTGATCGCGCGCAAGAATTTCGGGTGCGGCAGCTCGCGCGAGCACGCGCCCTGGGCGCTGCAGGATTTCGGTTTTCGCTGCGTGATCGCGCCGTCGTTCGGCGACATCTTCTACAACAACAGCTTCAAGAACGGCTTCCTGCCGGTGGTGCTCACGGAATCCGAAGTCGACAAGCTGTTCTACGAGTCGGCGTCGTTCCCGGGATTCAAGCTGGTCGTGGACCTCGACGCGCAGACGGTGGCCACGACCAACGCAAGCCTGTCGTTCCATTTCGAGGTCGACCGCTTTCGCAAGCATTGCCTGCTGAACGGACTGGACGAAATCGGGCTCACGCTTCGGCACGCGGACAAGATCCGTGCGTTCGAAGCGATGCGCACCCAGCAGTTTCCGTGGTTCTTCCGCTAACCGACAATGAATAAGAGCAGCATGAAAATCGCAGTCCTGCCGGGTGACGGCATCGGCGCGGAGATCATTGCGCAGGCCCTGCGCGTCCTCGAGCGCCTCGAGCTTCCGCTGGAAATGGAGCATGCGCCGGTGGGTGGCGCGGGCTATGACGCTTCCGGCGATCCGCTTCCCGAAGCGACGCTCAAGCTCGCTCGTGAAGCCGACGCAATCCTTTTCGGCGCGGTGGGCGGCTGGCAATACGACAAGCTGGAGCGTGCCAAGCGCCCGGAGCAGGCGATCCTCGGGTTGCGCAAGCACCTCGGCCTTTTCGCCAACCTGCGCCCGGCGCAGGTCTATGCCGAGCTCGCGGGAGCTTCCGCATTGAAACCCGAAGTCGTGGCGGGGCTCGACATCCTGATCATCCGCGAGCTGACCGGCGACATCTATTTCGGCCAGCCGCGCGGCATCCGGAAGCGCGCCGACGGCGAACGCGAAGGCTTCGACACGATGCGCTACTCGGAAGGCGAGATCCGGCGTATCGCGCACGTGGGCTTCCAGGCAGCGCAGAAGCGCGGCAAGAGGCTCTGTTCGGTGGACAAGGCAAACGTCCTGGAGACTTCGCAGCTCTGGCGCGACGTGGTGACGGAAATCGGCAAGGAGTACCCGGAGGTCGAGCTGTCGCATATGTACGTCGACAACTGCGCCATGCAGCTGGTGAGGACGCCGAAACAGTTCGACGTTGTCGTGACCGGCAACATGTTCGGGGATATCCTCTCGGACGAGGCCTCGATGCTGACGGGCTCCATCGGCATGCTGCCGTCGGCGTCGCTTGATTCGAAGAACAAGGGCTTGTACGAGCCGATCCACGGATCGGCGCCGGATATCGCGGGTAAGAACATCGCGAATCCGCTGGCTACGATCCTGTCTGCGGCCATGATGCTGCGCTATTCGCTGCAGCAGGCGGCCGCGGCGGACCGGATCGAGGCCGCAGTGAAGAAAGTGCTGAAAGAGGGCTATCGCACCGCGGACATTGCCGAACGCGGAGCAAAGCAGGTGGGCACGGAGGAGATGGGCGCCGCTGTGGTGGCGGCGCTTTGACAAGTACCGTGCGGAGGAAAAGAACATGCTGAGAGTCGGAATCGTCGGTTGGCGCGGAATGGTGGGATCGGTACTCGTGCAGCGCATGCGCGATGAGAAGGACTTCGACCACATCGAGCCGGTGTTTTTCTCCACCTCCAAGGCGGGCGGCAAAGGCCCGTCCATCGGTAAGGACACGGGGCTGGTCAAGGACGCGAATTCGATCGACGAGCTCATGAAGCTACCCGTGATCATCACCTGCCAGGGCGGGGATTACACGAACGAAATCCATCCGAAATTGCGCCAGGCCGGCTGGAAGGGCTACTGGATCGACGCCGCGAGCGCGCTGCGCATGAAAGACGATGCGGTGATCGTGCTCGACCCGGTCAACATGCCGGTCATCGAGTCGGCGGTGGGCAAGGGCGTGCGCGACTACATCGGCGGCAACTGCACCGTGAGCCTCATGATGATGGGCATGGACGGGCTGTTCAAGAACGACCTCGTCGAATGGATGACATGCATGACGTACCAGGCGGCTTCAGGCGCCGGTGCGGCTGGCATGCAGGAGCTGGCGGCGCAAATGGCGCACTTGGGCGACAAGTCGCGCAAGCTCCTCGCCGATCCATCGAGCTCGGCGCTCGATATCGACGCCACTGTGACGGAATCCCTTCGCAACGGAGGGTTGCCCAAAGAGAATTTTGGATACCCTCTGGCCGGCAGCCTCCTGCCCTGGATCGACAAGGACATGGGCAACGGGCAGAGCCGCGAAGAGTGGAAAGCGCAGGCCGAAGCCAACAAGATCCTGGGCCGTAGCGAGCGCCCGATCCCCGTGGACGGGATTTGCGTCCGGATCGGGGCGATGCGTTGCCACTCGCAGGCGCTGACGATCAAGCTGAAAAAAGACGTTCCGCTGGACGAAGTGGAAGGGATGCTGGCGCAGGCCAACGACTGGGTGAGAGTCGTGCCGAACCGCCGCGACGAAAGCCTCGCCGAGCTGACGCCGGCCGCGGTGAGCGGCAAGCTCTCGGTGCCGGTGGGGCGGCTGCGCAAGATGCCGATGGGGGGCGAGTACCTGTCGGCATTTACGGTTGGGGACCAGTTGCTTTGGGGAGCCGCTGAGCCGTTAAGGCGCGTTTTGCGTATCCTCCTGGATCACGGGGTGGCACACTGAACGGATGAAGAGGGGGGACGCACCGGCTCGATCCGGTGCGGCCTTTTACATAAACCGATCGGGGCAGTAGCTGAAAAAACGTAGAATTTTTATCAGCTTGCATGGCTAACACTATGATGTTATGTTAGTTGTCCCATCTAATAAGACTCAGGGTGGTACAGTGGGAAAATCTGTCACCGCAAGGCTTTTTGCCGCGGCGTTGCTGTTGTGGGTACCACTGCATGTGCTTGGGGCGGGGCTGGGGAAGCTCACTGTCCTATCCGCGCTGGGTCAGCCGCTGTCGGCGGAAATCGAGATTGTCGCCCTGCAGCCTGGCGAAGAAGACACGCTCGTAGCCCGCTTCGCTCCCGCTGAGGCTTACCGCCAGGCCGGGGTAGAGTCCAACTCGGCAACCATCGGCGTTCGTTTTTCGATCGAACGCCGCAACGGCAGGCCGATCATCCGCATGGCCTCCAATGCGCCGATCAACGAGCCGTTCCTGAGTGTCCTCATCGAACTTTCATGGAACAGCGGACGCCTGGTTCGCGAATACACGTTCCTGCTCGATCCTCCCGAATACAAGGCCCCGCAGGCCGTCGTGGCCCCGGCTCCGGCACGCCAGGCCGTCACGGCGCCCTTGCCCGCACCGCGCGCCATACAGGAGAAGCCGATTCCGTCGGCCCCCGCGCCCGCGGCGGCCGGCAAGGCCTCGGGAACCTACGAGGTCAAGAAGGGCGACACGCTCGCCAAGATCGCCACGCAGACCAATCCCGGCAGCGTCAGCCTGCAGCAGATGCTGATCGCGCTTTATCGCGCCAATCCGGATGCGTTCATCGGCAATAATATCAACCGCTTGCGCGCGGGAAGGATCCTGAATGTCCCGGACCAGCCGACGGCCGCTTCGATAGACGAGGCCGAAGCGCGGCGGATGGTGACCGCGCAGTCCCAGGACTTCCGCGCCTACCAGAGCAAGCTGGCCGGCGCAGTTGCTGCGGCGCCTGCGGAAAGCGCAGCCACCCAGCGAAGCGCGAGCGGCCGTATTACCGCCAAGCCCGACGAGCCCACGCCGGCCGAGAAGAAAGACCAGCTCAAGCTTTCCAAGGCCGATCCCGCCGGGCGAGGGGATCGCGCGCAAGCAGCGCGTGGCGATAATGCGGTCTCACGTGAGAAAGCGCTGAGGGAGTCGGAGTCGCGCCTGGCCGAGCTCGAAAAGAATGTGCAGGACCTGCGCAAGCTGCTGGAGATGAAGAACCAGAGCCTCGCCGAGCTCGAGAAGAAGAGCGGCGTGAAGCCTGCGGCAGTCCCGTCAACCCCTGCGCCGGCAACGCCCGCACCGGCTGCCATAGCCGCGCCCGAACCAGCCAAGCCGGCTGTGGCTGTGGCTGCGGCTCCTGCGTCGACGCCGGTGCCTGCACCTGCACCTGCTGGAAAGGCCGCTCCCGAGCCGGCCAAGCCCGCTGCAGTGACACCCACACCGGCACCTGCGCCTGCCCCGGGCGCTACGCCTGCGAAGCCGGCAGCGGAAGCACTCAAGACGCCGGATCCCGCGAAGCCCGCGCCTGATGCCGCCAAGGCACCGGACGCCGCGAAGCCGCCGGCAGACGCAGCAAAAGCACCGACCGACGCAGCTAAACCACCTGCCGATGCAACCAAGGCCCCGGCTGATGCCGCAAAGGCGGTCGATGCCAAGCCCGCGCCGCCCAAGCCCGCTGCGGACGCCCCGAAACCCAAAGTTGTAGCGCCGCCGCCGCCGCCGCCGCCCCAGAGCCTGCTGGACGAATTCCTCGGCAACGAACTGGCCCTGGCCGGACTGGCCGCAGCGGTGCTGCTCCTGATCGGCTACGGGTGGTGGGCCTGGCGTCGCAAGAAGGCAGACCAATCCCGCTTCCAGGACAGCGTCGGTGGCACGCCGGCGGCTTCGAGCCTGGGCGCCTCGTCGGTGTTCAGCGGCGCAGCCAGCCAGAACGTGGATACCGGCGCCGCCATTTCGCAGGCCTCGGTGAGCGATACGAATGTCGCCGCCGCCGATACCGACGAAGTCGACCCGATCGCTGAAGCCGATGTGTACATGGCCTACGGACGCGATGCGCAGGCCGAGGAGATCCTCAAGGACGCACTGGACAAGGACCCGAACCGCCTTGCAATCCATTCGAAGCTGCTCGAGATCTATGCCGCCCGTCGCGACGTGGAGAACCTCGAGAAGACGGCGATGAAGATCAAGGAGATCACCGGCGGCGAAGGCGAGGACTGGGACAAGGCCGTCGTCCTCGGGCGCACGACGGATCCTGCGAATTCACTTTACGGCGGCGATCCCGAGGCAACGATGGTGATGCGCCCGGCCGCGGCTGTTGCGGCTGCGGCTGCGGCGGCGCCCACGCTCGACTTCGACCTCGACGCGGCCGCACCCGCCGCGACGACGGACATCACGCTCGATGCCGGGCCCAAGAGCGAGATGACCAGCGGTGCTTCGGTCGACTTCGATCTCGGCGCCGACCCGGAGCCCGCCAAGGTCGAAGAGCCAAGCGATTTCTCGCCCGGCAGCACGATCATCATGGACTCGAAGGCCGTGCAGAGCGCGGGCGGCGGGCTCGATTTCGACCTCGGCATGGGCGAGCCCCCAGCGCCGGCCGAGCCTGCGGCCGCGTTGGCGACGCCTGTCCCGGCCGTGGATGCCGGCGGACTCGACTTCAACCTCGACCTGGATTCGGACAACACGGTGATGATGCCTTCCGCGCCCAAGGCGCAGGACGTGGACCTGTCGGCGATCAGCTTCGACCTCGGGACGCCGGACTCAGGATCGGCGCTGGCGGCCGAAGGCGACCCGCGATGGCAGGAGGTTGCCACCAAGCTCGACCTGGCCAAGGCGTACGAGGAGATGGGCGACAAGGATGGCGCCCGCGACCTCCTGAACGAGGTGACCAAGGAGGGCGATGACGCGCAGAAGAACCAGGCGCGCCAGATGCTCGCCAAGCTGGGCTGACCCGCCCTTCACCCAATCAGGCCACGGCCTCAAACGCCGTGGCTTTTTTATTTTCCGGGCAGTAACGTCTCGACATGCAACGCATCGCACTCGGCATCGAATACGACGGCAGCCGTTTCCTCGGCTGGCAGACCCAGCCGGGCGGCGGGGCGGTCCAGGACGTCCTCCAGGCGGCGTTGTCTACGATCGCGGATGGGGAAATCTCGGTGACCTGCGCGGGGCGGACCGATCGCGGCGTCCATGCGCGAGGGCAGGTGGTGCATTTCGACACGGGCGCCGAACGGCCCGATTCGGCCTGGGTGCGTGGCGTGAATGCGCTGCTCCCTGATTCGGTCGCGGTCATCTGGTCGGCGCGCGTACCGAACGAGTTCCATGCGCGGTATTCCGCCCGTGTGCGCACCTACCGTTATTTGCTCGTCAATCGCCCGGTGCGTCCCGCGCTCGAGGCGCGCCATGCGGGATGGTTCCATTCGAGCCTCGACGTCGAGTCGATGCGCGCAGGGGCCCGGTACTTCGTCGGCGAGCATGATTTCAGCGCTTTCCGCTCCAGCGAGTGCCAGGCCAAGTCGCCGGTGCGAACGGTGCTCCGGCTGGACGTCGACAGCCCTTCCGGGGGCCGCGTCGTTTTCACTATCCGTGCCAACGCGTTCCTGCACCACATGGTGCGCAACATCGTCGGCACGCTGGTCTACATCGGCAAGGGCAAGCATCCGCCGCAGTGGGCTGCAGAGGTGCTCGAATCGCGAAGCCGCTCGAGGGCGGCGCCGACGTTTGCGCCCGAAGGCCTGTGCCTCGAGCACGTCGAATACGAAGCGCTCTGGAACCTGCCGGAAACGCCGCTGCCTGAACGCGAGACGCTCGCGTCCTCGGCATGAGGACGCGCGTCAAGATCTGCGGCATCACGCGCACGCAGGATGCGGTGGCCGCGGCCGAGGCCGGTGCCGATGCCATCGGCCTGGTCTTCTACCCTTCGAGCCCGCGCTTCCTGTCCATCGAGCGCGCGATCGAAATCCGCGACGCGCTGCCGCCTTTCGTGCAGACCGTCGCCTTGTTCGTGAATCCGGAACGAAGCGTGGTGGACGAGGTGCTCGAACGGGTCCGGCCTTCGATGCTGCAGTTCCACGGCGAGGAAACGCCCGACTTTTGCGCCGCTTCCAGCGTGCCGTGGCTCAAAGCCTGCCGGGTGAGGGCAGGGGTCGATTTGTTAGAATACTTCCGTTCGTATCCCGGGGCTGCCGGCTGGCTGGCGGACGCTTTTGTAGAGGGGTACGGCGGCGCGGGCCAGAGCTTCGACTGGTCGCTGGTGCCCGCGCAGCGTGACCGGCCGCTGGTGCTTTCCGGCGGGTTGACGAGCGAAAACGCAGCACAGGCAGTCCGCAAGGTCAGGCCATGGGCGCTCGACGTCTCGAGCGGGGTCGAATCCGCAAAAGGCATCAAGGACGCGGCCAAAATCACGGCATTCATCCAAGAGGTCAGAAATGCAGATGTATGACTTACCCGATGCGCGCGGACACTTCGGTCCTTACGGGGGCTCTTTCGTGTCTGAAACGCTTACGCATGCGCTCGACGAGTTGCGCGAAGCGTACGCACAATCCAGCAAGGACCCGGCCTTCCTCGAAGAATTCCGCTACGAGCTCAAGCACTACGTCGGCCGGCCCAGCCCGGTGTATCACGCGAAGCGGTGGTCGGACGAAGTCGGCGGCGCGCAGATCTACCTCAAGCGCGAGGACCTCAACCATACCGGCGCGCACAAGATCAACAACACCATCGGCCAGGCGATGCTCGCGCGGCGCATGGGCAAGAAGCGTGTGATTGCCGAGACAGGCGCGGGCATGCACGGCGTGGCCACCGCGACGATCGCGGCGCGCTACGGAATGAAATGCGTGGTGTACATGGGTTCGGAAGACACCAGGCGCCAGGTGCAGAACGTGTACCGCATGAAACTGCTCGGCGCGACCGTGGTGCCGGTGGAGTCGGGCTCGAAGACGCTCAAGGACGCGCTCAACGAAGCGATGCGCGACTGGGTCACCAACGTCGATGACACGTTCTACATCATCGGCACGGTGGCCGGGCCGCATCCCTACCCGATGATGGTGAGAGATTTCCAATCGGTGATCGGCGAGGAGTGCAAGATCCAGGTGCCCGAGATGGCCGGCCGCCAGCCTGATGCGGTGATCGCCTGCGTTGGCGGTGGTTCGAACGCGATCGGGATTTTCTACCCGTATCTCATGGATGAGAGCGTGCGCCTCATCGGCGTCGAGGCCGCCGGCGAAGGTCTCGCCAGCGGCAGGCACGCGGCCTCCCTCAGCGCGGGCAGGCCCGGCGTGTTGCATGGAAATCGCACCTACCTGTTGCAGGACGCCAACGGCCAGATCATGGAAACGCACTCGGTCTGCGCGGGGCTCGATTACCCCGGGGTCGGACCGGAGCACGCCTGGCTGAAAGACGCGGGACGAGCAGAATACGTAGCGGTGACGGATGACGAGGCACTCAAGGCGTTCCACGACCTGTGTCTCCTCGAAGGCATCATCCCGGCTCTGGAATCCGCCCATGCGCTTGCGTACGCAGCCAAGCTCGCCGCGACCCTGCCGAAGGACAAGATCCTGCTGGTCAACCTCTCGGGCCGGGGCGACAAGGACATGCACACCGTCGCGCAGCGTTCCGGCCTGCAGTTCTGATGTCGCGCATCCCGGCGAAGTTCGAGGCGTTGCGCGCCGCGCGCAGAAAAGGACTGATTTCCTATATCACTGCGGGCGACCCCGGTCCCGCGCTGACGGTGCCGCTGCTCCATGCACTGGCCGGCGCGGGTTGCGACATCCTGGAAATCGGCGTGCCGTTCTCGGATCCGATGGCCGATGGCCCCGCGAACCAGCGTTCTTCAGAGCGGGCTCTCAAGCATGGCGTTGGACTTTCGGACGTTCTCGGCATGGTGCGCGAATTCCGCGCGAAGGATGCCGCGACCCCGATCGTGCTCATGGGCTACGCGAATCCGATCGAAGCCATGGGCGTCGGGAAGTTCGTCTCCGCCGCGGCGGACGCCGGCGTGGACGGCGTAATCGTGGTCGACTACCCACCGGAAGAGTGCGCGGATTTTGCGGCGCTCTGCGCGAGGAAGGGCATAGACCAGATCTTCCTGCTCGCGCCGACTTCGACCGACGCGCGGATCAAGGAAGTCGCGCGCGTGGGTAGCGGTTTCCTTTACTACGTCGCGCTCAAAGGCGTCACCGGCGCCGGCCACATCGATACGTCGGATGTCGCTGCGCACCTGCCCAGGATCCGCGCGGCTTCCAGGCTGCCGATCGGCGTCGGGTTCGGCATCCGGGATGCGGCGTCCGCCAAGGCGATCGCGGCTGTCGCCGACGCAGTGGTCATCGGCAGCCGGATCATCGAGGAGATCGAATCCGCCGGGTCCGAGCATGCCGTGCGGCGGGTGGCCGAGTTCATCGGTCCGATCCGGGCGGCGCTGGATTCCTGACCAGGAAGGCGAAAGATGAGCTGGCTCCAGAAACTCCTTCCGCCAAAGATCAAGCGTGTCGAAGGCGCCGCGAGGAAGCAGGTGCCCGAGGGCTTGTGGACGAAGTGTCCCTCCTGCGATGCGGTGCTGTATTCCACCGACCTCGAGAAAAACCTCAACGTCTGCCCCAAGTGCGGCCACCATCGCCGCATCGGCGCGCGCGCGCGGCTCGAGGCCCTGCTGGACGAGGACGGCCGCTTCGAGATCGGCGCCGAGGTGCTGCCGGTCGACAGCCTCAAGTTCAAGGATTCGCGCCGCTACCCCGAGAGGCTTGCCGAAGCCCATGAGAACACCGGCGAGACGGAGTCGCTCGTCGTGATGCAGGGCTCGATCAAGTCGATTGGCGTGGTGGTTGCCGCACACGAATTCGATTTCATGGCGGGCACGATGGGCTCGGTGCTCGGGGAGCGCTTCGTGCGCGGAGTACGCCTCGCAATCGACGAGAAGTTGCCGTTCGTCATTTTCACGGCGAGCGGCGGGGCGCGCATGCAGGAAGGATTGCTGTCGCTCATGCAGATGGCCAAGACCACGGCTGCGCTCACCGAACTCGGCGAGCGCAGCCTGCCGTTTATTTCCGTGCTCACCGACCCGACGACCGGCGGCGTGTCTGCCAGCTACGCGTTCCTTGGCGACGTCGTGGTGGCGGAGCCCAAGGCGCTCGTCGGGTTCGCCGGGCCGCGCGTGATCGAGCAGACCGTGCGCCAGAAACTGCCCGAGGGCTTCCAGCGCTCCGAGTTCCTGCTGGAGAAGGGCGCCATCGACATGGTGATCGACCGCCGCCAGATGCGCGACAAGCTGTCTGTCCTGCTGGCATTACTCCAGGGCATGCCGGCGGAATCGACAAACTAGAGCCTCCTTGCGCACGCTTGATGAGTGGCTGGCGTTCATCGAGCGCCAGCATCCGAGCGCCATCGCGCTCGGCCTGGACCGGGTGCACGAGGTGCTCCGGCGCCTTGACGCCGCGCCAGCCTGCCCGGTCATCACCGTGGGCGGCACCAATGGCAAGGGCTCGACCTGCGCGATGCTCGAAAGCATCCTGCGCTGCGCAGGCTATCGCACGGGCATGTACACGTCGCCGCATCTCGCGCGCTACAACGAGCGCGTCCGCGTCGATTCGCGCGAGGCCTCTGACGAGGACCTCGTAAGCGCCTTCGACGCGGTGGAGCAGGCGAGGGGCGAAACATCGCTTACCTATTTCGAGTACGGCACGCTCGCGGCCGCTTGGCTCTTCGCGCGAGACAAGCCCGATGCATGGATTCTCGAGGTCGGCCTTGGCGGGCGGCTGGACGCGGTGAACGCGTTCGACGCCGACTGCGCCGTGCTCACCAGCGTGGACATGGATCACATGGATTACCTCGGTCCGACGCGCGAGCACATCGGCCGCGAGAAAGCCGGGATCTTCCGCGCCGGGCGTCCCGCCGTCGTTGCCGACGCGAAACCTCCGCAATCGGTATTCGACGTAGCCGCCTCGCTGGGCGCGCGAGTTCTCCTCGGCGGTCGCGACTTCGGCTTTACCGCGGAGCGCGACCAGTGGGTCTACTGGGGGCCGGGGGGCAAGCGGCCTGCGCTTGCATACCCCGCGTTGCGCGGCCCGATCCAGCTGGTGAATGCGGCAGCGTCCATTGCCGCCCTCGATTCGCTGCGCGACAGGCTTCCGGTTGCGATGCAGGACATCCGGCGCGGACTCGCGGAAGTGGAGGTGCCGGGTCGCTTCCAGATGCTCCCGGGGCGCCCGACCGTGATCCTCGACGTGGCGCACAACCCGCAGGCCGCGCGCAACCTTGCCGCCAATCTCGCGGACAGCGGATTCGCGCCCGAGACGCACGCGGTATTCGGCGCGCTGCGCGACAAGGACATCGCCGGCGTGGTTCGCGCACTTGCCGGGCGCATCACGCGATGGCATCTCGCGACGCTCGGCGGGCCGCGCGGCACGAGCGCGGCGGACCTTGCGGCGATCCTCGTGGCCGCCGGCGTCAGATCGCCGGTCGACCTGCACGAAACGCCTGCGCAGGCCTTCGAAGCCGCGAGGGAACAGGCAGGCGAAGCTGATAAAATCGCGGTCTTCGGGTCTTTTCACACCGTCGCGGAGGTAATGCAGCATCTTTCCGCGAAACGCAGCCCGGGAAATCGCTGAAGAACATGGCCGAGCGCTCGAACGCCACATCGAAGAAGAACCAGGACGCGGCGCAGGATGTAAGCACGCTGCAAAAGCGCGGTCGCCGCCGCCTCGTGGGGGCCATCGCCCTCGTCCTGCTTGCCGTGATCGTGCTGCCGATGGTCTTCGATCCAGAGCCAAGGCAGGACGCCCCCGCCGTCAGCATCCGCATCCCAAGCGAAGAAGGCACCAAGTTCACGCCGAAGGCTGCGCCCAGGCCCGGCGCGCCACAGCCCGAAGCGATTGCTGTCGCACCCAAAGCACCCGACCCCGCGCCCGAGATCAAGGCGACTGCGCCCGTCGTTGCCGTGCCGGTCGAGAAGCCCGCCGCCAAAGCCGAGCCCAAGCCTGCGCCTGCCGTAGAGAAGCCCGCGGCAAAGGTGGAGCCGAAGGCGCCTGAAAAGAAGGTGCCGCAGCCCGCGCCTGAAAAGAAGGCGCCGCAGCCCGCGCCCCAAGCGGCCGAGAAGCCGCCTGCC
>Ga0163150_10000981_pt1 | contig 50385 bp, 50 predicted proteins | sample OliLakLV19P2IB_FD_148628 | JGI IMG/M metagenome (GOLD analysis project Ga0163150, IMG submission 148628) | Freshwater microbial mat bacterial communities from Lake Vanda, McMurdo Dry Valleys, Antarctica - Oligotrophic Lake LV.19.P2.IB | ecosystem: Environmental > Aquatic > Freshwater > Lake >... | reverse complement strand
ATGGAGATAAGTAAAAGCAAAATCAAACAGAAGCGTTTCATAATAATACTATTTATCTTTTATTCTTAATGTAAGTAGTGCAGCAAGTATCATAGAGCATCCGCCAACAACGATGGTCATAATGGCATTGCCATTAAAGACATGTTTTGTCAATACCCCTAACAATGTAGCAGCGAGTATTTGCGGGATGACAATGAAAAAATTGAAGATACCCATGTACACTCCCATTTTATGAGCAGGTAATGCTTTGGTGAGCATCGAATAAGGCATTGCAAGAATACTGCACCAGGCTAATCCAATTCCAGCCATGCTTATAATAAGCAAATTTTCATTTTTGAAAATATAAAATGAAATAAGACCTGCTCCCCCTGCAATCAATGCTATCATGTGAGTGGCAGGTCTGGAAAATTTTTTGGCTAATACCGGTAAGAGAAAAGCAAATAAAGCGGCGAAGCCGTTGTACCAGGCAAACAACACTCCTACCCAGTTGCCCATATCATTATATGCTTTCGAAGTGGTGTCTGTTGTTCCGGAAAGATGCTGTGCCAACGCTGGTGTGGAATATATCCACATGGCAAATAAAGCAAACCAGGAGAAGAACTGAACTACAGCCAGCTTTTTCATCGTGTCAGGAAGAAAATTCAAATCATCCATCACTTCTACAAAACCATTTTTACTTTTTCTTTTCTGGAGAAGGCCGGCAACCAACTGGCATATTCCAAATGCAGCCACACCACCCGTTAACACATACAATTCTTTTTCCAACTTGTTATCAGCCGATGAATTATACAAATAAAGTCCGGCAGTTAATACAAGTCCGATAAATGTCCATATCGCTCCTTTTTTAGAAAAAGATGCTGCAGGTGTTTTAATATGAACCCCGTTATCATTTTCTCCAATTTCACCAAATGATTTTAGTTGCTCCGGAGAATATTCTTTAGTTGTAAACACCGTGTAGGAAATAGCAGCTATATATACAATAGCACCAACAATAAATGAAATCTTGAGTGAATCCGGAATTACACCTTCTGCTGCTTCGTTAGCAACACCAAACTTTGTAAGCAAATAAGGTAATAGAGATGAAATAACCGCACCAACACCAATAAAAAAACTTTGCATTGCAAAACCGGTAGTTCGTTGCGAGTCAGGGAGCATATCCCCAACAAATGCTCTGAATGGCTCCATTGAAACATTAATCGAAGCGTCTAGCAGCCATAACATTACAGCGGCCATCCAGATTTCTGATACATTGGGAAAAACAAATAAGGCAAGGGCTGCAAAAATAGCTCCTACCATAAAGAAAGGCCTTCTTCTTCCCCATCGTTTATGCCAGGTTTTATCGCTCCAATGACCAATGATGGGTTGAATAATCAAACCTGTTAATGGAGCTGCAATCCATAAAATTGGGATGTCGTCAATATTAGCACCCAATGTTTGAAAAATCCTGCTGACATTAGCATTCTGAAGACCAAACGCAAATTGAATTCCAAAGAATCCAACACTCATATTAATAATCTGGCTAAGGCTCAGTTTCGGTTTTACACCGGCAAACACAGAAGACATAAGCAATCGTTTTAATCAGAGAAAATGGAAGATAGGAATAATATGTAGAAAGTACACATTTTGCCGGAACAAAAATTTTCCCTATATTCTTTAAAGGATTTTTAGTTATATAACAAAACCATTGGGTATGATACAGCCTTTCTTTAATACAACAATTCCATCTTTTACCGTGTAAAGGGCATGGTCTGTATTTTCAATATGAGGGCCCCCATTTATGCGTACATCATCACCGATACGGCAATTCTTATCAATAATGGCATTTTTGATATAACAGCGGCTGCCAATACCCATTAGCGGAATGCCTTTTGCACTGGCAGAAGCTATTTCTTCCAATGTCTCATACGAGTCATTACCCATTGTGTAAGTGCTCACCAGTGTAGAACCAAGCCCAATCCTTGACCGGATACCAATCACACTGTTCTCAATGCGGGAAGCATTAATGATGGAACCTTCGGCAACCAAGGTTTTTTCCAATGTAGTGCCGCTTATTTTAGCTGGTGGCAGCATACGGGGATGGGTATAAATGATCTGTTCATTATCAAACAAATTAAAGGAAGGTATTTCTTTGGTTAAATCAAGATTGGCTTCAAAGAAAGAATGAATATTTCCAATATCCGTCCAATAACCTTCATACTGATAGCTGGCTACTTTATATTTATTAATGGTTTGCGGAATTATTTCTTTACCAAAATCTGTAGCGTCTTTAAATTCATCCAGCAACAAATCAAACATTAGCTGGCGATTGAAAATGTAAATACCCATTGATGCAAGGTAATTTCTTCCTGATGCTTTCATAATGTCACCAGTGTTACTTTCCCATTCCGGCAGCAGTTCTTTTTTTGGTTTTTCAATGAATGAAGTAATTAATCCATCGCTTGATTTTAAAATACCAAACTCCGGCGCATCTTTTTCATTTACAGGAATGGTGGCTACAGAAATATCAGCACCTAATTTTTTATGGTTGGCCAGCATCTCTGCAAAATCCATCTGGTAAAGCTGGTCGCCTGATAATATAAGCACATAATCACTTTCAAATGGTTCGATATGGCGAAGCCCCTGCCGCACTGCATCAGCCGTTCCCTGGTACCAGGCTGGGTTATCAGGTGTTTGCTCAGCCGCCAGTATATCTACAAATGCTTTACTAAAAGCACTGAAATGGTAAGTGTTTTTTATATGCCTGTTCAGCGAAGCAGAGTTGAATTGTGTTAACACAAACATTCTTCCAATTCCATTATTCAAACAGTTGGAAATGGGAATATCTACTAAACGATATTTACCGGCAATAGGTACTGCAGGTTTCGAACGGCTTGCTGTTAAAGGATATAATCTTGAACCGGCACCACCACCAAGAATAATGGATAAAATTTCCTTTGAATGAGTAATAGTTCTAATAGCCATAAGTAATCGTTTATTTCAATGATTGATACAAATCAATGTATTGTTGTGCGGATGAATCCCATGAATGGTCAATCGTCATCATATGGCTCCGCATCCAGGTATAAAGGTCAGGTTTATTAGTATAAAGGTCAATAGCCCGGCCTACCGAATATGTAATATCCCAAACGGATGGCTGATCGAACCGGATGCCAAAGCCCTGCCAGTCGCCCATATCTGTTACCGTATCCCGCAAGCCACCGATATTTCTTACCATGGGCACGGTGCCATATCGAAGTGCATACATCTGGTTCAATCCGCATGGTTCCACCCTGCTTGGCATTAATAAGAAATCAGACCCGGCATATATCTGGTGACTTAATGGTTCGCTGTATCCAATATACGAATTAAAATAACCATTGAACTGATGTTTCATCTGGTCTAACCTGTCTTCTAATGCAGGATCCCCAGAACCGAGTACCAAAAAATTTGCATGTCCATGATGCTGGTAGATGGATTGGCTGATAGCATCGGGTAATAAATCAGCCGCTTTCTCTCCAACCAAACGACCTACGAAAGAAATCAATGGCTTGTCTGGGTCTAATCCAAATTGCCCGGCCAGTTCTTTTTTATTTTTTCGTTTTCCCTTTTCAACTAACTCTCTGTCATAATTTTTTACAATCATGGTATCCGTCAGCGGATCCCAAACCCCGGTATCAATTCCATTCAGGATGCCAGAACTTTTTCCCTGTTCATATTGAAACAGGGTTTCCAAACCATTGGCAGCATCCTTCAATTCATCCATGTAACTGTTACTAACCGTGGTTACTTTCCAGGCACATTTAACTGCTGATGCCATAGGGTTGATAGTTTTTTCCCAATCCAGCATTCCCCATTTCCAACTATCAAATGAAGGCAGCAGGTAATATTTATCCCAGTTAATCCATCCCTGGTATTGAGCATTGTGAACTGTAAATACAGTCGGGATATCAGCCAGTTTCTGTCTGAATTCAAAACAATATTTTACCATAAAAGGGATAAGCCCTGTATGATGGTCGTGGCAATGAATAACGTCTGGTTTATGTTCCCACTTGTTTATCCAGTCGCAAACTGCCACCTGGAATGAAAGGAAACGTTCAGTATCATCATCGTACCCATAAATTTTCTCCCGGTCAGTTAATCCGTTAATATCAACGAGGTATAGATCAAACCCAAGCTTGTTAGTTTTCTCTTTAATAACACTGTAATGAAAATAGATAGGGCCGATATGCTGGTCGCCTTCATGTAACAATTCCCATTGATTATCGTAAAGGAATTTAGTACGGTACATCGGCATCACTACTTTAGCCACATGTCCCAGTTCTGCCTGGTACTTTGGTAAAGCCCCAACTACATCTCCAAGACCACCAGCTTTTGCCACAGGATAACATTCAGCAGCGATATGAACAATTTCCATATTCAGTTTTTAATAGACTAAACTTTAAGTTGAAATTTAGGTGTTTATTTTCATTACCGAATGAGATTACGGGAAAATGAATGATTTATTTTTATTGTTTTTTATAATCGATGTTTTTAGGCCAGCTGTAAATCTGACAAACAAGTGTTTTTTCAGGAAAACAAAATATGTCATACTTTCAGCACTTATAAAATAATAGATTATTATGCCGACACCAACAATTGCAATACCACAATCCGGTAAACCGACTAATTACGGAGCTTTAGGTACCCTTGTTACAGTTTTTTTCTTTTGGGGATTTATTGCTGCAGGCAATAGTGTGTTCATTCCATTTTGTAAAAATTATTTTCATCTTGACCAGTTTCAAAGCCAGCTGATTGACTTTGCTTTTTATACAGCCTATTATGTTGGTGCATTAGTATTGTTTGCTTATGGTGCTTTTGGCGGAAAAGACCTGGTAGGCAAATGGGGTTTCAAAAAAAGTATAGTCTATGGACTGCTCTTCTCCGCCTTTGGCGCAGCAGCTATGATATTTGCCGTTAATGGAAACAGTTTTGCCGGTATGCTGATTGGTCTTTTTATTGTGGCACTAGGTTTTTCATTACAACAAACAGCTGCACAGCCTTTTGCTATTTCTCTTGGCGACCCGGCCACAGGTACAGGAAGGGTAACCTTAGGCGGAGCCGTAAATTCATTTGGCACATCTATCGGGCCATTGGTAGTAGCACTTGCATTATTTGGAACTACTGCTGCCATCACCGATGAAAAAATTGCTGCCTTAAGTTTATCAAAAGTCATTACGCTGTACATTTTTGTAGGGGCATTATTTATCGGAGCTGCTGCTTTATTTCATTTGTCTAAAAAGGTGCCGGCTGGTATTTTAATGGAAAAAACTGAAAAAGCAAATAAGGCTCTTTATACATTATTAATAATGACAGGTTTGCTGATAATAATGTTTATTCCTGTCTTTAATAGTTACAAAACCGACCTTACCAATGCAAGTGACAGTGAAAGACATGCTATGGAGGCTTACCGGCTAAAATGGCTTATCGGGGCTCTTGCAGTTGTGGTTATCGGATTATTAGTGGCTAATATCAGTGCAAAGAAAAAAGCAGACGGATGGGGAGCCATGCAATATCCACAGTTGGTGCTGGGCATGATTGGGATATTTGTATATGTAGGTGTGGAAGTAGCTATTGGCAGTAACCTTGGAGAATTATTACGTCAGAAAGAATTTGGTTCTTATTCAGCATCGGAAGCCACCCCTTTTATTATGATGTATTGGGGCAGCCTTATGATTGGGAGATGGACTGGTGCTATCAGTGTTTTTAAATTGCCTGAAAAAACTAAAGTCATATTACAGATTATTATTCCCCTTATTGCATTCGGGCTACTGATTGCAATAATTTATTTCTCCGGCTATAAAGTAGAGGCTTTATACTATTATATTGTTTGTGTTGTAATCCAGATTGGTGCGTTCTTTCTAAGTAAAAACAAACCGGCCCGTACATTATTCGTCTATAGCTTAATGGGTATACTGGCCATGATAGTAGGCTTACTTACTAAAGGCAATATCTCTATCTATGCCTTTCTTAGCGGTGGCCTTGTGTGTTCTATTATGTGGCCCTGTATTTTCAGCTTATCAGTTGCAGGCCTTGGAAAATACACATCCCAGGGATCTGCATTTTTAATTATGATGATATTGGGCGGTGGTATTATCCCTCCTATACAGGGTAAGATTGCCGATCTTATCGGTATTCACCAATCGTATTTCATCGCAGCGGTTTGCTTTGCTTACCTGGCATTCTTTGCATTCGCTGTAAAGGGCATCCTGAGAAAACAGGGAATTGATTACGATGCTGAAGTAAGCGGCGGCGGGCATTAAATAATTTTACCTGAATATATAAGCCCTGTATTTTTACAGGGCTTTTTTAAACTAAGAATCATGGCAAAATATGCAATCGGTATTGACATTGGCGGTACTAATACCAAATTTGGTATTGTAGATAAAGACGGCCACATACTAAAGCAAGACAGGCTGCTTACCAATGAACCCGAAGGTGTGCAGGATTTTATTGATGAATTGCATACCAAACTGTTGCCATTGATAAAGGATGCCGGTGATATAAAAAACTTTGCTGGTGTTGGTATTGGTGCTCCCAATGGTAATTATTATACCGGTAATATAGAATATGCAGCCAACTTGAAATGGAAGGGTATAATTCCATTTGCTAAAATGGTATCTGAGAAATTTGGTTTGAAAACCAAACTAACAAACGATGCCAATGCTGCTGCTATGGGCGAAATGATGTATGGCTGCGCTAAAGGCATGAAACATTTTATTACTATTACATTGGGAACCGGTGTTGGCAGCGGAATTGTGATTGATGGAAAAATAGTGCTTGGTCATGATGGATTTGCAGGAGAATTGGGACATACCATTATCCGCCCCGGGGGAAGAATGCATAAAGGAACGGGGATAAGAGGTGTTCTTGAATCTTATGCATCAGCTACAGGTGTAAGAGAAACTGCACTGGAATTACTTGCAGAAAACCCTGATGTAGAAAGCTTACTCAGGGATTACTCAATTAATGATCTAACAAGCCAATCTGTATATGAATGTGCAATTAAAGGCGATAAAATTGCCAATGATATTTTTGAATACACCGGGCAAATACTTGGCGAAGCATTAGCCAACTTTGTTATGTTCTCTTCGCCGGAAGCTATTGTACTATTTGGTGGATTAACCAAAGCCGGTGATTTAATCATCAACCCTACAAGGAAGGCAATGGAAGCAAATCTTGTGCAGACGTTTAAGAATAAAGTGAAACTACTCTTCAGTGATTTAAAAGAAGCAGATGCGGCGATACTGGGAGCAAGTGCTTTGGTGTGGGAGTGATTCACTGATATTTACCAATAAAAGACATTTAAAAGATAAATGTGAGCCGGAAAAAAAGGGCAATGTTTTTAAAAAGGATAGACAAACGCATAAAAAACCCGGCATAACCGGGTCTTTGTAAATTAAGAAATCGAATAAATTATTTTATTTTCAAAACAGGTTTTAGCTGGTAACTGCCGTTACCTATCTGGTGTATGGATAAGGCGGCATCAAAATCAATCAGTAAAGAATCAAGGGTGCCGTTTAATTTCTTATTAACTTTTAATTTCAAACCAGACTCCGAACCACTCGGGATTGTAAGAGGATAAGTAATACCGGCTACTTTAATAGAATTATTGCTTCCCAGTACAAAACGAATTTCTTTTACAAAATTTGTCGGAATAGTACCAACTGCCAGCAATGTATCTACACCATTTTGCAAGCCCAGAAGATTATAGACTCCGGCATAAGTAGTAATATTTGTCCATCCATTAATGGAATCTTCGCTGAATTTAACCCTCACCTGTTGAATGTCCACATTTACTTCCTCTGCATTTATGGGATTGTCAGTCAGGCGAACTTTAACAGTTGTCCTTTTTTGTGAGTTATCTTTTGAGCAGGCAAAAAAAACAGTAGCTAAAAGTGCTGCACACAACAATAAAGAGGATACGATTTTTTTCATAATATTCTTTTTGTCTCATCTTGAGAAAACCATGCCAAACAGTGATGTTCCGCGTAGTAAAGAATCATTTTTTCCAACCGAACCTAATTTTCTTATTTCCACTTGATGATAAAAACCGCAGGCACAGGCCTTTGCCCTGCAGCATCTGAAACCTTAATTGTTTCTTTTCCATTTACCAGCATACAACTGCTGCCGCCGCCATCAAGGTTGAGTGCTTCCCAACAGCCAAGGTCTTTAAAGATTTTTGCTTCCTGTGTAAGTGTGGCCCCTTCAGCTTTGCCTGGGTTGCGGCCTTCAATTACTAATAAGATGAGTTTGTTATCTCTTGTATAGCCCATTGCAGTGCGGGGATGTTTGTCGTCAATGGCTTTGCCTGCGAATTTTAGTTCTTCGTTGTTGGTAATTTTAATTTCTCCATTTTGTAAAAGAACGGGGCCGCCTCCTACGGCTGTTTGCATTTTCCATTTTCTAATCCCGTCTTCTTCACCGGTATGCAACACGATAACCTTATTATAATAATAAAGACTATCATATGACACTTTGGTTTGTGAATCTTTCCAAATAGTCGGAAAAGGAAGGGCAAGAGGAATTCTTGATGACGAATCAGTATACAACCACGCAATATCCGCCCCTCTTTTTTTAGAGATGCCAATAGCACTCCCAAAAGGATGCCGATAAGTAAAAGTATCTTCACCTCTTCCGTTTATAGTATGAATATTATAACCAACCAGCTTCTTATTCTTTATCACCACATTCAAATTCTGGTTAGTAGCAAAGGAAAAAAAAGTTGTATTTACCACTAACAGTGGCTTATCATTCTTTTCATAAAACTTTGAAGGGGTTAAGCGGCGCTGGTAAGTAGTGTCAACTGTAAAGTCTAATTTCTTATCCTTCAAATCTGCTTCCACATAGTAAGCAATATTTGGTTTGCCATCCAGCAGGTCAGTTGTTTTGTAAACATGAACGGAAGAAGGTAATGGTTGATACAAAGAATCAACATTTTGCCATTTTAACTGACCCACAGAAATGTTTGCAAATAAAATACCAGTTGTAAGAAACAATGCTGATATCGAGATAGACTTTTGCATAAAAGTACTCCTGACTAATTACTCCCTACTACTGACTACCGGCTCCGTAACCATTCCTTCCTTCCCAATCCGGCTATCACATGCCTCTCACTGTGATAAGAAGAACGAACCAACGGGCCGCTTTCTACATAATCCAAGCCGAGATTGTAACCTATCTCTCTGTATTCAGCAAACTCATCCGGATGCACAAAGCGATGAACAGTTAAATGTTTTTTTGTTGGTTGTAAATATTGACCAATTGTTACTACATCACAACCATTGGCCTGCAAATCTTTCAGTGTTTGTATCACTTCTTCTTTTTCTTCACCGAGGCCGAGCATGATGCCGCTTTTTGTTCTCATGCCGCCTTCTTTCAATATCCTTATCACTTCCATACTTCGCCAGTACTTGGCTTGTATGCGGACTTGTCTCGTCAATCTCTCTACGGTTTCAATATTATGACTCACTACTTCCGGTGCAGCATCAATTACCCTTTGTATATCTTCCTTCACTCCTTTAAAATCGGGAATGAGTGTTTCCAATGTTGTATAAGGGTTTAATGCTTTAACGGCCTTAATTGTATTGTTCCAGATACCAGATCCGCCATCTTTTAATTCATCCCTGTCCACTGAAGTGATAACGGCATGTTTCACTTTCATCAGGTGTATGGCTTCTGCTACTCTTTGTGGTTCATCCCAATCTACTGCTTCTGGTCTGCCGGTGGCAACGGAACAAAACCCACAACTTCTTGTACACACATTCCCCAAAATCATAAATGTGGCTGTACCGGCTCCCCAGCATTCTCCCATATTGGGACAGTTACCGCTTTCGCAAATAGTGTGGAGCTTATGGCTGTCAACAAGGCTTCTTACATGCTTGTATTCTTCGCCTATAGGAAGTTTTACCCTTAGCCAGTCTGGCTTTTTTACTCTTGTGTTATCAACCGCCGCAGAAGTTACCGGTAACTCAATCATGGTGCAAAAATACAGCAGATAAAGGCTAAAAAGAACCGTCCATGAGTTTTTCCTTATTTAGAAAAAGTGCTATTGCACAACTCATGGAGGGATTATTAAATAAGCTATTACTTTCTTCGCCCAAAGAGTATGGAAATGTAGCCCTGAAAAAACATTTGCTTTTCTTTCTGGCCAATCATCATGGGAATTTTGGAGCCATAGAATTCGATACTTAAGCCTGCTTCAATACCGGAAACCACTTCATTGAAACGGCCATAATCAAACCGAAGGGCCGACTTTACAAAAGCCCCCGGTTTTATTTTTATTTCGCTCCACCCCTTTCCTATTCCACCGCCACCAATAATAGTGGGACCAAGAAATAAGGAACTGTCAGCTTTTGAGTATTTGATGGTTTTATTTTCGCCGGTGGCTGGATCCTGTGCTTCTAAGTAATAAGGCCTTAATAAACCCAATGCCAATCCACCATTAAAAACCGCAGAAACAGCTACACCGTTTTTATTCCCTTTTTGACCAAGCATGTATTGCTGGCCAAAACCCAATGTGGCCTGGTAAAAACTGTTGATTTTGCCATAGATAAATGGGTCGCTAAATACAAAGCCACCGCCACCAGATAATTTTTCTTCTTTCTGGTTTTTTATCTCCGTAATATCAATGCGGTAAATGTTTGTTTTGCGATTGGTCTTCATTTGCCCCAATTCGTAAAAGGCCCCGAATCCATTAGTCCGGCCCTGGATGCCAAAAATGGTTTGCTTCCGGTACACCAGCACACCTTCTTCCGACTGTTTGATTAGTGTATTTATTTTTTGACGACGGACTTCTTTCTTATCATCTTTAGATAGCTTGCGGCCAGACGTATCCTTTTGTGCGGATGAAGTCATTACAATTGTTGCAAGCAATACAGTGAGGGGTAGTTTCTTCACGGAATACATATTTAGGCTAAGAGTTTGAAAGAAAAAGGAGACAAAGAGAGTACATTTTATGATTCTGATGACTGCCTGATTCTTATTTCATTTTATTTTAAACAAGAAGAAATTTAAAAGCCAGAAGAAATATTGGTTAACCTCCTTTTCTCATTACTCTCTTTTCTCCTCTTAGTTTAATAACGTAAATTTAGGGCAAAATATTGATAATGACTTCTACAGTAGTTTATAACGGCGATTTAAGAACCACTTGTACCCACCTGAAAAGCGGCAAATCTTTTGAAACAGATGCCCCGGTAGATAACAACGGAAAAGGCGAACGTTTCTCCCCCACCGATTTGCTGGCTACAAGCCTCGCCACCTGCATGATAACGGTAATTGGCATTAAGGCCCGGGCAATGGGATTCGACCTGAACGATGTAAAGATTGATGTATTAAAAATTATGAAAGCTGATCCCCGCCGGGTTGGCGGTATTGAACTAACTTTTCATATTCCTGATGCATTGAAAGATATTGATGAGAAGACAAAAACGATATTGAGGAATACAGGTAACACTTGCCCGGTTCAGTTTAGTATTCACCCGGAGATTGAGTTGAAGGTAGATTGGGGAAGCTGGGCATAGTAATTAGCAACATTTGGATAAATAATGTAACAGGACTTTTGAATACTCTAATTAGCTAACCGTATTACTTGTTATCATTTCTTGATTTCAATATTGCATTCCCCACCCCACACTCCAAACACCTCTTCTTCCCACAATATTCATTCTTTAATTCAATCAACCCCTGGCTGTCAAAAGCAGTTTTATTTTCGATACCCAGCTTTTGAAATCCTTTTGTAATACTGTTACTCTCAGCCGCCGTTTTCTCCAGCCATTTCAGGGCTTTGTCTTTATATTTATTTTCATCCTGATAATTGCCGTAGGTAAATAAGACTGGAGCTACGGTATTGATGATGATATTATCAATCATTACTGCGCCAAGGGTTTTCTTTTTATAAGAAGATGCTTCATCAAACTTGTAATGATAGTGCCAGAAATCATTCGCTGTTACATCAAACCAGACTTTAACCTCCTTTAAATCACCAGCATCCTTGATTTTAGAAAACAGGTGTGCCGAGTTTTGAATCAGCATTGCTAATTGTGCTAACCGGATGGTGGGAAAATTTCCCGGCCTCATTCGTAAAAAATGAATGGGCTGGTGTATTGGCTTTAGCTTATATTTTTCTTTCAGAAACTTGTACTCCCGTTGTAATAGTTTGGGATACTCATCAGCATCCCGATAACTATCGGGATTTCCTTCTAATAAACCCGCCTGCCCCAGCAGCAATGCCTCTAATTGGTGTATCTGACTTTTATGTTTGGCTAATACATTTACCGGAATTGATTTGGCAATGGCTTCAAACGCATCGGCGTTTACTTTCATCCCAAAATTGCGGGCCAGCAGCCACCAGAATGTTTCTTCCCAGTGATAATTATTTTGTTGCAGGTAAGTATCCACCGCTTTTGCTTTTCGCAATAGTCTTTCTGCCAACAGTCTGTCTTTCCAGCTTTTCCATGTTATATCCTTTACAGTGCTGATACTTTTTTCACAAGGAATAAAAGAATCAGCATTCATCAATTCTTCATATCGCTGCAATAGTATTTTTGAAACTCTGCCGCTTAATTCAAGAACAGGAAGACTTGTTTTTGATACTTCGTCAGGCTTAGTATCACTTTCCCACACCACATGCAGGATAACATTATCGTAATTCCTGTCACTTTGATGTTTATGTTTTTTCCAGTCAGATGTTTTGGTATGCAGTTCAACCGTTCCGGCCCAGGTGGTTTTGCCAATCTTAATTTTTGCATCTGAAAAATCAGGCCCCTGATTGGTATTGTATTGACCAGCAAAAAGAACCTGAACGGATTCTCCCGTAGTTGTAGCAAGTTCTCCTTTGTTGAAGTATTGAAATTGCCAGATGAATTGAAGCAGCCGTTCGGTCATAAGGTTGGTTAATTAATTAATTAACTGGTTAATCAGGGTTTATCAAAGTAACAAAAGTATCACAGATATTGAAGCCTGTTTACTAATAAACTAATTAACTAATTAACTTGTTCAACTCCCTCACCACCCTGCTCACCGGCAATCCCATCACATTATAAAAATCACCATTAATGGATTTGATACCCACCACTCCTATCCATTCCTGGATGGCATAAGCACCTGCTTTGTCGTAAGGTTTGTATTTGTCAACGTAGAATTCAATTTCAGATACGGTGATAGTATGAAATTCAACTTCAGTGGTATCTGCGAAAGCAATTTCGGTTGAACCTTTTCTTATTACCACACCGGTTATCACTTTGTGCTTCTCTCCCGACAGAGCTAATAAAATACTTACTGCATCTTCCCGGTGCACCGGCTTGCCGATAATATTGTCGCCGAGTACTACTATTGTATCAGCAGCTAAAATAATTTCCTCAGTGCTTCTTTGTTCCTGAACGGCAATGGCTTTGTTCCGGGCAATGTAAACGGCTACTTCATCCGGCTCTAATCCGGGAGGAAAACGTTCATCTGTTTCATTTACCACTATTTCAAAAGGCACTTCGGCCCATTCCAATAATTGTTTGCGGCGGGGAGATTGCGAAGCAAGTATTATTTTGTTCATAGATAATAATAGAAAAAGATCATAGAGAAAATACCAGTGAGCATAACTGATTTCATCATTGTACTCAACGTATGAAAGTCCCGGGTGTTTGTACTTTTTCTCAGCTTAAATAAAATCACCATCAACGGAAAAATAATTGCTGGTACACTGTAGGCAACTGCCAACCACCATTTAAACTGTAAAACATAGACTTGCAAAATAATCAGTATTGCAATCAATACCACCAGCCAAACGGCAGCATACACCTTAGTCGCATTTACTCCCCATACAATCGGCATGGTGCGGCAACCATATTTAGCATCTCCCGGCATATCCTCCATATCTTTTATTGCTTCCCGGATAAGAGAAATAATAAAAGCAAAGCCGGCATATAAAATCGTAAGCCTGAAAAATTTTGTCTGATTAGTATCCCCTGCTCCAAACGCATCAGCAAGATCTACTTTTGAAAAGAAAATAATGAGTATCGTCCAGGCTGTCAGCAAGGAGATAACAATATTGCCGGTGAGGAGATTTTTTTTAAAGTTGGTGGAATAAAACCAAAGTAGTGCTACACAAAGAATATTGGCCAGTACCAGATACCATTTTTGTGCGAAAGGCACTGCCAGAATTGTAAGAATAATGCCACCACCACTCAGCAAAAAATGCCAGGCAATAGCCCAGCGGCGATGAATTACTTTATCCACCACCATTTTATCGGGTTTGTTTACTTCATCAATATTAATATCGAAGTAATCGTTGATGATATAGCCGGCAGCAGCGATAAGTAATGAAGCAAGAACCAGTAGTACAAAGCGAACCAGGTCTTCCGGTGGTATGTTGCCTTTATAAAGAGTGTAATAAATGCAAACCTGGAAAAGCACCTGGGTAAGTGCCATAAAAAAGAGATTGGGCAGTCGCACCAGCTTCAAAAAGGCTGCAATCAATCTCATGAATAAAATTTAATGAAAGATACAATACTTACTTTGAAGCCACATCCTCCCTGTAATTCCAATGATCATTCAGCTTCAGCACTTTTTCAATTACATCTCTTACACAGGAATCACCACCTTTTAACGGGGAAATATATTGAACAGCTTCCTTTATTTCATTTACCGCATCGGCCGGGCAACATGGTAAACCAACAACCGACATTACCGGCAAATCTGGCAAATCATCTGCCATATATAACAGTTGCTCTTTTGATAATTTATTTTTTGACATGTAATCTGTAATAAAGGTCTTTTTATCACCTACCGACATGTGTACATCATGAATGCCTAATTTTTCTAACCGGTTTGCTACCTGTGGCGAATTACCGCCGGAAACTATCAGTACCCGGTATCCATTTTTTATAGCCATCTGCAATGCAAACCCGTCTTTAATATTCATCCGTCTTGCCTGCAAGCCATTATCTAATACCAGCACTGTGCCATCTGTAAGCACACCATCTACATCAAAGATAAAAGTGGTAATTGGTTTAAAAAGTTCGAGAAGATTCATAATGCTTATCTCCGCCACAGCGGAGGATTAAATGTTTTTTATAATTCAATCGGTATTCAAATATAGTAAACGTATTTACTCCCCTTTAGGGGTTGGGGGTTGACTATCTCTCCATTCATACACCCAGCCACTCTGTATCATTTCCAGGTGTCCTTCGGTACTTTGCTCTCTGGTGCCGGTAAAGCCGGGAATTTGTAATATCCATTCCAATAAATCGGTAAAACGGATACGATAAATTTTTCCCTCATTGAATTCATCACCAAACCGTTCATACAGTTTTAAAGCAATGTCTTCATGGTCGGCCCAGTTTATAGGTGGTTCAAAATGGCTCATATGCTGGTTACTTGTTTCTGTTTATTTGTATTTAACTCGAAGCTCATAGCTAATAACTCGCAGCTTCTCTTTTATTCTCCTAAAAATTGTGTCTGGTCAGGCAGCGTTACTTCCACTTCCCCACCGCCATCATTTAGCAGGCATTGACAACCTAATCTTGAACTTAGCTTCGGACTTACAGCTCTGTCAATAAAATCTTCTTCCTTATCACTAAGTTCTTCTAAAAAGTCAGCTCCTTTATCAACATATAAATGACAGGTACTACAGGCGCAAACACCGCCGCAATTATGATGAAGGTCAATATCGTTTTTTAAAGCCACTTCCAGCAGCGACTGACCTGATTCAACATTGGTAAACGTTACAGATTCTAAACCCCTTTGTTCAAAATTGAATTTAATAGTGTACATCTTAATTATTTCTGTTCAGGCTTGTCCGCTGATGCTTTATGCAAAGGCGGGGAGCAAAAATAATGGTAAATGAAGTAATGAATTTACTTGTTTGGGAAAAGTAACCGCAGAGGTGGGGAGGCGATGACAAATACAATTAAAAGACATGGTTTTGTAAAGAAATTCTGCGCCTCCCCGTCTCTGCGCTTAAAAATTATGTTGCTTGCTGAATGCTTTCCGTCAGCAATACGTAAATATTCTTCAATTGAGGATGCGCCTTCAATAATTCCAGGTGTTTCTGAATAGTTTCACTGTCATGCCGGATGGCTGGGCCAGTTTGTGCTTGTTTGGGAGAAGTATTTTTTAGCCTTCCCGCAGTTTCTTCAATTAACGGCAGCAACTGTTTGAAATCCAGCCCTTCTTTGCGGCAATAATCTTCGGCCAGGGAGTATAAATGATTGACAAAATTACTAATCACTACTGCTGCCACATGCAATTTCAATCTTGCGTCATCTCCTGCTTCCACTACTTGCCCGGCAGAAATGGAATGAGCAAGTTGCTCCAGCATGTTTTTTGTTTTTGCATCGTTACCATCAAAAAAGATGGGAACATCTGGTAATGTAGTCATATCCTTTCTGAGGCTTTGCAAGGGATAGAAAACTCCGTAATGCTCACTTACATTCTTCAGTATTTCTTTGGGAACAGATGCAGCTGTATGTGCTATTACCTTACCGGGAAGTTTTAATTGGTCAGTTACATCTTCCAATGCATCATCAGTAACAGCAATAAGATAAACATCAGCATTTTTGTTGATGGTACTTTTATAATTAGTTGACTCGCTGTTCCACTCATAGGCAAGTTCTGTAGCAGCAGCTGCATTCCGGCTATAAATCTGTATAATATCATGCCCGGCAGCAATAAATTTTCGCCCCAGTACCGCAGCTGCATTCCCCGAACCTATTATTACAATGTCCATACCCCTATTTGATTTTCTAAATGGTAGAATTTCGATTCTCCGCCGATTGGCGGAGAATTGTAATATTAACTAAAGTGTAAAAGTACAACCTAATTTTGCGTTCAATGAAAATATCGCAGCGTTTAGCTCTCAGCTATTACAGAACAAAATTCAAGCTTCTTTCCACTATCTCCAAAAAGAAAGCTGCGGAAAAGGCTTTTGACCTGTTTTGTACGCCGCAACGAAGGCATATAAAGCCATTACCAAAAATATTTGAGCAGGCCGAAAAGCTACAACTCATGCTGGACGGCAGTATTATGCAAGGCTGGCGATGGAACCACCCGTCTGAACGTAAATTATTAATTCTTCACGGCTACGAATCCTCAATCACTAATTTTGACCGTTATGTGAGGCCATTCATCAAAAAAGGATATGAAGTGCTGGCTTTTGATGCACCGGCTCATGGAAGAAGCGGAGGCAAAAAAATAACGGCTCCATTATATAAAACGATGATACAGGAGATACATAAAAAATATGGCCCGGTTCAATCTTACATGGCCCATTCGTTTGGAGGCTTAGCGGTAAGTCTTGCATTGGAAGAAATCAGTCATACAACCGATTACAGGCTTGCACTAATTGCCCCGGCTACTGAAACAAGCACCGCCATCAATACCTTTTTCAAATTCCTGAAATTAGATCCGGCGGTCAGAATTGAATTTGAGAAAATAATTATTAAAAAAGCTGGTGTAAGTTCCGACTGGTATTCAATCAGAAGGGCTATGAAACATATACGGGCCAAAGTGCTTTGGTTACAGGATGAGGACGACGATATTACCCCAATGACTGATGTGTTAAAAGTAAAAGCAGAAAACTATTCTAATATCGAATTCGTAATTACAAAAGGGGTAGGCCATCGCCGGATATACCGGGATAACAAAGTCGCTAAATCAATTGTTGATTTTTTATGAAGCTATTTTTCGCAATATTGTTTTTCTTTACATGCTGCAGCTCCTGCGGTAAAAAAGATATTTTATCAATGTCTGTAAATCCTGTAAATAGCGGAATAACCAAACAATATTATTATCTCGCCTTAGGCGATTCGTATACCATTGGCGAAAGTGTACCGGCATCGGAAAATTTGCCCAACCAGTTGGTGGGTATGATGCTGAATAATGCTATTAGTTTTCCCTCACCCCGAATTATTGCCAAAACCGGTTGGACAACCGATGAACTGGAAGCTGGAATTGTTGCAGCCAATAATGCAGACCCTCTTCGCTCCTCTTACGATTTTATTTCATTGCTGATTGGTGTAAATAATCATTACCGTGGAAGAACAGTAGCCAATTATAAACCCGGGTTTGAAGAATTATTGAAAAAGGCTATTCATTTTGCCGGCAATAAAGCAGACCATGTGGTAGTAGTTTCTATTCCTGACTGGGGTGTTACTCCCTTTGCCACTGGCAGAGACAGAGCACAAATAGCAAGTGAAATTGATGCATATAATGCCGCCAATAAGCAAATAGCCCTTCAGTATAACGTACATTATATAGATATTACTCCCTGGACAAGGGAAGCAGCCACGGACAACTCCTTACTGGCAAGTGACGGCCTGCATCCATCTGGCAAAGAATACAAGAGATGGGCGGAGAATATAAGCCTGTTTTTTACATCAAAATTATAAACCTCATCCCGACCTTCTCCTAAAAGAGAAGGCCATCTTTATACAGCCCTTGCTTTTCAGGAATTCTTTTTTTTATAGAAATCACTTTTAAGTACAAAAAGAGAAACTTTAAAGGTTAGCATACATCCCCGCTGGGCGAGACTGTTCCGATTTTTTCGGGAGGCAAATTGAAGAAAATTACAAAGTAAAAACACTTGTGGTGTGCCTGTTGACCAATGAACCAAACGATGAAAAGTGTCCTTCGATACCTCAGGATAAACTTACAAGAGGCGATGCCCAAAGAACAAAAAGCTTGTTTAAAAAAATTTTTATTATTCTTGTCCTACCTTGCGACCGCTGAAAAGCGGTTTTTGCTTTGCCCGCCGAAGCTTTAGCGTAGGCGGTATGTCCGCCTAAAAAGATTAAAAACAGGCGGATGTTGTATGTAATATTATATCCATTATGGCGAAAAATTTATTGATAGTAGAGAGCCCGGCAAAAGCGAAAACAATTGAGAAGATTCTTGGAAGCGACTTTCAGGTTAAGAGTTGTTTTGGGCATATCCGTGACCTGGAGAAAGCCGGTATGGGCATTAATCTGGAGAAAAATTTTGAACCCAGTTATATTGTGCCGGAAGACAAACAAAAGGTGGTGAATGAATTAAAAGCATTGGCAAAAAAATCTGGTGAAGTCTGGCTGGCAACGGATGAGGACCGTGAAGGTGAAGCCATCAGTTGGCACCTGTGCGAGGTGCTGGGTCTCGACCCGAAAACGACCAAACGTATCGTTTTTCATGAGATTACTAAAACGGCGATACAAGCTGCTGTACAAAACCCACGGTTGCTTGATATGAACCTGGTAATGGCGCAGCAGGCCCGCCGGATACTGGACAGAATTGTGGGATTTGAGCTAAGCCCCGTTCTCTGGCGCAAAATGAGTATGCGGAATAACCTGAGTGCCGGTCGGGTACAAAGTGTGGCGGTAAGGATAATTGCTGAAAGAGAAAGGGAAATCAATGCATTTCTTTCGGTTAGTACATTTAAAATAGAAGGATTATTTACAGCTAAAGATGTTTCTGATAAGGCAGTCACCTTTGCTGCCGAAGGAAAAAAACAAAACGCCGCCGAAGATGCAGAGGCTTTTTTGAAAAGCTGTGTTGGAGCTGATTATAAAGTAAAAGACATACAGGTAAAGCCGGGTAAACGTTCCCCTGCCCCGCCATTTACCACTTCCACCTTGCAACAGGAAGCATCCAGAAAATTAGGATATGGGGTGGCAAGAACCATGCAGATAGCACAACGGTTGTATGAGAATGGATACATTACTTATATGCGTACAGATAGTGTGAACCTGAGTAACACAGCCCTGGGTGATATTACTGCTACTGTAAAAGGAATGTATGGTGAAAAATATCACCAGTTCAGGAAATTTAAAAATAAAAACGAAAGTGCACAGGAGGCCCACGAAGCCATACGGCCAACTTATAGCAGCAATCCATCTATACAAGAAGCAGAATGGGCAAGACTATATGAATTGATTTGGAAAAGGACAATGGCCAGCCAGATGGCGGATGCAGAGTTGGAAAAAACGACAGCTAAGATTGAAATATCTACTAATAAAGAAGAGCTGACTGCCAGTGGTGAAGTTTTAAAATTTGATGGCTTCCTGAAAGTTTATAGAGAAGATAAAGATGAGGAAGAACTGGAAGAAGATGCTAATGAAGGCATGTTACCTCCATTGACTGTTGGTCAGCAATTGCCGCTAACAGTAATGAAAGCTACGGAACGTTTCAGCCGTCCGCTTCCCCGCTACACAGAAGCATCATTGGTAAAAAAATTGGAAGAGCTTGGCATTGGCCGTCCCTCTACTTATGCGCCAACTATCTCTACTATATTAAAAAGAGGCTATGTAGAAAAAAGAGATAAGGAAGGTACCCGCCGCGACTTCCGGGTGTTCAAATTGGAGAAGGATACACTGAGCAAGATAATGGAGCAGGAAAATACCGGGGCAGAAAAATCAAAACTGTTTCCATCTGATCTGGGATTGGTAGTTACCGATTTTCTGAAACAATATTTTGGCGATATCATGGACTATAGTTTCACCGCCAGGATTGAAGAAGAATTTGATGAAGTGGCGGAAGGCAAGATGAAGTGGAGCAATGTGCTGGATGAGTTTTACACACCGTTTAAAAAGGATGTGGAGAATACCATAGAAAATGCTGAACGCATAAAAGGTGAAAGGGAATTAGGTATTGACCCGGAAAGTGGTAAACCTGTTTTTGCCCGCATGGGCAGATATGGTGCGATGATACAGATAGGTGTGGCCGATGATGAAGAGAAACCAAGGTTTGCAAAAATACCAACTGGCCAAAGTATAGAAACCATTACTTACGAAGAAGCAATGATTTTATTTGGCGCTCAGGGAAGTATGGGTTTGTATGAAGAGAAAGAAGTATCAGTAAATGTAGGCCGCTTTGGTCCTTATGTAAAGTGGGGTGAAGAATTTGTTTCCTTACCGAAAGGCACTGATTTATCAACGGTAGATTTAGATACAGCCATCACTCATATAAAACAAAAGCAAATTGCTGATGCACCGGTGGGCACTTATGAGCAGAAACCAATTACCAAAGGCAAAGGACGGTTCGGCCCGTATATAAAATATGACGGTATGTTTATTAATGTACCAAGACGATATGACTTTGATAATCTTTCACAGCCTGAAATGGATGAACTGATAGATGCCAAAGTAAAAAAAGAAGCGAACCGCTTTATACAACGCTGGCCGGATGAAAAAATATCTGTAGAAAATGCAAGATGGGGACCTGTGTTGAAATTTGGCAAGAAGATTCTTAAGCTGAATTTGAAAGCTGACGGTACAAAATATAGTGCGGATGAAGCGGCTCTTATTACATTGGAAGATATAAAAGCAATGATAGCAGCGCAGGTGCCGAATGCTTTTGGGAAAAAGAAGGCTGCGACGAAGAAGAAAGCGGCTCCCAAAAAGCCGGCAGTGAAAAAAGCTGCTAAGAAGAAATAAATATTTTTTGTAACTTATAAGTATGAAAGCAGTAATCAAAAATGAATCGCAATATATTACTGATAAAAAAGGAAAAAAATATCAGTTGTTATATTAATGCCTCAGTATAAACAAATGTTGGAAAATCTTGAAGAACTGGAAGATATCCGGCTGTATGATGCGGTAAAAAACAGAAAAGAAAAAAGCATTCCTTTCAATCAGTATCTCCAACGCCGCCGTAAAAAGAATGCCTGATTAACAGATAGAAATTACCAGAACAGCTCAAAAGCAATTAGACAAACTTCCGGATTCTGTTGCAGGTATTCTTATTGAAGCAATTCATAACTTAGCGGTTAACCCCCGTCCGCATGGCTGCAAAAAACTGAAAGGAAGAGACGGTTACAGAATTCGCAAAGGAGATTTCAGGATTATCTACGATACCTATGATAGAATTCTGACCGTTGAAGTAATTGCGATTGGAAACAGAAGAGATATTTATGAATAAATCCTGTTTATAAAAGGGATTACTGGGAAAAAATAGCCCCTACTTACGGAGATGAAATATTCGATGTACTACGCAAATAAAATTTTGTAAATTACCGTATGAAGGCCAAAGAAGTAATTAAATTGCTTGAGGAAGGTGGCAAATATTTGGCAAGGCAGAAAGGAAGTCATAAGCAGTATAAACATGCTAGCAGGAAAGGATTAGTAACAGTGGCAGTTCATAAAATGTCGGATGATATTGCACCCGGAACATTAAATAGTATTTTCAAACAAGCTCAAATAGTAAGGAAATGATAAAGTATCTGGTTGTTTACGAAAAAACAAAAACAGGTTATTCGGCTTATGTGCCTGATATTCCCGGTGTGATTGCTACAGGGAAAACAAAAGTAATAGTTGAAAAAAATATATTTGGTGCCATACAATTCCATTTGGAAGGTTTGAAAGAAGAAAAGCTCCGAATCCCCAAAGCTACTGCCGATAGTGAGATGCTTGTGTTTGCTGTTTAATACTGCTAATCAAAATAATGAACCGTTCCTACTGGGAAAAAATAACCCTTTCCTGCACCGTTGAAACATTCCGGTGTACAGTAAAAATATTTTTTTGTAACTTTCCTATATGAAAACAGCACTTAACAAAAGCACTCCATCTGCTCTGGCAAGCATAGTAATGGAAATAGAGCCGCTGCCTGAAAATGATAAACTTCAGATGCTTGATGCAATCCGCAAAAGAAAGTTAGTATTGGCTGCGTATAAACTTGATCGCAGGGTGAAAAAGAACACCATCAGTATAAATGAAATTGTTAGCGAAGTAAAAAAAGTAAGAAAAAGCCGGAGTAGAGTATTTTTGTAACTTTCTAAAAATGTTTAATTATGGATCTTGCTCACTATATTGAAGTAAATCCCAAAATAATGATGGGGAAACCCGTTATTAAGGGAACCCGTATTACTGTTGAGTTGATACTTGAAAAATTATCGGCTGGAGAAACTATTGAAGGCATCCAGGAAGCACATCCCCATATTTCAAAAGAACAAATACAGGCAGCCCTTGCTTTTGCTGCACAATCACTAAAAGGTGAAAATATTTATCCTGTTGCTATATGAAGCTTTTAGCCGATGAAGGAGTTGACAAACCCATTGTAATTGCTATAAGAGAGGCTGGCTTCGATGTTGACTATATTCTGGAAAGCTATCAGGTTGCAGAAGATGAGTTGATTTTAAAAATCGCAAATTCGCAGGAAAGGATTTTGCTAACACAAGACAAAGATTTTGGCGAATTAGTTTTCAGGCTCAAGCAATCACATACAGGAATTGTGTTGATACGTCTTGAAGGATATACTTCTGCCATTAAAGCACAAATAGTAAAAGACGTTTTATTAGCTCATCAAAACGAACTAACAACTGCTTTCACAGTTATTCAGCCAAATGCTATCCGAATCCGCAAATAAATTATGAAAAGAAACTACTGGGAAAAAATAGCCCCCACCTACGGAGAAGAAATATTCGATGTTCTGCATAATGATAAGAAAGCTCTTATCCGTTCTGTGATTAAAAAATACGCATCAAAGAATAAGACGGTCATTGATATTGGTTGTGCCATTGGCAAATGGCTACCCGTTCTCTCCCCTGCTTTTAAGAAAGTTGTAGCTGTTGACATTTCAACCAAAAACCTGGCAATAGCACAACAACTCTACCCGCAATATAAAAATGTGCAATACCTGCGGGCCAATATGAGTGGGAAGAAAACGAACCCCGATAGCTATCGGGGACCACAATGTGATTTTGGCATCTGTATCAATGCCATCCTAACTCCTTCTCTGAAAGACAGAACAATATTTTTTCAATCATTATCTGCCTGCGTTAAAAAAAGTGGACGTATTGTTATTTCAATCCCTTCATTGGAATCATGGCTGTTGAGCAGTGTTATCCAGCAACAACATAAGATTGATAAAGGCTTATTCCCGGTAACAAAAAATGCAAAGGAAGCTTTAAAGAAATGGAATAATATCCGGCAGGGAAATGCTGACATTGACGATGTGCCACATAAACATTACTTAAAAGAAGAATTGCAATTACTTCTGGCTAATGAAGGCTTTGCAGCAGAAGAGTTTCAAAAAATTGAATACAACTGGGATACAGAATTCATCAACCCTCCCAAATGGTTGAAAGAACCAAAACCGTGGGACTGGATGGTGGTAGCAAGAAGGCTATGAGTTGAGAGTTTCGAGCTGTTTTCCTAAAGTATGAGTCTCACAATATTTGGAAAAAGAACAGGGTAAAATAATTAAAAATGACCTGACTCATAACTCTCAACTCATCACTCGCAGCTTAATTCAACAACGCATACACAGCAAAACTAGCCAACCAGTGTTCTCCGCCATACTCCCCACTAACAACATGTGGCAATGCAACTGAAAGATGATTAATGGATGATTTTATCAGGAGTTTTCTTCTTGCATCTGTAGCAGGCAATGTAGCAGCTAACCCTTTCATACACCAACTGCGACTAAATGATAATCCATCTAAATGAACTATCTGTAAATCTGACCTGTCTGAAACAACAGGTAGTATCGTTAGATGCTTTAAATTTTGTACCGAAAAAAATTGATTGAACCAGGTAATAAATTCTTTTAAAGGCAATACCCGTCTCATTAAATCAGCTTCTTCAAGGCTTGGTGAAAGAAAATCGGACCCATTGGGCTCCCAGGAAGCCGGAACATTTTTATCCTTTAAAAAAACATCTTTGGCGGATATTATGATTGCCTTTTCAAATTCAATATTCTTTTCTGCCCGGGCATAGTCCAACGCAAATACTAACCCAAATGCTGTGTTGGGATGCACACCTGTTCTGTTGGGATAAGTTTGCTTGGGTAAAAATTTTGTCCAGAGTTGTACAATTTTCTGCGTTAACGGTTGCATTGCCTCCTGCCAGCGTTTGGCATCAGGATCATTCCAGCTAAACAATTCTTCATCTAGTTTCAATATCCAGGCCCAGCCATAGGTTCTTTCCCAGGAAGAAGTAAGAGGCATGCTGAAATACTTTACCTCATTAAGTATATTTTCTTTGGTGATTGTCTTATTCAACGCTTCTCTTATTTTGGCCGCTTCAGGCATTTGAGGGAAAAGTTTTAATAAACGTATCAGCATCCAGTGTCCATGTACAGATGAATGCCAGTCGAAACATCCATAGAATGTTGGGTGCAATTGCTTTGGCATCAACACATGGTCGCTATCGGTATTGGAAGTGTGATTGGTTTTGTTAGGAAATTCCTGTGCAATACATTTTAATGGTAATGAAGCAAGATGCGAAGCACCTTTTACTGTCAACTCAAATCCAGAACTATCTTTTCTGATTTTAAACAAATCAGTAACCTGTGCTTTTATTTGCAACACAGGCAAAAGAATAAGAAGAACGAAGTACTTTAGTTTCATCTGTCAAACTTAATTAAAATTTACTGGCATATTTAATTTAGTGTTTCGGGGGAACCACATAGACAGATAGTACATAGTAGAAATACACACATAGCTCTGTTAGCTATGTGGAAACCTATGATTCTACTGTGTCAATGTGGTTCTATACCCGGATTAACTCAAAGTAAAAAACCATTTCTCCACGTCTGTGGAAAAGTTTAACTATCCTATTTCAGTATCAATAGAGATATTGTGCAGGAATCATTGCCTTGGAAACAAATAAAGAAATATCAGCCCTGTTTATTTTGATTGACGACCCCGACGAAGAGGTGTTTGGATTGGTGTCGAATAAAATTGTTGATTACGGTAAAAATATAATTCCCAACCTGGAGCATTTGTGGGAAACAACCCCGAACGAAGAAGTGCAAACCAGGATTGAATTGCTGATTCACCGTCTTCACTTCACCGACCTTAAAGAAGATTTTCGTCAATGGAGCATTGCTGGCCATCATGATCTGATGCTTGGCACGATGCTGACCGGTAAGTTTCAATACCCGGAAGTGTCCACCACTCCTGTATTACAAGAAATAGAAAAAGTAAGGCGTAATATCTGGTTGGAGTTAAACAACTACCTCACTCCTCTTGAACAAATAAATATCGTTACCAGTATTTTATACAGTTATTATGGGTTGAAAGGAGGAGAGACGAATTATAAAGAACCCAACGAATTTTTGCTGCATAAAACATTGGAAGCAAAAAGAGGAAACCAAATCAGCAATGGGATTTTATATCTGATACTCTGCGAATTGCTGGATATACCGGTAAGAGCTATCAATATTCCAAAACAATTCATAGTTGCTTATTTCAAACCGGGCTACTCCGATGAAAATCTCCCCAACCCGATTCATAAAATTGAATTTTTTATAGATCCCACATCTGGACAGGTTTTTACTCAACAGGACGTTGACAATTATTTCAAACGGATTTCAGTTCCTCCTGTTGGCTCTTATTTCAAACCACAGAAAAACAAACAGGTTATCCAGCAATTGCTGGAAGAATTCGGCAAATGCTTTGACAGCGATAAAGACCGGTACAAACAAGCAGAGTTGATTGAACTTGCCAGGTTACTCGATAGTTAATAATGTTTTACAAACTCATACTATATCCGTCCCTGTAGTCTCTTTTTACAAATTGATTTGCTTCATCAAAGTTTGTTACTTTCATATTAGCCGCATCCCATAGCAATCTCTTGCGGCCAAGATATTTATCATCCCATCCTTTCAGCTTGGGGTTCTTCATCATCCAGCTACGGATAGCAAGATTGCCCATTAATATACTTTCTGTAAATGGTCCTGCATAAGAAAAAGGCGAACTTGTTTCCGCATTGCCATAACCGGCTTTGCAGGCATTCACCCACTGCAGGTAATGTCCTTCAGGAACTCTTTTAATAGTTTCTTTCGGCATCTTCTTTTCTTTCATCAATTTGGTCGGTAGTAGTCTTGGATTACCACCGTAGCAATCCAATAATAATTTTCCTTTGGTGCCAATAAATAATACACCTCCATCCCAATTACCAAATGCCTCTTCGGGTAATAATTCCTGTGGTCTTTCCGGTAACAAACCACCATCATGCCATGATACATTGATGCTGCCTTTACCATCTGTTCTTGGATAGGTTAAATGAATAATAGATGAAGGCGGGCAACTGTCCACATAGTTTCCTTCGCTCCACATATCTTTCCATACATTGCTTACACTGCATTCTGCAGAATCAGGATAAAGAATTGGTAATATCCGGTAAATAGGATCCATAATATGGCAAGCCATATCGCCTAATGCACCCGTACCAAAAGCCCACCAACCCCGCCAGTTGAAGGGCAGGTAAGCAGGATTGTAATCTATTGGCTTTGCAGGGCCAAGCCATAAGTTCCAGTCTAATTCTTTTGGTATATCATGTTTGCCCGTTGGTGTTGGAATTCCCTGTGGCCACACCGGACGATTCGTCCATGCCTGTGCTTCTGTTACACGTCCAATCATGCCGGCATCAATCATTTCCTTTGCTTTGCGAACACCATCACCAGAGCCGCCCTGGTTGCCCATTTGTGTTACTACTTTATATTTTTTTTCTGCCTGTGTCAAAATTCTTGCTTCATAAATGTCGTGGGTCAATGGCTTTTGGGTATAAACATGTTTTCCCAATTGCATGGCTGCTAATGTGGCCACTGCATGAATATTATCCGGCGTTGAAATACTACAGGCATCAATATTATTTTTCTCCTTTGCCAGCATCTCCCGGAAATCTTTGTAATAAGGAGCTTTGGGAAATCTTTCTCTTGATTTTTTAGCTTCCCGGTCATCCACATCGCATAAGGCGACGATGTTTACAAAAGGGCTTTTAGCAAATTCTGATAAATCACTTTCTCCCTTTCCGCCAACGCCTATCCCGGCAATGTTCAGTTTATCACTTGGTGCCACAAACCCTCTGCCTAATACATGACGGGGAACAATAAAGAAACCGGCACCAATAATAGCTGAATTACGGACAAAATCTCTGCGGGAAATAGAACTGCCTTTTTTTACAGGGGTCATTGTTATAAATTTTCACCAAGTTTACATTAAAAAAATAATATGACCATCAACTTGGACGATTTTGAAAAAATAGATATGCGGGTGGGAACAATTACCGCCGTAAACGACTTTCCTAAAGCCCGGAAACCGGCCTTCCAGCTTACGATTGATTTTGGCAGTGATATTGGTATCAAAAAATCATCGGCGCAGATAACCGCACTTTACAAAAAAGAGGATTTGCTGAACCGGCAGGTGATTGCTGTTGTCAATTTTCCGCCTAAACAAATTGCTGACTTCATCAGTGAGTGTCTCGTATTGGGTGTATATGATGAAAACAAAGACGTAATTTTATTGCAGCCGTCTCAATCCACACTAAACGGAATGAAGATTGGCTGATAATGTCTGAAACGCATACTACATATTATCACTCTCCAGTTGGTTTACTAAAAATCATCGGCACAAATGACTACATCAGCGAAGTAACATTTCATGATACATCACAAAAAGCAGAAGGAAATAAAAAACATATCCCACCAATGCTTATCAACTGTGTGGAGCAGTTGATTCAATACTTCAACGGGCAAAGAAGAGTTTTTGAATTACCGTTACACCAAAACGGTACTGCTTTTCAGCAGGATGTCTGGAGTATATTAACACAAATTCCGTTTGGAAAAACTATCAGCTATCTTGAACTGGCCCGGAAAACAGGTGACACAAAAGCGACAAGGGCTGTTGCCAATGCCAATGGAAGAAATAATATTGCCATCATCGTTCCCTGCCACCGGGTAATTGGTTCTGACAAAACCCTGGTTGGTTATGCAGGTGGTCTTTGGAGAAAAAAATGGTTGTTAGAATTAGAAGCGAAGGTGGCACATGGGGTGCAGACACTATTCTGATTTTAAATCAATTCATCTTTCGTAAATGCAAACGGCAATAAGAAGCTGGCAGTCTTAATAATAAAAACTTTCCCTTCCTGACCGCTTAAAATAAGCCGGATTGGTTTTGATGTCCTTGTCTCATATTCCAGCAATGCCTGGCGGCACATACCACATGGGGAAATTGGATGGTCACTTTTCACATCATCGCTGTTATAGCTGATTGCAATACTTTTAACAGGCACTTTTGGATGCATGGTGGCGACTGTGCCCAGTAAAACCCTTTCGGCACAAATGCCCACCGGGTAAGAAGCATTTTCCTGGTTGGTGCCTGCCACTACTTCACCGTTTTCCAGCATGGCTACTGCACCCACATGAAAGTTAGAATAAGGTGCATAAGCATTCCCGGTTACTGTTCTGGCTTCATTAAGCAACCAGGCATCCTGCTCATTCAGTTCACTGCTATCGTTATATACTTCGTACTCAAACTCAAATTTATTTTCCTTCATGTAATAAGATTGGATGAAAAACAAGAATGCCCCTGATTTTTATCAAGGGCATTTAAAGTTACAATTTTATTTTACAAACTTAAAGAACCTTTTCCAACGGGGTCCACCATCCCAGCTAAACCATATCATCCAGGCTTTGCCAACAATCCTGTCTTCCGACACAAAGCCCCAATACCGGCTGTCCTGCGATTTATGACGGTTATCCCCCATCATCCAATAGTAATTCATTTTGAAAGTATAGCTGGTGGCTTCCGTATCATTTATATATACCTTCCCGTTTTTCTGCTCCCATTTATTATGTTCATAAAAACTGATAGACCGTTTATAAATAGAAATATTTTGCGGTGTCAACTGTATGGTGGTTCCCTTTGCAGGGACTAATAAAGGGCCAAAATTATCAACCGTCCATTTGAAATAAGTAGTATCATACGGGAATACCGTTCCTGTTGCACTTGAATCAATTTCCGCATTTATTGAATTGGCTATTACTCCCGGTATCTTCTTTAATTTCTCAAGTTCTGGCAACGTAACATTTATTCTATAAACATTGGCTGATTGCGGCTGAAAATCCGAAGAGCCATCTTCCTGGTTAAGTGAAATGCCGGCATCTTTCAAGTCAGTTTCATCAATGAGTTTGCTGGTAGTGAAATAGTAATAAGTGGCTGATGTTGGCGAAACAAATGCCGGGCTACCATTTACATATAATATGCCGTTTATGATTTTAAGTGTATCCCCCGCTATAGCAACACAGCGTTTTATATAATTATCTGTTTTATCAACCGGATGGACGGCTATCGGATAGTCAGGGTCACTTAATATTTGTTGGCGGGTTCTGTCTGACATAGTTCCATCTAACTGGCGGATGAAATTATAATAGGGCTGTGCAGACTGAAAGCCTGTTTTATTAATTACCGTATCTCCTTCGGGGAAATTAAATACCACTACATCATTTCTTTTTACAGGTGAAGCAAACCACCTGATATAAGGAATCTTTATCAGTTCAGAATATGATTTTCTGCTACCAACGGGAAGATAATTATGAACAAAAGGTACTGAAAGCGGTGTGTTGGGAATGCGGGGCCCATAGCTCAGCTTACTTACAAAAAGAAAATCCCTTACCAATAATGTCTTTTCCATGGAGGAAGTAGGAATAGTGTAGGCCTCAAAAACAAATGTGCGGATAAGAGTAGCCGCAACGACTGCAAAAATGGCGGCATCCACCCATTCTCTCCAGCCTTTTTTCTTATGTTTCCTCACTCCTTCCGGACCAATGAATTTAGGGTCTTCCTTATAAGCGAGGTAGGGAAAATAAACGGGGGCTGCTAATGAAGCTGCCGTATGATGACCCAATCCAAACTTGCCAAATGCTTTTACAAATTCAATAAATATACCTGGGCTGATGAACCAGCCAACAACGGGAATGAATTGCCAGAAAACCCAATGCTTGGGTCGTTGGGTCAATTCCTGCATTACCCAGGTATTATAAAAAGGTACATAAGCTTTCCAGGCAGGCACTCCTGCTTTTACAAACAGTTTGGCAAAACCAAATGATGGAAGGAAAACAATAAGAGTACCGATAAGATAAACAATGAAAAGGTGGTTAAGGGGCATGAGCCATATTTTATAGCTGACAAAAGTATTGTAAATATTTGCGTATCAAAATTTTAATATCCAAATTTTTGATAAAATAGAGTACTGGTTTTACCCGGAATAAACTCTACTTTAGCCTGCCATCTGTATGAACCATTTCACCATCAGGGATATTGAAAATCTTTGCGGCATAAAAGCCCACACCCTGCGCATCTGGGAGCAGCGGTATAAGCTATTTGTTCCTAAACGAAAGGAAAGCCAGCACCGGATTTATGATAATGATGATTTGAAGGAATTGCTCCGGATCTCATTTTTGTATCATAGCGGTTATAAAATATCAAAGATTGCGGAACTGAGCCCTGAACAAATACAGCAGCTTGTTCAATCCTCCTGTAGTAAAGAAAATAATCATGAGCTATTCGTTCACCAGATGATTGAAGCGGGGATGGATTTTGATGAGGAAAAATTTGAGAAGATTGTGAACTGTCAGGTGGTCAGGATCGGACTTGAAAAATGTATCGCAACTATTTTTTATCCTTTTCTGCAACGGATTGGCTTGTTATGGATGACCAATAACGCAATTCCTGCACAGGAGCATTTTGTAACCCACATTATCCGTAAAAAAATCATTCTTGCTACTGATGGGCTGGAAGTTGACAGTAACAGTAATACTAATATAGTTGTGTTTGCTCCTTCCGGTGAGCAACATGAGATTCCATTGCTGGCGGCCAACTATTTTTTCAGAAAGTATAATAATCGTACAACTTATTTTGGCACCAATGTTTCGTTAGCCTGTTTAGAATATTATCTGCAACATCATCCGGCTACTCATTTGTATGCTCATGTAATAACTGATCTGGGTAATGACGGGTTGAATAATTACATCAGGACGTTAAGTAAAAATTTCCCCGATAAGAAAATTATTGTATCAGGTCATGCCTGCAGCTATATTGATGATATTCCTGCTACTACAAAGGTTCTCCATTCGTTGGATGAAATGATTGAATTTTCAAGGCAAACGGCTATTGCTACTTCGGCATTACATAACTCCTGATATCATCTATTGTAATGGTTTTACCGGATAAGATGACTAAGCGTTCCACCACATTTCTCAATTCCCGGATATTACCTGTCCAGTTGTATTGTTGCAATAATTTGATGGCATCGTCATCAATTGGTTTTTCAGCAATACCATAATCAGCGCATATATCAGTAAGAAATTGTTGTACTAACAAAGGGATGTCATCTCTCCGTTCATTTAATGAAGGAACATGAATAAGAATTACACTCAGGCGGTGATACAAATCGAGCCGGAAATTTTTAGCATCTACTTCTTTCAATAAATCTTTGTTAGTGGCTGAAATTACCCTTACATCAACAGAAATGTCTTTATCGGCTCCTACCCTGGTTATTTTTCCTTCCTGCAATGCCCGAAGTACTTTAGCCTGCGCATTAGCACTCATATCTCCTATTTCATCTAAAAAGAGGGTACCGCCGCTGGCAGATTCAAATTTTCCAATACGTTGTTTGATGGCTGAAGTAAAAGAACCTTTTTCATGCCCGAATAATTCACTTTCGATTAACTCTGTTGGAATAGCAGCACAGTTTACTTCTACTATAGGGCCAGAAGCCCGGTTACTTTTTTCATGTATCCAACGGGCCACCAGTTCTTTACCTACCCCATTATCTCCGGTAATTAATATCCTGGCATCTGTAGGAGCTACTTTTTCAATCGTTTCTTTTATTTTTTTGATGGGTGATGATTGACCAATCATTTCCTGCACTTTGCTCACCCTTCTTTTCAGCACTTTAGTCTCAGTAACCAGGCTGCTTTTATCCATTGCATTGCGGATGGTAATGAGCAGGCGGTTTAGATCTGGTGGTTTGGAAATAAAGTCGTAAGCTCCCTTCTTAACAGCCTCAACAGCGGTTTCAATATTACCATGCCCTGATATCATGATAATAGGAACATCAGGATTTATTTCACCAGCTTTTTGAAGAAACTCAATGCCATCCAATTTGGGCATTTTAATATCGCACAATACAAGGTCAAACGTTTTTTCCTTGAATTTTTTCAGCCCTTCTTCGCCATCAGCTGCTTCATCTATTTTATAGCCTTCAAATGACAGTATCTCTGTCAGCGTTTTCCGTATTGCTTTCTCGTCATCTATAATCAGTATGTCTGCCATTGAAGGTTTTTTTAGAAGGACAAAAATAGTTGATTTGGATACAAGTTATGAGTTACGAAACCTTTGCCAGTTTCTTAAGAGAAGAAAAAACTCAATTTAAAAATCGCAGGGTGTTTATTCCGTAAAAACTCTAAAGCCCACCTGAGTATATTGAAGGATCAGGGGTTGGATGTTCCACCTTCGCTAAAGCTACGGTGGACAGGAAAAAATAGAAGCCGGGTAGAAACCCAGCCTCGTTTATAAAATCCAATATCCTATGAAAAACCAAGGCGAAGATGCAACTAAATAATCATAACGTTGCACAGTCGGCGAAATATATTTTTTTAATAGTATTTCTACCCCAAAAAGAAGGTCCCGCCAATGGCAGGACCTTTATACTTGTATAACCCAATTTCTTTAATTGATATTATATCCATAGCTGATGTAGTACAAACCACCCACAGCAGGACTACCAAAACCTGTACGGTTATAGTTGTTACCCCAATTGGTTCCACCTATACGGTAAACACTTTTGGTACCAATCGGACGATAAGTAACTTGTGCATCAACCGTAGCAAAAGAAGGCAATGTTCCTTTTACAAAAGTTCCTTCATAAAAATTTTCATCCTGCCACCTCATCATTATATTAAATCCGAAGCCTTTGCAAAAATTGTCATTCCTTACTCCAACATTCACCCTGTACTTAGGAGCATTGAAAAAAGTAACAAGGTTTGCCGGCGCATCTTTCAGTTGGTCGGAGAATACGTTTGCAGTCAGGTAGTAGTTCTTAAAGGGGTTGTAATCAAGCCCTATACCCCATCCAATAGCTTTTACAGTTTCAGGTGCGTTTTGTGTATAAGAGATATTGGTAGTGCTGAAAGGAGAAAGCAGGTCAGTATTAACTCCTGTTCTCGCCTGACCCACAACTATCGTAGCCAGGAAATCCTGGTAGCGACTGTAGTACACATACGCATCTACCATTAATTTCTTCATTAAAATACCTTTATAACCAAGCTCATAGGAACCCACAGTTTCAGGAGTTACTTCTTTGTAAACAGCAGGAACAAGTGCAGCAGTACCACCACCAGAACGGGCAGCAATAATACTGGCAGCTGTATATCCCTGGAATGGAATAGTATTTAATTTATAGAAACCCTGGAATTCAGGGAGACATCCGATTAACACAGCCGTTCCTGTAGAAAGGGCTATATATTGGTTTTGCATGGTAGGGAAACGGTAAGCCGTTTGGAAAGATAATCTCAGGTTATTATCTTTTGCCACCTTGATCAATGCCGTAAACCTTGGAGTGAATTTACCTTTAAAGTTGGTTTGTTTGTCGTAACGAACAGATCCGCTTAGTGTAAGTACATCACTAAACATTTTTTTACGCAACTGGATGTATCCACCTGTTTCGCTTATTTTGATATTACCACGGTTGGTAATTTTGGCATAGCCAATCAGGGTATCAGTATTATCTGCAAATAATGTTCCTTGGGAATTCAGTACATATTGCTTCCATTGAACACCGCCAATTACTTCTACTTTATCAGAGAATCTACCTACATCTGAAAGGTTAATTTGTGCCTCACCTGCCCACAGGTCAGTTTTATCAAGGAACAAAGCACCACCGTTTTTAATAGGTGTAGTCCTTACTTTTTTAAGTGCATTAGAATAGGCTGTAGTACCAGGTAATAAACGACCCACATCAGCAGCATTTCGGGCAGCCGCATGCAAATTAAAACTACTTGGAGGAAGACTAACAGAACCAGTCTGACGCAACGTTTCTGAATAGGTAAGTATATACTGACCAATCCAGGAAGAACTGATACCAGGCAACCCAAGGGCAGCAGATGGTGCTGTTGGTTTCCAGGCTTCATTTACAAAGGCACCCGCTGCCGAAGCATTGTATGATTCACCTGCATTTTCCTGAGTAGTGTATGCCCTTACAAACCAATTTTTAGATCTTAACTCTAATTTATGCTGAGCCATTTTCAGGTTGCGGAGAGAATAACGGTCGGCACCGGTATAAACTGTGGTTCCTGTTCCAACATAAGAGTTTAATGAAGCTTCAAGGTTGTCAGTAATCTTATAATGAAGACCTGCAACAAATTTTGCATTCAGGTTGCCATAATCAACAAGATGTTTCTCTTCATAACCTGTTCTTGTTACATTATTAGTTGACCTATCTGCCGGGGTGGCTCCAAAATAGTTTCTTGAATTTCCCAAATAGAATGGGACGAAAAGCTGTGCTGCTCCTTGTAATGCAGTAGGAAATAAGCCAATAAAGCTTGCCACCTGTGCATTCGTTGGATAGGTTGGGTTTCCGATAGCACCAAAATAGCCAGCTGCCGAATTATTTAAATTGACAAGACCTCCTGTTGCCCCCAAAACACCTCCATTTATTGTAGCCTGCAATATCTGCGATAAAGCAGGAATATTCACACTTGTTTCATCACCATACGTATTGATGCCGTTAAAGTCAGAAGTGTTTTGACGGTTTCCAGTTGACAATGCAAACAAACCAGTTGGGTCTAATCTCTTGTTCCTGTAATCCTCAGCCTGCCAGTCGTTACCTTTTATCAGTTCAGCAGCAATCTTTATAGCAAACTTATTTTTAAAGGCTTTAGCCCAACGGAAAGACCAGTTATAATAAGGGGAAGCACTGCGTTGCCTGCTATCTACATGCATTATACCTTGCTTGATATTATAGCTTAATCCAGTATATTTAAATGGGCTTTTGCTATTGATAAGTATTGTTCCGTTCATACCACCAGAACCATACAGGGCCGATGATGCTCCGGGCAATATTTCAATATTGTCAACATCCAGATCGGTTAAACCGATTATACTACCCACTGCAAAGTTCAAACCGGGAGCCTGGTTATCCATCCCATCAATCAGTTGTATTAAGCGGGTATTACCACTACTTACAAAGCCACGGGTAGTAACAGTGCGGAAACTCAAACTGGCGGTATGTACATCCACCCCTTTCATATTTCCAATAGCCTCATAAATACTTGGAGCAGCAGTATTTTTAAGTGCAGAACTGCTTAAACGTTCTATAGTAATCGGGGACTCCAATATTCTGGTTGGCACACGGTTGGCAGCAACTATTACTTCCTGACCCATCACTGTGTTTACTTTCAATTCAACATTAACAGGTTGGGCAGCATCTGAAACTGTTACCTCCTGTGCATCATACCCACCGGTAGAAGTAAATATTAGTACAACGGGCAGTTTTGATACTTTAATGCTAAACTCACCATTAGGATCGGTATAGGTTCCCTGACTGGTGCCTTTTACGGCAACAGTAACAGCGATTACACCTTCTTTTGAAGTTCCGTTACGGACAGTTCCGGATACAGTAACTGTCTGGGCATTAGCAGCAATCGTTAACAAAACAGCCATCAGCCAGGTAGCTAAATAGCGGTAGCTTTTTCTCATAATAAGAAGATTTAAGTTTTGGAATTTGATGGAAAAATAAGCAATGTAAAGTTTATCTAAAAATTTAATTTTAAAGGGAAAAGTATAAAATGTTGAAATCTAAAAGCAGCCAGAAATGGGTTATTTTTATCTCTTTCATACTTTCGAAAAATGAGTGAATTTTCTTTCCCAAATCAAACAGCTTTTTATCGTGGAAAGGTTCGTGATGTTTATTCCATCGGCAGTAATTGGCTGGTGATGATTGCCTCCAACCGCATCTCTGCTTTTGATGTTATTTTACCCCGCCCCATCCCTTACAAAGGACAAGTACTGAACCAGATTGCTGCATACATGTTGAATGCAACCCGGGATATTTGCCCTAACTGGCTGGTAAATGTTCCTGCACCCAATGTTTCTATCGGTAAACGCTGCGAACCATTCAAAATTGAGATGGTGGTAAGAGGAAACCTGACTGGCCATGCCTGGAGAACCTACTCCGAAGGAAAGAGAATCTTGTGCGGCGTTACTATGCCGGATGGAATGAAAGAAAATGATTATTTCCCCTCTCCCATCATTACTCCAAGCACTAAAGCATCCGAAGGGCATGATGAAGATATTTCGGCAGAAGAAATAATTAAAACCGGATTGGCCACTTCGGATGAATGGAATGTTTTATCAGGGTATGCATTAAAACTTTTTGCGAGAGGAAAAGAAATTGCTGCTAAACAAGGATTGATTCTAGTTGATACCAAGTATGAGTTTGGTAAAATAGGCAATACTATTTACCTGATGGACGAAATTCATACGCCTGACAGTTCGAGATATTTTTATGCAAATGGCTTTGAAGAAAGACAAGATAAAGGTGTCCCGATAGCTATCGGGAGGCAAAAACAATTGAGCAAAGAATTTGTAAGAGAATGGCTGATTGCCAACAATTTCATGGGGAAAAAAGGACAAACTGTTCCGGAAATGAGTGACGAATGGGTAGACACCATTTCCAAAAGATATATTGAGTTGTACGAAAAAGTGATTGGTGAAAATTTTATACCCCAACAGTTAAGCGATGAAGAAACCAACCAGAATATCATTGATTCATTGAAAAATTTTTAGCTATGCAAAAGATGCTATTTGTTGGTGCGACTGGTATGTTGGGTAAACCAGTAGCCCGTCAATTAATCATAGCAGGTTTTGATGTAACCCTGCTGGCAAGAGATACCAACAAAATGCAACAATTGTTTCCTGGTACAAAAATTATCCCGGGAGATGTGTTTGATAAAGGAAGTTTAAAAAAAGCATTTGCCGGACATGATATTGTTTACATGAACTTATCTGTCAACCAATCATCCAAAGAAAATCATCCGCAAACAGAACGGGAAGGGATTGCAAATGTAATAGCCGTTGCAAATGAAACAGGTATTAAACGAATTGGTTACTTGTCATCATTAGTTAAAAATTACCAGGGCATGAATGGTTTTAACTGGTGGAGTTTTGACATCAAACACAAAGCGGTGGATGCTATTCGTTCATCAGGCATTGCTTATTCCATCTTTTACCCTTCCACATTTATGGAATGCCTTGATCAACAAATGCTGAAAGGAAATAAACTGATGATGGTAAACGGTTCGGCGGCGAAGATGTGGTTTATAGGTGCTGAAGATTATGGTAAGCAAGTAGCAAAAGCATTTCAAATAGCCGGCAATAGCAACCAGGAATACGTTATACAGGGTGTGGATGGATATGACTGGAATGAGGTGGCTGAAATCTTTCTTCGAAATTATAAAAACCCAGCAAAGACTATGACGCTGCCACCCGGAGTATTAAAGTTCCTTGGCAACTTCAGTCAAAAAATGAATTATGCCTATAGAATCTGTGAAGCATTGAATAAATATCCGGAAAAGTTTGAAAGTGAAAAGACCTGGAATGATTTGGGTAAACCACAAACAACTCTATCAGCATATGTGAAAAGTCTTTAACAAAAAAGCCCTGTCTCGTTTGAAATGAGACAGGGCTTACTGTTAATTATGTTAACCTTTTATTTCTTAAATACGGTAGTCGCTTTTTTAAACTCTCTTTTTGCAGCCGTGCCATCTGCATTTTTTCCACCATAAGGGCAATAATAATCAAGTGCATCCTGGGCTTCTACATAGCTGAGCCAGTAGTCGGTAACTGTACCGGTAAATACAACTCCGCTTGAATAGTTATACATTTCTCTTGTTCCCCGGTTGCTAAAGTTGCCATATACAATGCTTCCTTCATAAGGTTTGTAGCTGCCAAAGGCCTTTACAATGTTAAAGCCATAGTAGGTTTCCACTACAAAATAGCTGCAATAGGTATCACTGTAAACTACTTCACCCTGTTCTTTTGATAACCAGTAATTTTCATTGTTTGCAGGAAGACTATTTTTAACACAGCTACTGAGAAAAAGGGTGATAAAAAGCATCCCGATAGCTATCGGGACTGATAAAGTAAATATTCTTTTCATGACTTTAGGTTTTAAATTGTTCAGAATTTTTGTTAGTCATACTAACTATGACAAGATTGTGCCAGACCATGTCAACGGTGGTACTCGTTTTGTTAAAATCATTTAAAAAAGAGATATTCACTTTCTAAAACAGCCCGCATGAAGCTTTTCTTTTCTACTATTTTATCCCTGCTTTTCCTGTCATCTTCTTCACAAGAACACTATATGATTATTGGTACTTACGATTCGCCAAAAAGCGAAGGTGTGTATGTTTATAAATTCAATAGTGCAGATGGTTCGGTAAAAGAAATAAGCCATGTTAAAACTTCGAATCCATCTTTTGTAACCTTTTCTCCCAATGGAAAATTTGTGTATGCTGTGCATGAGACAGCACCACAGGATGGTAAAGGCGGTGACATAGCGGCATTTACATTTAATAAAGAAACGGGAATACTTACATTCATCAACCGTCAGCTTTCCGGTGGCGACCACCCATGTCATGTAGAAACAGATAAGACAGGTAAATGGTTATTCGCTTCCAACTATAGCAGCGGAAGTTTATCAATCCTTCCAATTAAAACAGATGGAAGCCTTGGCATTGCAACTACGATTCAGCACACAGGTTCCGGAAAAAATCTGCAGCGGCAGAAAGGGCCTCATACACATGGTGCAATAATTTCTGATGATAACCGATATTTGTTTGTTACTGACCTCGGCATTGATAAAGTGATGATCTATTCTTTCGATGCCAATACAGGAAAGCTAATTCCTTCGAAACAGCCCTATGTTCAATCAGTACAAGGCTCAGGGCCACGGCTTTTCACTTTTCACCCTAACAATAAGTTCGCCTATGTAATAGAAGAACTTACCGGAACAGTAAGTGTATATAAATACAAAAAAGGAAAATTAAATGTAACCGAACGTATTAGCACCATGCGGCAATATGATACCAGCTTTGCCGGCAGTGCAGATATCCATGTATCACCTGATGGAAAGTTTTTGTATGCTTCCAACCGTGGAGATGTTAATACGATTGCGATATTTAGTATTAATAAAAAAGATGGCAGGCTTACACTGCTCGGTCATCAATCTACCTTGGGCAAAACACCCCGCAACTTTAGCATTGACCCGTCAGGCAAATTTCTGTTGTGCGAAAATCAAAACAGTGATGAGATTGTGATTTTTAACAGAGATATAAACACCGGTTTACTTTCTGATTCGGGAAAAAGAATTGCTGTTGGTAAACCTGTTTGTATTAAATGGATGCCCGGCCAATAATTACTTCAGATTTTTCAACCTGATTTTTGCCTTATTAAAAACGTTTCTCCCCTTATCAATTCCTGCCCGTTGTTTCTTTTGTTCTTCTTCCGGCAAATGAATAAATTCAAAACATTTGGTGCTGCAAGTTCCTTCCATCTTCGTTTTACATTCATCACATTGAATAAACAAAAGATGGCAGGCGTCATTCACACAATTAACATGGGTATCGGCAGGCTGGCCGCATTGATGGCAATGGGAAATAATTTCATCGGTAACCCTCTCCCCCAGCCGTTGGTCAAACACAAAATTCTTTCCATGAAATTTATTCGGCAGCCCTTTTTCTTTTGCCTGGTTTACATAATTGATGATGCCTCCTTCCAGGTGAAATACATTCTTGAACCCTTTATGCAGCATATAGGCAGATGCTTTTTCGCAACGGATACCTCCGGTACAATACATGATGATGTTTTTCTCCTTATCAGCTTTCATCATATCCACTGCCATCGGCAATTGCTCCCGGAAGGTATCACTCGGCACTTCAATCGCATCCTCAAAGTGTCCTACTTCATATTCATAATGATTCCGCATATCAATCACCACTGTATCCGGGTCATTCGTTAACTGATTGAACTGTTCGGCGTTTACATATTTTCCCTTGTTGCCCATATCAAACTCCGGGTCGCTGATTCCATCGGCAACAATTTTAGTCCGCACTTTCACATCCAGCACATAAAAACTTTTGCCGTCATCATCCACGGCCACATTTAACCGGATACCATTCAGGGGTTTGATAGAATATAAGTATTCTTGAAAGCTATTGAGGTTAGCCGTTGGCAAACTTAGTTGTGCATTGATGCCTTCTTCCGCCAAATAAATTCTACCCATCACACCCAGTTCTTTCAGTTGCCTGTACAATTCATCTCTGAAAGCGGAAGGCTCTTCTATTTTGAAATAACAATAAAATGAAATGGTAGTTCTTGGAGTCGGGTCTTTTAGAATAAGTTCTTTTAACTCCTTACGGAAGATACGATTGTGTAGTTGTGCCATGTCGTTTAAATTTTATTCAGCCAGCGGCAGAACCCAATTGTCCCGCCTGAGGCGGGAGGCAAAATTCTTAAATCAGGGCAAAGATAAGCTAAGAGGTTACTTTTGACAAGTTTGTAAAGGAAGTGAGTATAGTTTTTATTAATTACAAAGACACTGGAGTATGAGAAATTCACCGCAGAGAACATGAGAAAAGGAGATTTCGCAGAGACCTCAGCGTTAACTTGGCGTCCTCCCGTTCTCTGAGGTAAAAAAAGGGGACTACGGCCAATCGTCATTACCCCTGTTTCCTTTGCGGCTTAGTCCTACCTTAAACCCGGTTTGCCAGGGTTTTCCATTCTGAAATGATTGCACAAAATCAACCCTGAACTGTTTTAGAATATTATCAAAACCAACGAAATATTCGTAGTAATATTTACTGCTGTTAATGTATAAGCCATTAACACCTGCTACCAGGTAAAGATTTAATTTTTTTATTCCTGGTATTTTATTGGTAAGAAATCCATTGAAATTATGTTCGATGTGAGCCAATGAGTAAAACTTTGCTGTATTGCTATATTCGTAAATGGGTAGTAATTGAAAACTATTTACATACTCGGTGGCAAAGCTGGAAAGATTACCATTAAAATGCATGTAATCGGGTGCTTCTACATTGCGGTTGTTTAAAAATCCTCCCACTCCTAATTTATACTGAAGTTTTCCCTGCAAACGAAAATTCATGTTATCAGCCATTGTGAATTTCCATTTGCTGAAATCAGCATCATTACCCAATAAAGTACCCAGGGTTTGTGTGTATAGCAAATCGAAAAGCGGCATTTTAGATCCGATACTTATTTTTCTATCTGGCAATTCGATATACTTTGTTCCCGGTTGCCAGCTAATGCCCAACAACCCTGTCAATGATTGATGGCGTTGAATATTCCGGGTAAGTAATTCTGTTGGATAGTTGGGGGTATATGCCCTGTTGGGTTTATCCTGCCAGGTATAATTGGTCTTATTTTCCAGCGGTTGTCTATCCTGGTATTGAAAAGCAGTGGTAATAAAAAGCCCGTTGCCCAGGCCTTGCTTATACCTGCCCCGTAAAAATGCAGCTTCATACGTTTTCATCCGGTTATCTTCATTACGCAATGATGAAAGAGAATTTCCCCGCTGCCCTATCGGGCTATTATTGAAGAATTGAAAAACCCTTTTGCCGCCTGCAACACTTAGGGAAGCAGCATATTTTTTCCCAAACGTATACACTACTCCAAGATGAGCATTAAAATGCTTATTGGTAAACCCATAACGGAGTACCGGAGATACAGCAATACTTCTCCTGCTGAAGGAATTAGTATCAAGGCGTTTTGTCCAGGTAACATCAGGATTTAAATACCAACCTTCTGCCGGGTTAAAACCTACGAGTTCCGTAAGTGGCCGGAAACTAAATGTAGTGCGGCTACGCTGGTAAGTAAAAGTTTGCTCAAGAAGCAGAGCCTGCAACGGCTTGAATTCATTTCGCTTTTTATCCAGCGAATCCAGGTAGCGGGGATTTTTTCTTACTATTTCCAAACTATCCTTTCGTTTATAATCTTTTACTTCTTCCACCATCAATGGAACTGGTCTTGTTCTTTCCCAATACTCCGCCGTTTTCTTATTTGAGCTATCCGTATATTTTAAAATAGTATTGTCAAAAGTCTTTTTGTCGAATAAAGGTTCAACCGTAAAGTCGGAATAAATATTTACAAAACTCCCATACGCATCGAACCCCAGAAACTTTACCGCCGGATAAATGACCTGGCTGGAGATATACCATACTTCCTTATTCAACGGCCTGTACAATTGTTCTACCCTCAATGTATCCATTACTTCCATCTGCGATGCTTTTGTAAGCAACAACTGAACCGAATGAATCCGCCAATCATCTGCTACTATATCAATATAGCCACTGAATAGTGGTTCGTATTTTCTTTTCGGTGTAACTTTTATGTGAGAGATTTCACGTCCATCTTCAAAATAAGTACCGTCTAATTTATAGCGGTAAAAATTCAATGCGTTTTCAGCAATAGGTGACACAAATCCCCGGGGATTGAGCCTTTCTCCAAAAGATACATTGTTGCTATAGAATGAAGTAAACCGGGGGGCACTTAATCCAAACCCGTCGCTTTGTCCGCTTACTTTGGATGAAATAACTTCTATCTTTTCCTTATTGGGTTTATTTACTGAATATTTAGAAACTGTTTCCGATAAGTAAAGCATTTTTTGCTTGCTGGTGTCGCCATCTTCGAAGTCCACTTTCCGACCTAAAACTTTTTTAGGATAATCTCTTAACCGTAACTGACCTTTTGTATAAACTTCGCATTGAAATGCAGATAACTGGCTTTCGTAGTAAGTTCTTTTCTTAATTGCATTGCGGATGATCTGATAGGCAGGGTCTTCCCGGTTCTTTATTATCACTTCTCCCAGAGTAAGTTCCTGCACCGTAAGAATAAAATTAATTTCCAGGTCTTCGTCTTTTGCAACAGTAATTTTTCTTTCTTCCTTTTTATAACCCACATACTGGCAAACCAATGTGTATTGGCCCTGCTCCAACTTTAATGAATACTTTCCTTCGCTGTTGGCATTGGTGCCTTTATTGTTCTCTTTAATAAAAACAGAAGCAAAGGGCAATGTTTTCCCATTGTTATCAGTAACATTCCCTTTAATTTTTTGAGAAAAAGTTATCAGAGAAAATAGTGAGAAAATAAAAATGAAGAAGGTTTGTTTCATAATAAATTGGTACGACAATATAGCTTCATCAAATGGTTTTTAGCACCATTACTGTCGCTTGTTTGGTAAGATTTAACATCATTTATCAGTAGCCCGGAGAAAACTTCCACTCATTGCTGCAAAGCCGGCTACAAGACCACCAACGATGCCGGTTAATAGTATCAATAAAAGTGCATTGCCCCCTAATGGAAGTACCGCCGCTACTTTTTTTGACAACACTCCATTATTCTTCATATCAATCCACCAGGCAAGGCCAGCCCATAAAAGAAAAACACCGAGCATACCAGCCAAAAATGCTTTCCCTGCTTTCTGATGTACCAGTACAGCTACCAGTAAAGAAGTAATGGCTATTCCCCACCAGGGAAGAAATAAACCACTAATAAAAGCCAGCAATGCAGTTAAAAATGTTGCCGTTAAAAATTTCATGTGTATTGGTTAATTAGTTTTCAGCAATTATAGAAACTATAAGAATATTGAGAGTCCTCATTATCACATCATCAAATTATCGCATTATCAAATTTTACTAAATTTCATTACCCATTTCACATTTTTATCCGTTCTGTCGCCATCCCGCATAAACCAAAGTTTGTTATACTTACCTTCTACCCAATTATTGAGAAAGTCGTCATAATATTTGCTGCCAGGATTTCCACTTTGTCCGCCGGGGTAAACACCATAAGCTTCTGTTGGTGTAGAGAGTTGTACAATCATGCGCCAGCTTGGTCCGTGGCTATGGGTAACAGCATTTACAATATTACCGGCACCACCCACTTTTAGTCCCGGCCTTGCAAATCCTTTTAAGTCTTTTATTAAATGATATACTGTCGGGTTTTTGAATTTAGTCCATTCCAATTTTCCCGCTGCCTCATCTTTTGCCAAACCAACGGATGCTTTTTTCAATGCTGTAGTTACTACATCATACAATGTTTCTTTTTCAGGAGTAGTAATATCATCAATAAATTTCATTGCCGTGTCTTTCTTGAGCAATTCCATAGTTGTTTGCTCAGATGGCCAGGGAGAAATCGGTTTAGTTCTTGTCAAATCATCTTGCCAGATGCCCATCATTAAACTATCCATCCAGCATTGATAAATTGTTTGCCCTTTTGAATCCGGCGAACCCATCAAATCCCAGTTCTTAACAAGGTCGAGGTATTTTTTTTCTGAAGTAGTCAAACCCGGTTCTTTTACATAGCTCAGCAAAATGCTTCTGACATCTTCTGCTGTAGTATTAAAATAATTGTTCTGCAACTGCATCATATCAGTTGGTGTAATACCCGACATGGCTGCTAATTTTCTTTCAATAGTAATGCCTCTTGCAGTGACATAACTACCGGGTATGAAGTAAGGATACGTTGAATCAACAGGCCGCTGGTTGGCACTTTCTAAAAATCCTCTTTCCGGGTTCTTACTATGCGGATTTTCTGTTTGTGGAATAAATCCCTGCCACATGTAGCTGCTGTCCTCTCCCGGCATTATATACAATCCCTGCCTGTCCCACCGGGCGGGAAATCTTCCCTGCTGCCAGATAGCAATATCGCCGCCTTTAGAAGCAAAGACAAAATTCTGGCCGGGACACTCAAATGTGCTGATAGCAGCAGCATAGTCATCATAGTTTTTTGCCCGGTTCAATTTATAAAATGTAACCGCTTCATTGCTGGCATCATGCGCCACCCAGCGAACAGCGAGGTTCCTTTTATTGGATAAATCATTGGAAAAACTTTCATCGAACATTACCGGGCCAAAGACAGTATACGCCACTGTGTCAAGAACATCCTTACCCCCTTTCACATTTATCGTTTCTACTTTGCGGGTTGTTTTCTCCCATTTTCCGTTGAACCAATACTCTTCTTTCGTTTTGTCTTTAAATTTTATTTCATAATAATCTTTTACATCCCGCTGTGCATTGGTAACGCCCCAGGCAATACTGTCATTAAAACCAATGATAACAAACGGGCTGCCGGGCAATGAAACACCATATACATTACTGGTGGGTGTCCGCAATTGCATTTCGTACCAGATAGAAGGCAATGATAATTCAAGATGCGGATCATTACAAAGAATGGGTGAACCGCTTTGTGTTTTACTACCTGCCACTACCCAGTTGTTACTACCATTGTTTATATCAGGCTTTGAAATTTCATGCGCCGTCACTGTTTCTTTTTTACCAAAATATAAAGAGTCGGCAGTTTCAGGTTTAATGGGAACGATTCCCGGTTTCTCAAATGTTGTTCCTTTTGGAACTATTGGTTCTAATGAATCCGGTACCTGCGGGTACATCATTTTTAATTCGTCCGGGATGAATACCGACTTTGCATTGGTGTTGGCCAAATCATTTTCTGTTCCTGATGACAGCATTTTTGCCATCATCTTTAATAACAAAGCAGTACGGATGTTAGTCCACTTTTCTGGTGTAATGTCGAGCAATTTATATTCAATCGGAATTTCACTTGCCTTTAATGAGCTGATATAAGCATTTACGCCGTTCGTGTAAGCATCAAACATGGCTTTTGATTGCGGGTCTTTGTCCACTTCTTTCATGGCATTTTCTGCCGCATACACCATTCCCAATCTTCTTTGCTCTTTATCAAAGTTGATGGCTTTTTTGCCGGCAATCTCACTGGCTCTTCCTTCAGCTGCTTTGGTTTGTAAATCCATCTGGAACAAACGGAATTTTGCATGCAGGTAACCTTGGATGAAATAGAGGTCTTCGTCATTCTCCGCAAATACATGCGGAACCAGTCTTTCATCCAGATAGACTTCGGCTTTTCCTTTTAACTCAGGAAAAGAAAGGTCGCCATCAAAACGCTGACCGGACGGCTCAGCATTCTGCCACAAACCGTGTTGAGGACTTATAAATTTTCCCAGTGGCATGGGCAATGGGCCAAGCGGACGGTTGAAGGCAAATACAAGCCCGGCTGTAACTATTGTTGAAATGGCAAACGGAATGATACGCATAGGCAAAAATGATGGGGAAAGATAAGAAGAAAAGAAATAACCTCCTGTCCCCTAAAGGGGAGATTTAAATCAACAAGCCGGATTTCTATACTTTCTGACAGAAACTGGATTAATCACCGAAAAGAAACATTTATATTATCAATAAACATCTCTCATTACCAAAAAATTGGTGTTAATCTGTGTAATCTGTGGCTGAGTGTATTCTTTTTCGCTAATTTCATTTCTTAATAAAATAAATAACTATGCCAGTATTAATTGTAGTCGGTGTGCTTGCAGTAATTGCCATTTGGTTGGTAAGCCTGTACAACGGATTGGTTCGTTTGCGCAACAGAAGACAAAATGCTTTTGCGGATATAGATGTGCAACTCCGCCAGCGGCATGACCTTGTACCACAGTTGGTGGATACGGTGAAGGGGTATGCAGGACATGAGAAAGAAGTATTGATAAAAATTACCCAGGCCCGCACTGCGGCTATGGCTGCCACCACCATTGATGGAAAAATTGTAGCAGAACAACAACTGACAACCGCCCTTGCCGGATTGAAAGTGCAGGTAGAAGCTTATCCTGATTTAAAAGCCAATCAGAACTTTTTACAATTACAAGAAGAACTCAGCGATATTGAAAACAAACTGGCTGCAGCAAGACGCTTCTTTAATTCGGCTACTACGGAGTATAACAATTCTGTTGAATCGTTCCCAAGTAATCTGATTGCAAAAAACTTTGGTTTCAAACGGGAAATTATGTTTGACCTGGGAGAAGATTCAAGGAAGCAAATGGAAGAACCACCAAAGATTAATTTCTAGCCCCCATCTCCGCCAATTGGCGGAGAGTTATGAGTATGCAATACATTGGCCTCGACAAACAGATTCGTAAGAATAATTTCAATTCAGTGTTATTATTAATAGCATTCCCGGCATTACTGCTGGCAATGCTTTATGCAATCGTTTATTTTCTGCAAAAAGAACATGGCACTGACCCCAATACACTTTTTCTGCAATCAGCTCCGGCTGTGCTTGGGGGAGTTGGTGTATGGTTCCTGATTGCATGGGCCGGTCATTCCACTTTTATCAGGATGGCCACCGGCAGTAAGACATTGGACAGGACAGAAAACAAAAGGGTTTATAACCTTGTAGAGAATATTTGCATCTCACAGGGGATGACGATGCCGAAAGTTTACATCATCGAAGATGATTCGCTGAATGCTTTTGCCAGCGGCATCAATAACCGCAGCTATTCCGTTTCTCTTTCAAGAGGTATCATTAATAAATTAGATGATGATGAACTGGAAGGTGTGATTGCCCATGAAATAACTCATATTAAGAACCGGGATGTTCGCCTGCTGATTGTGTCCATCATCTTTGTTGGCATTTTTGCCTTTCTGGCAGAACTGGCTTTTCGCAGTCTTCGTTTTGCAGGCTCCGGTAAAAAAAGCAAGGATAGTAAAGGCAGCGGTGGAATAATTTTAATAGCTATCGTAGTTACAGCCATTGCTTATTTTATTTCTATCCTTCTTCGATTTGGCATCAGCCGCAAAAGAGAATATCTCGCAGATGCAGGTGCCGCAGAAATAACAAAGAAACCGTATGCTCTTGCCAATGCATTACGAAAAATTTCCGGCGACCCGCTGATAGAAGCTGTTGAAAGCCGGGATGTAGCCCAGTTGTTTATTGACAACCCGAAACCATCTGTACACAAATCTGCTTCCTGGGATAATATGTTTGCAACACATCCGCCGATTGAAAAGAGGATAGAGTTGCTTGAACAATTTTAGCCTCTCTGCCCTCCGCAGGAGGGTTCTTAGTCTTCAATGTATTGATGTTTTCTTTACTTATTTGGAAAGCCGAATTATGAAATCCAGAAGAACCTTACTGATTTTATGGCAGTAACTTTTAATAGCGATAAAGTAGTTTAAAAAATCGGGTTCTAAAGTCCCCCATGCGGGGGATTTAGGGGGCTTTCTATTCCTTCCCCCCAAGCATTGGTACAAAAGAGAAATGATCGAAGACTTCTTCCTTTAATGCTCCATTTTCTAATTTAGTAATCCGCATCATTTGTTGAAGGTCTCCTGCCCCAAGCGGAATCACCATCATACCACCGGGCTTGCCTGCCGTGGCAGGTTTTAGTTGCTCAATTAATTTTTGTGGAATTTCCGGTGCGGCGGCAGTAATGATTACTCTGTCAAACGGGCCATAGGTAGGTAAGCCCATGTAGCCATCACCATAAAAAAATTTAATGGATTTGTATTTTTTTAGAAATTCAAATGATTTATTCGAATCAAACAATTTTTTTTGGCGTTCAATGGTATAAACCTGTGCACCCATTTCTGCCAGCACCACCGCCTGGTAAGCACTGCCGGTTCCTATTTCCAGCACCTTCATAAACGGTTTTATTTCCAGCAACTGACTTTGATACGCAACAGTATATGGTTGTGAAATAGTTTGTCCTTCACCAATGGGAAAAGCCTTGTCTTCATACGCCTTTTCATCAAAAGCAGAATCCAGAAAATAATGGCGGGGTACTTCTAATATTGCATCCAGCACCCTGTCATCAGTAATGCCTTTGGAATGGATAAGCTGTACCAATTTTTTGCGAAGGCCTTTGTGGCGGTAAGTGTCGTCTGTAGGTCTGCTCATGAAAATAAGGTGGTTACCCTTCGGTTTATTTGGTTTCTCTTTTATTGTAAGCTGCAACGTTGGGGCCTGCAACGGCTGAATTTATTGTCTTTATTATTTCATCAAACATTTTCATGATGGTGTCATAGATGTTGAAGGGGCAGTGATAATAATTACCGGTATCGGGAACTTTACTAAATTTTGTTTAAAAGAAAGGCTGCTGTCAAAAGTGATCAGGTGAGTAAATCCTGCATCCATCATCAACTATAGCAGTTCACCGTTATTTTTAGAATTCCATTTTTGTTCTGAAATTGTTGATACCTGAATTTCTCTTTCTGAAAAACGGTATCTGAGTTTGACCGGCACATTTTCATCAAGCAATAATTTCATTTATTTTCTCCAATTTAAAGTATTGAAATAACCTGGCCGCCGATTCCAACAACCCCTGTACCTGATCTTTCGATACGCCGGGAAAGTTTTCAAAAAAATCATCCAGACCGACACCGGCTTCCAGGTGATAGAAAAGGATATCAACTGTAACTCTTGTTCCTTTAAAAACAGGCTTGCTCCATTGAATTTCCGGAGACACTGTTATGTAGTTGTAAAGATTCACGGTTTAAAATTAATAAATATTACCGGGTTTTTACAGGCTTTTTTGCGGATGCTTTTGTGACGGTAAGAGTGTTCAGTTGGTCTCAAAAGTTGGTTGCAAGATATGGGATAGAGTATAAAAAGAGAAAAGTAAAAAAGTGGATTGTCCTAACAACAATACAAAATGTATAACACCAATCTGTTGATTTTCAATGGCGAAATAATTTCATATCCTGCGTCTTATAGCATAAATTTGAGAGTTGGGCGCAATTAGGACACCCACC
>Ga0163150_10000977_pt1 | contig 50508 bp, 43 predicted proteins | sample OliLakLV19P2IB_FD_148628 | JGI IMG/M metagenome (GOLD analysis project Ga0163150, IMG submission 148628) | Freshwater microbial mat bacterial communities from Lake Vanda, McMurdo Dry Valleys, Antarctica - Oligotrophic Lake LV.19.P2.IB | ecosystem: Environmental > Aquatic > Freshwater > Lake >... | reverse complement strand
CGCGCATACGAATCGGCAGCGAATTGCACGCGCGTTGGCTTCGAAACACGGCGGTGATGCCCGAACCATTCAAAGATCGCCCGGTCCCGATACGCCGTATCCCAGGCATTATGCCGCACCGAGCGGTACTCGGCGTACTCTACGGCGACGCCCGCATCGCGAAGGCGCTGCACCCAGGCGCGAGTCTGGACGGCCGGGACTACCGGGTCGATCTCACCCTGAAACACCTTCACCGGCACGTTCTGCAAGTTGCCCGCCAGCTCTTCCAGCCCGTCCGGAACCGCCGGGCAGACCGCCGCCACCGCCGCCCAGATATCCGGCCGCGTCATCCCAAGCCACAGCGCACCACCACCCCCCAGAGACAGCCCAGTGAGATACACCCGGTCCGGGTCGACGCGAAACCGGCGTTTCACATCGGCCAGTACGTCCAGCACATCCTTTTCCCCGATGCCCCGATACCCCATGTCGCCGCGGGCCAGCGGACTGGCCACAATGTAATCCACGTCTCCAAGCGGCGGAAACACGCGCGAGGCCAGCACGTCCGATTCGCCCGGCAGGTTGCCTTTGCCGAACACCCGGCGAAGGTTCAGCCGGTGGTTTGAGCCCGCTCCATGGAGGCTGACCACCAGCGGCCATGTACGGTCGGGGGAGTAGTTGCGCGGAACGTACAGCGCATAGGGCTGGTCGGAATCGTCGACATCGGACAGGAAGGTGACTACCTGTGGACCGGGCGAGAACGTTTGCGCCGCCGCAACCATCAGCAGCAGCGCGGCCGCAATCCCAGTCCTACGCAAGCTTACACTCCGGCAGAACGTCCTTCAGCCAGTCGCAGAACCAGTTTCGATAGTCGTCCAGCAACGCCTTTTGGGACGCGCTGGCGGGAGAAGAGTTTGGCCCGAGCGTCATGCCTCGGAGACAGGCGGCCTCGCGAACGCCTACCGGGGTGGGGAAACGGTCCAGCCACGCGATGAACTCCGTCAGCCTCGTCTGCAGCTTCGCCGCTACCTCGGTATTGCCGCCTCGAATCGCTGTGTCGAGCGCCACTATAAGTTCTGGCACGGCGCAGGCACACCCGGAAATGACTCCGTCGATTCCCTCGCTGACCGCTGGCGTAAACAGCCCATCGTTGCCCAGCGTCAGCGTGAACTCCGATTCCCGTCGCGCTGCCACCAGGGCGGAAAAATCATCCCAGGAGCCAGCAGAGTCCTTAATTCCCTGCACCACACCCTCGCGCAACAATTGCACGAGACGTCCACCGGGATCCCGTTTCCGAATTGCGGCAGATTGTAAAGCAAGGTCGGAATCGGAATATCGGCTTCGTCCCGGAATCGATAATAGAACGCGAGTATGTCGGCGGGACTGTAGCGGAAGAAATACGGCGGGGCCAGCAAAACACCGGCAGCTCCGGATGCTTCGGCTGCCCCGGCCAGTTCCACAGCGCCATCCAGATTTGAGTGCGAGACGTTGACAATCATGGGCACTCGGCTTCGTTTCGGCGCCAGACCCATCACCCGCATCCGCTCAGAATTGGAGTAGTGGACGAACTCGCCCGTTGCCCCGAGCAGCGCAATTCCCGCCACTTTTCGCTCGCTCAGGAAGTCGATAAGCTCCCACATCACGCCCAGGTTGATGTCCTGGAGACCAAGACGGCGGGGAGTGATGGCCGCTGCGTAAACACCTTTAGGGAGGCTTGTCATAAACTTACCCGCACGTCACCTGTTATACAATGGCCGTGCCAAAGGAGCCGAATATGAGCACGGTAATGTCCCACAGCAACGCTGTCAGTGTGTCTCGAAGGTCGTTTCTGAACAAGGCCCGGATTGCGGGCGCGGCTGCGTCCGCGTTCACGATTATCCGCCCGGAACTCGTTCGCGGAGCGGGTAAGGAAATGGTAAAAGTCGGTCTCGTCGGTTGTGGCGGGCGCGGAACCCAGGCGATCGTCGATCACCTGCTGGCTACTGAAAATACGCAAATCGTCGGCATGGCCGACATCTTCGAGGATGCTTTGGAGGGCTCGCTCCGGAAACTGCGCGCGAATCCCAGACTGCGGGACAAACAGGAACGCCTGAAAATCGAACCCGACAAGCGCTTTGTTGGCTTCGACGCCTTCCAGAAGCTGCTGAAGAGCGACATCGACGTCGTCATGCTCGCAACGCCCCCCGGATATCGGCCGGAGCATTTCGAAGCCGCCATCAATGCCAAAAAGCACGTCTTCTGCGAAAAGCCGTTCGGCACCGACCCCACCGGCGTACGCCGCTTCATGGCCGCCGCGAAGAAATCCGAAGAGATGAAGCTGACCGTCGTCTCCGGCGCCCAGCGTCGATTTCAGAAAACCTACGTCGAGGCCGTCGACCGCATGAAGAGCGGCGACATGGGCGAGATCCTGGCTACCTACGCTTACTGGGTCGGCAGTCCGGTCATCCAACAGCGCGACGGCCGCAAGCCCAACTGGGGCGACATGGAATGGCAGCATCGGAACTGGTATTCCTACGTGTGGATTTGCGGCGATCAGATCGTGGAACAGCACCTGCATAACCTCGACGTCGTCAACTGGATCATGGGTACCCACCCGGTGAAAGTGGTGGCCACCGGCGGAACCACGTGGCGCCCGAAGAACGAAACGTATGGCAACATCTACGACCACATCTCAGCCGACTTCGAATACGCCAACGGCGTTCGCCTGTCCAGTTACTGCCGGCAGTTCCCGCGAGGTTCGGCCCAGAACATCAGTGAGCGCGTCGTTCTGTCGAAGGGCAAGTTCAGCAGCACGGAACTGCCGCGCACCGAAGTGAATCCGTATGAGGCCGAGCACACCGCACTGATGAAGAGTATCCGCCAGGAAGGCCCGTACATCAACCACGCCATGCCTGTGGCAGAGAGCACGCTCACCTGCATCATGGCTCGCGAGTCCGCTTACTCCGGTCTGGCGATCACCTGGGATCAGATCATGGCTTCCAAACAGGATCTGCAGCCGAAGGCCTTCGGCTACAACGAGAAGATGGAAATTCCGCCGCTGCCCGTGCCCGGCGAATACAGGTTCATCTAGAGCTGTAGCTAACGAGATTCCGGCGGAAATGGGATCTCCGACGTAGTGGTCTCCTGAATCGCGCGCCCGGAAGCGCGAGAGACCAGACGTCGGGGATCCAGCAGGTGCTGCGGCCGGAACAGCCGTAAGGACCACCGGTAACCAGGCTCAAACTCGACACCCAGGAAATACCCGATTTCACGAAACACACAATAACGAACGCGACCCTGTAGCTCTCCCTTGGGAAAGCTAATCTTTAGAATGGTTTGCAGAGGAACAGGCGAGTCCACCTGAATACAGGCGCCGGAGATGGAGATATCCTCCAGATTCGCCACAGTTCGGCGGGTCCGGCCACCCTTGTCCTTCCATTGCACATCGACAAGGTCCGCGCAAAGTAGCCGGGTTTCGGCCCTGCGGTTATACATACACCTTTCTTATCGGACGCGGCGCCAACCTGTGTTAGCTATTTCCTGGTACGTAAAATAACTTACTACTATCCACGGAGGGACATATACCGTAAACGCGATAATAACGCAACACCGTTAGCTACCGAGCTCTCCTGTTAGTACGACGTTTACTTCTACCCGAATGTTGCCTGCCTCGACGGGAGTTGGCATAGAATCTGCCGCCTGAGCCTTCATCATCATCACGCCGCGCTCGGCAAACTGCCGACCCTCTCCCTGGGTGTTCTCTTCAATACGCAGGATCCGGACAATCTTCATGCCCGCTCCGGAAGCCATTGCGTCGGCGTTGGCCCGGGCCTGACGAGTCGCCTCGGTCAGCGCCACCGCCCGCAGCGCCTGCTCATTGCGAAGGCTGAACTCGATCCCTCGAATCGCATTGGCCCCAACCCGCGACGCCGCGTCGATAATCTTGCCCGACGCATCCACATCCGGACTGGTCACCCGTACATTATTCGTCGCCGTGTAGCCGGTGATGGTGGGAGTGCCGCCCTCTTTCGGATACCGGTAGTTCGGCGAGATCCCGTAACTGACCGTCTGGATCTCTCCCTTCGCTCCCAGCACCTTCTTCAACTCCGTCACCACAGCAGTGAACTGGCGCGCATTGTCCGCACCGGCCTGCTGCGCCGTCGCCGCCTGCGTCACTACGCCAATATCGATTCGAACCTGATCCGGTTTGGCCGTCGCGGTGGCCGACCCCTGCGCCCGGACCGTGGGCTGGCGCCAGAAATTCGCGTCGGACGGAGGGGTCTGGGCGCCGAGAGTCAGCGCAGCCAGAAGCATTGTGGACCACAGATACCGCATCCTTCTACCCTAACTTGAATTCTTCCCCGATGTCGCGAAGCACAATCCGCCCCGCGTCTGACCCCGCGGCAGCCTCCAGGCGCTCCATGGGCTCCAGAAGCGGTTCCCGGCTGAGCAGGAAGGTCTGATGGTGCACCGGAAGAATCCGGTCTGCCCGAGCCTCATTGGTCATCCGCCACGCCTGTTCCGGCGTGCAGTGGAACCGGGTCCACGGGTTGTACGCGCCCACCGGCATGATCGCCAGGTCGGCACCCCCAACCAGTCCGAACCGGTCCGTGTCGGCAGTATCGCCCCCGAACACGAGCCGGTACCTTCCGGCCTCAATCAGATATCCGTTGTAGCCGCGATACGTGTCGGTGCGAAAGCGTGCGCCCCAGTGATTCACTTCCAGACCCCGTACGGTCACCGGCCCTACGCGAATCCGGTCCCCCCACCCAAGCTCGTGAACCGCGGCGAACTGACCGACGTGCAGCAGGTCGCTGGTGTGGCGCGCGGTCACAACCCACGTAGCCGCGTTCTCCAGCGAACGCAGAGACGGGATGTCGAAGTGGTCCATGTGGGCGTGCGAAAGCAGGATCAGGTCGATGTGCGGCAGCGCGTCGAACCCCAGCGCAGGCGCCGTCAGCCGCTTCACACCCAGAGTCAGCGGTCCGAAGTGGATCCCCGCCCGCACGCTGAACATCGGGTCCGTCAGAATGTGGAACCCGTCGACCCGCAGCAGCACGGTGCTGTGCCCCAGCCACGCCGCGTGCAGTCCCGTGTCGCCCCACTTCGCTACCTCCGGCACGTACCGCGACGGATGCACAGGTCGCTTCAGCTCACTTTGATACTGACGCCACAACCTGGGACCCGAATGGTACAGCAACGCCCCAGCGCCAGCCAGCCCGACACCACCCGTCGACAACAGCGTGCGCCTGCCGAGCCGGCGCTTTTCGGGAGGAAGGTCGTGGTGATTCACCAGCCATACCTCTCTTCCGTCCAGGGATCGCCGTGCATGTGATACCCGTTCCGTTCCCAGAATCCGGCCTTATCCTGAGGCAGGAACTCGAGCCGCGAAAGCCACTTGGCGCTTTTCCACGCATACAGCCGCGGCACAATCAGCCGCGCCGGACCGCCGTGGTTGGCGGGAATCGGCAAGCCATCATGCGTGAATGCAATCAGTGCATCGTCGGCGAGAAACTCGTCGACGGGCAGATTCGTGGTCCAGCCGGAATCGAGACCGTGGGCCAGCACGAACTTCGCCTCCGGCCGGAGCCCTCCGGCAAGCCGGACCAGTTCCCGTGTGCCGACGCCCTCCCACAGGTTGCCCAGGCGCGACCATCGTGTCACGCAGTGGAAATCGGCAAACACACGAACCCGGGGCAGTGCCAGAGCCTGCGCCAGATCGAGACTCAGCGGAGCATTCACCATTCCGTCGACGCGCAGCTTCCAGGTCTCCGGATCGAAGGCCGGCGTGCCCGATGCATCCAGCACAGGCCACTTTTTCGTCCGCGACTGGCCGGGCGGAATGCGGTTGGCACGGCGCGTGTCCGGGCTGACCACCACATCGGTTCCCAGACCTTCGGGCACCGGAATCGCGTCATCCTGCAGCTTCGGGTCGCGGTCGAAGAACACGCTGTCATTCTCGCACGGCCCCCGTTACAATTCGCCGAATTTGCAGACCGCCGAGTGAGTCATAATGGGGGCGTGGCGAACCGCATAAAAGAACTCGAGCTGCGCCTGGAACATACCGAACAGCAGTTGCGGTTGTTTCAAAAGATCAGCCGGTTCATGGTACGGGAACTCAGTCTGCAGGAAGTGCTGCAAGGCACTGTTTCGCTCGTGGTCGAGTTCATGCACTGTGATTCCTGTCTGGTTTATCTGCTGGACGGGGACCGGCTCGTCCTGTGCGCCTCCGACGACCCCACCACAGGGTCCATTGGGAAGGTATCGCTCAAGCTCGACGAAGGCCTCACCGGCTGGGTCGCCCGCGAACGCCGGCTGCTGGCGATTTCCCGCGAGGCCTACAACGATCCCCGCTTCAAGTACTTCAAGGACCTTCCGCAGGATACTTATGAAGCCTTCCTTTCCGTCCCGGTCCTGGCACGAAACCGGGTGGTAGGTGTGATCAACGTCCAGCACCGCGCGCCTCACACGCACAACGGCGGGGAACTCGAGATGCTTACCACGGTCGGCGAGCAGGTCGGCTGCCTGCTCATGCTGGCCCGCCTGGCAGCCAGTTCGCTGGATTTGACGCATCATGCCGAGTTGGTCTTAGCTTCGAAATGAAACTGGCGGCCTCGCTGCTTCTGCTTCTGGCCCCGGCGTTGCTGGTTGCCGAGCCACGGTGGGAGATGCAGTACTTCTACGACGAAGCCAAATCGTCGCTCACCCTGACTGACATCGCGTTCCCTTCCCCCAGCCGCGGCCTTGCGTCCGGCTGGATCACCGAAGGCAACAGAGTGAAGCCCGTCGTTCTGGTGACCTCCGACGCCGGAGTTCGGTGGACCCGGGTGCCGGTCTCCGAGGCCGGGCAGTCCCTCTACTGCCTCGACGAGACGGCCTGCTGGATGGTGACTGAAAAGGGCGTATGGTTCAGCGACGAAACCGGCAGGACGTGGCGCCGCATCCGAAAAACAAACGGCATCTCCGGCGTTCATTTCATCACCCGCGACCACGGCTGGATCTTCGGCCATCAGAAGCAGATGCTGGAAACCACCGACGCCGGGAAAACCTGGAAGCAGGTGCCCGAAGCCACCGCCGTCAAGACCGCTGTCGAGCGCACCGGCTTCTACGCAATGTCGTTCATCAATGAGAAGTCGGGCATTCTGACCGGGCGATCCGAACCCGCCGCTCCACGCAGCCGTTTCCCGATATGGGCAGACGCCGACCCTGAGCTAAACCGCGAACGCCCTACTTTGACCCTGCTGGTGGAAACGCGCGACGCCGGAAAGACCTGGACTGCGACGGCGGCCTCCATGTTCGGCCGCTTCTCCCGTCTTTCCAAACCGTCGCAGACCGGGGTGGCACTCGGGCTGATCGAGTTTGAACGCTATTTCACATACGCGTCCGAGGTTTACCAGTACACTTTCTCGACCGGCAAACTCGTCCGCAGCTTTCGCCAGAAGGATGTGGCCATCACGGATGTTGCTGTCGTCCCGAAGGGTGGCGGTCTGATCGGGGGATTCGAGCCTCCGGGCCGGTTGGCGCGGACACCCGTTCCGGGCAAAGTTCGACTCTGGCTGAGTACCGATTTCACGTCATGGTATGAGTTTCCTGTGGATTACAGGGCTGTGGCAAGGCGGGTGCGGCTGGCCGTAGTCGATGACAGCCATATGTGGGCTGCCACCGACACGGGGATGATACTAAGACTCGTCCGTTAACGGGCGCTGGGTCGAAACCGGAACACGGCGGTCCCGCACGACTTTGCGCTTCGGACGAAAACTAATGAAGTTACAACGACAACCATCGCACCTGCGTCGCCGCCCACCAATCATCAGGAGAAATTTACGAGACGCCGATATGTGATAGTTCTCAGGATTCCAGCTGGTGAGATTCAGCCGGTAACATCGCGGACAGCGCGAATACAAAATGTTTGGAAGATCCCAAATGACATTTCGGAACCGAGTGTCGCATTCCTTACATCGTACTTGCAGCAGCCCAAAGAACTCAGCGAACCGTTCTAAGAATGATTGCGATGCTGATTTTCTGACGTTCTTCGAACCACAACCTGGGCACTTTACCGCCACACGATTCGGCCCTCCAACTGACCGTTATCATCTCAGGTATAGCAGGTTTTTAACAAATCCGCGTCACCTAAATTTTACGGTAGATCATGTACCCCGGCCAAATTAGAATTCCTGGATACATATTGCACGATGTGTCTTTGAAAGGCACCCGACAAATCATTCATCGCACTTACCGACGATTTCACCAGAATGCCCTGCACCGACTGCACTGGCAACAGATCGCGCGTCGTTGAAGTCACAAAAATTCCGTCGGCGCGTTCCAGGTCCGCCAGCGTGAGAGTTTTCTCAACTACAACAATCGGCGGACAAGAGATTTCCGTCAGCAGCAGCTCTCTGGTAATTCCCGGCAGACACCCGCAACTCAGCGGCGGCGTGCGAACCTCATTCCCGAACACCGCAAACACGTTCGCCGAGGTGCATTCGCTCACGTATCCCGATTCGTCCAGCAGCAGCACTTCATCAAAGCCGTCCCGATGCGCCTGCTCATACCAGGTCAGATTGAAGCCCCACGACGTCACTTTGGTACCGGCGTAAACATTCTGGGCATGACGAGCCTGCTGAATCACCCCAAGGCGCACCGAATCACCCCAGTTGGCCAGCTCCGCCGTAAACGCCACAATGTCGTATGCCCTGGCTTGCGGAACATGAAAGACGCCGCCATTATTCCGAATCACGTTCACCCGCAGGGTGCAGTTCGGGGCTCCGTTTGCTTCCACCAGCCGCAGCAGCAACTGCTCCAGTTCGTCGGCCGAGTCCGAAAATGGCACGTGCATCAGTTCCGCATCGCGCCGCATGCGCCGGTAATGACGCGGAAACTCAAACAGCACGCCACTGGAAACGCGAATCGTACTGAACACTCCCCAGCCAGTCATCAGGCCAATTTGGCCCGGACTCAGACACGGTTCCGAGCCGTCGAGGATCGTGTCGTTGTGCAGCACAAATCGATGCATGTCGACTTAATTGTACGCGGATCAGCGTGTCCAGGAAGGAAATGGGTTCAACGAGGCACGGCGCGCCTGATCCAGCAGGGCGGGCACCAGCGCCCGCCGGTCCATCAGACGCTCCAGCAATCGGTCCAGTGCGTCGGAGTCCCCCTCCAGCCAGTCGGGCGGAATTCTCCGCAGCGCTTCGTCGACCACATCGAGAGGGAAATTGGCGATTCGGTCCAGCGCCGGCTGGAAGTCGTCCAGCGAGCGCACGGGCCGGTACACCGACATACGAAAGTAGAGACCCGATGCCGGACTGTCGATATATTCCCAGTGGGGGCCGTTGAACCAGTAGCCGTGATCGATCATCAGCGCCACAAAACCCGTGCGCCGGTTGCGATTCGCCGGATCGGGAACGTACTCGCTCACCCTGGCGCGCAGGAAAACGGACTGGCGCGCATCGGCGTTGGCCGCCCACTTGTCCATCAGAAGAACGGTGAGGAAGTCGTTGTTATTTTCCACCGAATCCAGCAGGGAATCGGGCAGGAAATCGTACACCGCAACCCGATCCGGGTGTCCTGGAAACTCGGACCCGAAGTGCCATCCCAGCAGCGGAGGAATGCGCCTCGAGCCCAGCTGGATGCTGGCTTCCGGGTTTTCGTCCAGAAACTCGCGGGGAAGATTGACAATCTGCATGTCCGGGCTGGCCACACCCATATAGCGCAGGAATGTCCCGCCCAGCCATTCATTCGTTAATATCCGGCGGTGCTGGGGGTTATTACGAAATTTGACGACGTAGAACTTGCCGTCGTCCGCCTCAATCAGATGTGCCTGCGCGCCGCCGCGCATCTTGCGGATCAGGCGGCAGGCATTTACGGGCATCGATTCTCAGGTTAGCTCAACCCGCACCTGGTACAGTAGTGCTGAGGAGAAACTGGAAATGGCTGAAGAGAACAACCAGCAGAACGCTGCCCCGCCCGCACCCGCGCCAGGCCGCAGCAAAGACGAAGTGGCTCTGGAGCTGATGAAGTTCATCGCACAGACCACCGGGTACGGAAAGGGTGGAGCCGGGGCAGGATATGGCGCGCCAAAAGCGGTGAAATCACCGGAGGAATACGCCGACGCACTGCTGGAACTTTTCGATAAATGCCGCGGGGTGGTAAAGCGGGGGGAGTAAAACGGAGACTACGAGGCAGACCCGGGTATCCCTGGCCTGCCTCGTCTTAGTTCACTAACGGCGCCCGGTCTTTTTGGCGCCCTTCTTCGCTGCCACTTTCTTAGCCGAAGCCTTCTTCGCTGCGGTCTTCTTCGCCGGCGCTTTCTTCGCGGCTACTTTCTTCGCCGGAGGAGCTTTCTTCGCAGCACCTTTCTTCGCGGCTACTTTCTTCGCCGGAAGAGCTTTCTTCGCAGCACCTTTCTTAGCCGCCACCTTCTTCGCGGGTGGCGCAGCCTTCTTCGCCGCTACCTTCTTCGAGGCTGCTTTCTTTGCGGGAGCCGCCTTCTTAGCCGGAGGAGCGGCCTTCTTCGAAGACGCTTTCCTGGCAGCTACTTTCGTGGCTGGAGGAGCAGCCTTTTTCGCGGGGGCAGTCGCTTTCTTAGCTGCCGGAGCCGCAGCCTTCTTACCCGCGGCCTTCTTAGCGGGAGCCGCTGGTTTGCGCGCCGATTTCTTCGCGGTGGGTGCTGCTGTTTCGACTACGCCTTCAGAAGCGGCGTCACCCGATGGCGCCGCGGGCCCTTCGTCCGGGGCGGACGGAGCTGCTACACCACTACTTGCTGGCTTCGCATCTTCCTCGTCATCTTCCTCGTCATCGTCGTCGTCGAGGTCGTCGTCATCGTCCTCGTCTTTACGAGGGGACTCGTCTTCATCGTCCTCGAAGTCGTCGTCGTCATCGTCGTCATCGCCGTCATCGCCGTACTCGCCGAGTTCGGACTCCAACTCCACGTGTTCGTCTTCGTAGCTGAAGTCGTCCATATCTTTCTCGTCGCGAGCCAGCAAGCGAGTTTCGGTCATTCAGTATGCCTCCTGTGCGGCCTTACACACGGATAGTCTAACTCGTTTTACAACGTTCGCAATATCCTCGGTAAAAAAACAAAGCCCCGCGGCTTTGTTGGCCGCGGGGGAAATGGAAAACACAGGAGGAGTACGACGAAAATCTAACGGGATGCCAGACGCCTGCGGGCCGGGGTCGACGCCGGTGTCCGCTTCGGAGCAGTCTTTGCGTTCTTCACGCTGCCGCCGCTCTTCGACGATGTGGCGGTTCGGCGGGCGGTGGCCGTGGATTTCTTCACCGGAGCTTTGTTGGTGGCGTTCATCGACGCTGGCTTCGGACGCGAGCGTTCCACCTGCGAAGCCGTTGGGATGGCGAGCACTTCGCCCATCTCCGCCTGCGAGGTGTTGTTTGCCGCCGTAATTGCGCTTACCGGAGTGTTGTAGCGGCGCGCAATCGCCTCAATCGTGTCGCCTTCCACCACGCGGTGAATGCGCCAGGAAGCACGCTGCGCAGCCGGAATTGTCTCGACAGCAGCCATTGCCCGAGCCCGTGTGCCTACGGGAAGATGGACTTCATACCCTGCCGGGGCCACGGAACTGAGCAACGCCGGGTTCAAATCCTTGATGTCCGATACCGGACGGTCCGCCGCGTCGGCCAGCAGTCCAAGATGCGTCGGAGCCTCCAGCGCCATGTTCTCGTACTCCATGGGGGCTTCGCCGTCGATGTTCTCGAGACCGTAATCTTTGGCGTTCTTGTGCATGATGGTCATCGCAAGGATGATCGGCACATAGTTAGTGGTCTCGTTGGGAATCGCGTTCCGCGCCCGAATTTCCCAGAAATCGGCGTATCCGGTACGCTGCACGGCCCGGTCTACACAACCATCGCCACAGTTGTAACCGGCGATCGCCAGATACCAGTCTCCGAACTTCTGGTACAGATCGCGCAGATGGCGCGCCGCCGACCGCGTCGCCTTCTCCGGATCCAGCCTGTCATCGTGGAACGCCGACTGCATCAGCCCGTACTCACGCCCGCGGAACTGCACAAACTGCCACATGCCAACGGCTGACTTGTTCGATACCGCTCGCGGATAGAAGCCCGATTCGGCCTGAGCCAGATAAATCAATTCCTGCGGAACGCCCTCTTCAGCCAGAATGCGCTGGATCAGCGGGCGATAACGCCCGGCGCGCTTCAAACCGGCAATGATGGTCCGCTTGCCCTTCTCAGTAGAAAAGTAGTTGATATAGCTCAGCACCAGGTCGTTCATCTCGAGCGGAAGCTGCGATGCAGTGGCCTGGATCTGTTCCCGGACGCGCGGCTTCAGACTCGGATCCACCGGAAACGTCATGTCGAGGATCTCTTCGAGCGGTGCTTTTTCGTAAGACGCCTGCGCCGACATATCGCCTGCGCCAAGCTTGTTCACATCAAGCTTATGGATCTCACCCACCATCTGCTCGAGCCGCATCTCCACCTTCAGGCGGTCCGTCAGCGTCTCGGGTGCGGCCAGCAGGATTTCGACAGCGGCGTCGAATTCCACGCGGGCTTTCTGCAACTCGCCAGCGGCGGACAGCCGCTTACCGGCTGCAAACCGCTCGTCGGCACGGCGAATCCGGTTGTCAGCCTGCGAAGGCCGGGGCGGAACAGTGAGATTTGGCCTGAGGAAAACTACGGAATCAGAGACATATGGATTGGCAGGTACGACGGGAGCTTCCAGGGCAGTGGGAGGTGTCGCAGAGAAGGAGGAGGTCCTCGGAGCCGGCGGCAGGAAGGACATCGCGAATTGCTGAGATCCTGCGGTGGTAACACAACCTGTCAGGAAGCAAGTACTTACGATGCCGAAAGCCAGAAAAACTCTATTTTGACTGCTGGTCATTCTTCCCCTGGGCAGTTCAGATTTCGATTACATGTCAGAAACTCCAGTCTACCGTTTTACGTAGACTGGGTCAAGTCGCCTCAGGCGTGGGTCAAAATGCCACAATTCGAGGTCGAACGGAGAATCGACATTCCAACAACTTTGTGAGGTGCGCTCTCGGCGTATGCTTTATAGTATGAGTTTCGAGGATTACCGCCTCGACGCTGCTCCGACCTTCCAGGGAGTTTCTCCTCATGTGGAACCGACGTAAAGACGAAGAAAACCCGCCACGACCCACACCGACAACAACACCAACGCCGGCGGCACCAGCCGCTCCGATTCAGCCACGGGAGGCCCAACCACAAATGTCATCTATGCCAATGCGGTCTTATGACGCGCCGGCCACGGCCGGAGGCGCCGCCACCATCGGCAAAGGCGTCAACGTCAAAGGCCAGATCCTCAGCCGCGAAGATCTCGTCATTGACGGCGAAGTGGAAGGCACCGTCGAGGCGCATGACCACCGCATTACCATCGGCCCCAACGGTAAAGTTCATGCCGGTGTGAAGGCCCGCGAAATTGTGGTCCAGGGAACCATCCAGGGCAACGTCGAGGCTGCCGACAAGATCGACATCAAGAAAGACGCGAGGCTGGTCGGCGACATCCGCACCGCGCGCATCGTCATTGAAGACGGAGCGTACTTCAAGGGCAGCATCGACATCATCAAACCCGATGCCAAACCCCAGCCGAAACAGGCAGCCGCACCCGCGGCGGCGTCTGACAAAGCGACGGCGCCCCCGGCCGCGGCTTCCGGAAGCTAATCCGGAAAGAAAGTTCCGGACACAGACGTGGCTGATTCGAGGAGTGTAATTCTTTGCTGGACCGCCTGAAAGGCCTGTTGCGCGGCACGGGGTCGGACAGAGAAGCGTCCGGCGCCGCAGGCCGTCCTTCCTCAGCCACGTCGCGCCGATCGTCCGGTACAGGCGCACCTGTCCCCCGCCAGAGCAACGGGCTCGAGCAGTTTTTTGCCATCCTGCGCGACCGCGGATCGCTCGGAGTTCTGGACTTCTCCGGAGTCAGTCAGGAAAACATTAGCTTCCTAACCAACATGGGGCACCGGTTTGCGTCTGAAGACTTCCTGCGAGCACTCGAACAGACGTTCGGCGAAGACGGGTTGCGCAGCCAGTCGGATCCCGTGCTGGTGGATCAGTTTGTCTCCGAAAATCTAAGCTTTGCTCCCGACAGCCTGGATGGTGTACTGCTCTGGGATTCCCTCCAGTTCCTCTCGCCGCACCTGCTGCAACTTACAGTCGACCGGCTTTACGAAGCCATGCGGCCCGAAGGCTGCATGCTCGCCTTCTTCAATGCCGACGAAAAGCAGCGGACAATCCCGGTGCACCAATACCGTATCGCCGATCTGAAGACGGTCAACCTTATCGCACGCGGCGAAGCCCCCTCCGGACAGTACTTCAACAACCGGTCCATCGAGAAACTCTTTCAGAAATTCCACTCCGTCAAATTCTTCCTGGCGCGCGATCACCTGCGCGAGATTATCGTTCGGCGATAATTAGAAGTTCCGGGCGCATACGCCAACCCCGAAACACTGAACAGGAGAAGAGTTTGTCACTCGAGGACGACCTGATCCAGGGCCGCACACAACGCATTCGCGAGATTGAGGCTCTGGGTTACAAGGCATACGGACACAGGTTCGATTTCACGCACACCCTCCCGGACATCCTGTCCGCCTGGAGCGAAAAGACCGGCGAAGAGCTGACGGAAGCTAAACCGGAGGCCCGCATTTGCGGCCGAATTCTCACGCTCCGCCACATGGGCAAGGCGTCGTTCGCGCACCTGCTGCAGAACGGGCAAAAGCTGCAGGTCTACGTCAGGAAAGACGACGTCGGCGAACAGCAGTGGAACCTGTGGAAGCTGGTCGACCTGGGCGACATCATCGGCGCCGACGGCTATATCTTCCGCACACGCACCGGCGAACTCAGCCTGCACGTGACAAAGCTGTACTTTCTCTCAAAGATCCTGCTCACGATGCCGGAGAAGTTCCACGGTCTCGAAGATGTGGAGACTCGCTACCGCCAGCGCTACCTCGACCTGATCGCGAATCCGGAAGTGCGCGGCGCGTTCGTCACTCGCGCAAAAGTAATCACGTCCCTGCGCCGGCAGCTGGAATCGCGCGGCTTCATTGAGGTGGAAACACCGATGATGCAGGCCATCTACGGCGGCGCGGCGGCGAAGCCCTTCACCACACATCACAATACGCTCGACCTCGACCTCTACCTCCGCATTGCGCCCGAGTTGTACCTGAAGCGCCTGGTGGTCGGTGGGCTCGACCGCGTATATGAAATCAACCGGAACTTCCGCAATGAGGGGATCTCGACGCACCACAACCCCGAGTTCACCATGCTTGAGTTTTACCAGGCCTACACCGACTACATGGGCCTGATGGATCTGTCGGTGGAGCTGCTGCGCCAGGTGGCCATTGATGCCACCGGATCGCCCCAGGTTCCTTACGACGGTCAGATCATCGACTTCGATAACGTCCGCCGCTTCAGCATGCGCGAGGCAATTGTCGAAATGTGGACGGAGGCCGACCGACCGACGCTCGATAACGTGCGGGATCCGGAGTGGCTGGCGAAGCATTCGAAGAAGGCAACCGCCGGAGAGCGCCTGGTCGACATCTTCGAACGTGTTTGCGAAGAGCAGCTCTTCCAGCCGACCATCATTTACGACTACCCTGTCGAAATCTCCCCGCTGTCGAAGAACAAGCCGGATGAGCCCGAGTTCGTCGAACGCTTTGAAATCTTCGCTGCCGGGATGGAGATCGGCAACGCCTACACCGAGTTGAACGACCCGCAGGAACAGCGGCGGCGCTTCGAAATGCAGCTGGGTATGGCGGCTCGCGGCGACGAAGAAGCCCACAAGATGGACGAGGATTACCTCCGCGCGCTCAGCTACGGCATGCCTCCCACCGGCGGTGAAGGCATCGGTATCGACCGTCTGGCGATGATTATGACGGGGTCGAAGTCGATTCGCGACGTGATCCTGTTCCCGCTGCTCCGGCCGGAAGGGCCTATCGGCATTCTCGATTCGCTCCGCGCCGCCGACCCCACAACGAAGTGATCTCGGCCTTCGAACTCTTTGTCGCCATTCGCTACCTCCGGGCTCGCCGGAAGCAGGCCGTGATCTCTGTCATTACGGTGATCTCGGTGGTTGGCGTGGCGGCGGGAGTAATGGCGATGGTGATCGCGCTCGCTATCAACAATGGGTTTCGCGGGACGCTGCAGCGCAATTTGCTCGGCGCGACGGCGCATGTGAGCGTGCTGGAGAAAGCGCCTGGCGAGGGTATTACCGGCTGGGAGGGGCTCGCGGCGAAGGTGCGGACGCTGCCTCACGTGGTCGATGTCGCGCCGGGGCTCTACGGACAGGTGCTGATGAGTGGTCCACAGTTGTCTTCGGGTGCCGTGATCAAGGGGGTCGATCCGGACGCCGCCGGAAAGCAGACTGAGATGCTGGGGCGGCTGAAATCGGGCTCGCTGGCGCGGCTGAAGGATACGTCGGGGCTGCCCGGCATTATTCTCGGCAAGGGACTCGCGCAGAGCACCGGGATGATGCAGGACGCGGTGATCCAGGTGATTATTCCGAACGGGGAACTGACGCCGTTCGGACCGCGCGCGGCGACGTATCCGTTCCGCGTCGCTGGCATTTTTGAATCCGGCTTCTATGAGCTGGATGCGACTTGGGCCTACGTAACGCTGGGCCAGGCACAACGAATCCTCAGCGTGCCGGACGTGGTCAACTCCATTGAGATCAAGCTGGATGAGATCTATCGGGCCCCGGAAGTCGCCGCGCAGATTGAGGGCTTCCTGCCGAAAACGCTCGCCGCGACCACCTGGATGGAACAAAACAAACCCATTTTGAGCGCGCTAAAAATGGAGCGGGCGGTCACCATGATCACCATTGGGCTGATTCAGGGGATCGCCGCGCTCAACATTCTGATCGCGCTGGTAATGGCCGTGATGGAGAAGTACAAGGACATCGCCATTCTGATGAGCATGGGCGCCCGGCAGCAGCAAGTCCGGAACATCTTTGTGCTGCAGGGCGTGCTGATCGGCATCACCGGCTCGGCCATTGGGCTGACGCTCGGGTACACGTTGTCGTACATGGCAGACCGCTACCGCTGGATCACGCTCGACGCTCAGGTGTACTCGCTCGCTTATGTGCCGTTCGACCCACGGCCCCTCGATGCCTTGTGGATCGCGGGTATTGCCATTGCGATCAGCTTCCTGGCCACGCTCTACCCCGCGCGCAATGCAACAAAGATCGTGCCCGTCGAAGCGCTGAGGTACGAGTAGGGCATGTGCGGCATCGCTGGATACACCCACCTTCACCTGGCGTCGGATCCATCCCGGATGAAGGCGGCGGCAGCCTGCATCCACCATCGCGGGCCTGACCAGTCAGGTACTTACGAGTCAGACACCGTCTCACTTGCGGCAGTCCGGTTGAAGATCATCGACCTCACTGGTGGCGAGCAGCCGATGCGCAGCGACGACGGCCAGACCGTTATTGTGTTCAACGGCGAGGTCTACAATCACGCCGAGATTCGACGCGAACTGGAAGGTCTCGGGGTGCGGTTCCGGTCACGGTGCGACACCGAGGTGGTTCTCAAGGCGTATCTGCAGTGGGGACGCGAGTCCTTCCGCCGTCTGCGGGGCATGTTTGCCTTCGCCATCTGGTCCGAACGCGACCGCAGACTGACGCTCTGCCGGGACCGGCTCGGCATCAAGCCGCTGTACATCCATCGACGCGGCGACGACCTGTACTTCGGCTCCGAACTGAAAACCCTGTTCATTCACGACGAGATCGACCGCCGCATGGACGTCGACGGGCTGAACCTGTACCTGTCGCTGAACTATATCCCCGGGCCGTACACGCTGATCGAGGGCATCCGCAAGCTCCCGCCCGGCCACTGGATGGAATGGGCCAACGGGTATGTCACTACCGGAGCCTGGTGGACGCTGCAGTTCGACCCGCAGCCCGGCATCACACTCGAAGCGGCCAAGGAGGAGCTCGATACCCTGCTCCGCGCCTCGGTCGCCGAGCACATGATCTCCGACGTGCCGCTCGGCGTCTGGTCGAGCGGGGGCCTCGATTCCTCCGCCGTGGTGCACTATGCGTCGGAGCACCATCCGTCGCTGAAAACGTTCTCCGTGTCGTTCCGCGGCCGGAGCTTCGACGAGAGCCGCTGGTTCCGCGAGATCGCCGCCAGGTACGGCACCGATCACAATGAGTTCGACCTGAATCCGGAGGTGGAACTCCAGGATGCGATCGAGCAGATGTCGTACTACTCGGACGAACCGTCGTCTGACGCCGGGGCGTTGCCTGTGTGGTTTCTGTCGAAGATGTGCCGCAGCCAGGTCACGGTCGCGCTCAGCGGAGAGGGCGCCGACGAGCTGTTCGGCGGCTACAACACCTATCTTGCCGACCAGTACGCAGCGGTGCTGCGGTCCGTTCCACGACCCCTGCGCGAGTTAGCCGCCTCGGCGTCGCGGATGCTGCCCGTGTCCGACGACAAGATTGGGCTCGACTATAAAGTGCGGCGCATGCTGGAAGGCTCGCTGCTGCCGGCGGACCAGGCCCACTTCTTCTGGAACGGCACGTTTAGCCCGGGCCAGCGCCAGGCACTGCTCGGGCCCGGACTGTTCCGGCCCTGGCCGAAGCTCCTTACGGGCGACTTCCTCTACGTCGACCAGAACTACTACCTGCCCGACGACATCCTGTACAAGACAGACCGGATGAGCATGGCGCATTCGCTGGAGGTTCGGCCGCCTTTCCTGGATCACCGCATTGTCGAGTTCGCCGGCCGTTTGCCACACGGCCTCAAGATCCACGGTTCGGCGCTTAAGTATGTGTTGAGGGAGTTGATGAAGGACAAGCTCCCCGAATCCGTTCTGACGCGGAAGAAGGAAGGCTTCGACATCCCCGCGCATCAATGGCTGCGAACCTGTCTGAAGCCGCTGGTTCTCCAGACCATCAACCGCCAGACGGTGGAAGCGCTCGGTGTCTTCCGCTGGCCGGTACTGCATTCCTTCCTTGGGCGGCATCTGGACCGGCGCGAGAACCTGGGTTACCACATCTGGGGCCTGCTAACCTTGATGCTTTGGGCCCAACGATGGAAAGTGCAGGCGCCGTCCGGCGCGCAGGGCTGACGGTCATCCTGGTTGCGTCGGCCATTTATCTGGTCGCCTGCTTCAGTCCGCCGTCGCTGATGGACGATGTGGACGCGGTGCAGGCGCAGATCGCGGCGAACATGCTGCACTCGGGCGACTGGGTGACGGCCAGGTTAAATGGCGTCGCCTATCTGGAGAAGTCTCCCCTTATTTACTGGCTGATGGCCGGGTCATACGCCATCTTTGGCGTGCATGACTGGGCCGCACGACTGCCGCTGGCGCTGTGTACGATCTGGCTGTGCTGGCTGACGTACCGCATCGGACGGTGGGCCTTCGGTCCGATGGAAGGGCTGTTTGCGGGGCTCGCTATTTCCACCTGCATGGGCTTGTGGCTGTTCACGCGAATCCTGATCCCGGACGTGATTCTGACCGGCACCATCGCGCTCGCCATGTGGGCCTTCCTGCGTGCGCTGGATGAATCGGAAGCGCGTCCGGCGTTGTGGGCCTCGACGTTTGCCGCCGCTGTCGGGACGGGACTGTTGCTGAAGGGCCTCATCGCCCTGGTGTTCCCCTGCGGGGCCGCGTTTGTGTATCTGGTGGTTACGAGGCAATTGTTGGCTGCGCGCACGTGGCACCGTATCCGGCCGTTTAGCGGCACCGCCATCATCCTGCTGATTGCCGCGCCCTGGCACGTGCTGGCCACCCTTCGAAACCCCCCTTATTTCGACCTCACGCCGCGCAGCGAGCCCGGTCAATATCACGGCTTTTTCTGGTTCTATTTCCTGAACGAGCACGTCTTCCGCTTTCTAAATATGCGGTATCCCCGCGATTACAACACGGTTCCGCGGCACCTGTTCTGGCTGTTCCACCTGCTCTGGTTCTTCCCGTGGAGCGCGTTCCTGCCCGGGGTGGTGAAGCTCGGGTACAGGCCCACGGACCGGGCTGGCCAGATGCGCGTGATGGCGCTGTGCTGGATCGGCTTCGTGATGTGTTTCTTCACGCTGTCGACCACCCAGGAATACTACTCCATGCCGATCTACCCGGCGCTGGCGTTGCTGCTGGGATGCGCGATGGCGAAGCCGGACGCCTGGTCGCGTGGCGGAGCGCTGGTGGTGGCCGGCATCGGCGGGCTGGCGGCGCTGGCCATCGTATTCATCTACGCCCAGGTGTGGAATCTGCCGACTCCCGGCGACATTTCGGCCGCACTGAAGACGCAGGACTTCGAGGCTTACACGCTCTCCCTGGGCCATATGGGCGACCTGACGCTGAAGGCGTTCGCTTATCTTCGTCCACCGCTGATGCTGGCGGGGCTGGCATTTCTGGGGCTCGCCATGGCTGGGTCGAGGCTGCGGGGTTTGCGGCTGTACCTGGGGCTGGCCGCGTCGATGGTGCTGTTTCTGAACGCGGCTCGACTGGCGATGATCGCTTTCGATCCCTACCTCGCTTCGAGACCTCTTGCCGAGGCCCTGAGTAAGGCAGCGGACGGAACCTTGATTGTAGACAACCAGTACTATACGTTTTCCTCCGTATTCTTCTATACAGATCGCCGTGCACTTCTTTTGAATGGGCGGGTAACAAACCTGGAATATGGATCACATGCGCCTGGTGCGCCAGAAGTATTTATCGACGATTTGAAACTCGGCCAGCTTTGGAAGAGTGCGGAGCGTTATTATTTGCTTATTGAGGGGCCACAACTGGACCGAATTCAAACAATTACGGGGACGGGTAATCTTCACATCGTACGCGCAGCCGGAGGCAAGTACCTCCTGAGCAACCATGCGGATCTGCGTTGACGCTACCAGTCTTCTCCTGCGCAGTGCCGGCGTCAAGAACTACGCCTACCACTGGATGTCCTCGCTACGCGAGGAGTTGCCCCCGGACACGGTAACGGCGTTTCCGCTGCTGGGCGAGGTTGGCGAGCTCAACCACGAACAGTCGGTCTACTCGAAGTGGCATACGCTCGGACGTCTGGCACTGTTGTACCTGTCCAACGTCCGAGGCAGTCCCCTTGTCGACTACCTGGTGGGCGACGTGGATGTGTTCCACGCCTCCAGCCTGCTGCGCAACCTGCCGAAGCGCACGAAGCTGACTGGCACGATCTACGACATGACGGCCCTGATCATGCCGGAGGTCCACACGGAAGGCAACATCAAAGCAGAGAAGCGGTTTCACGCCAACGTGGTGCGGCGGGCTGACGGGCTGATCGCAATATCGGAGTCGGCCAAGTCCGATGCGGTCCGGATGCTTAGACTGGACCCGCGTCTGATTACGGTCATCTACCCGGGCATTGATCAGCGGTTCTTTACAGCCCAGCCTTTGCGGCGCGCGAAGCCTTATTTGCTCTTTGTGGGCACGATCGAGCCTCGGAAGAACGTGGACACTCTGCTGGATGCCTGGCTCGAGATGCCGATGGAGGTCCGGCAGGCGTACGACCTGGTGCTGGCCGGGCCAAAAGGCTGGTCGGCTGAACGTACTGTGGACCGGCTGACGTCAGGGATCGTGGGCGTGGATTACCTGGGCTACGTGCCCGAGGCGGATCTGCCTGCTCTGACGGCCGGTGCGCTGGGGTTCGTCTATCCCTCTTTGTATGAGGGGTTTGGGTTTCCACTGGCGCAGGCGATGGCCGCGGGCATACCCTGCGTTACGTCTAATATCTCTGCATTACCGGAAGTGGCTGGCGATGCGGCACTGCTGGTGGACCCGAAAAGCTCTTTCGAGCTCCGGGATGCGATGTGGCAACTGGTGGATTCGGCGGACTTGCGTGACGAACTGGGACGGAAGGCAAGGATGCAGGCTTCGCAATTCACGTGGAAGAACTCGGCGCAACTGTCTGCCGAGTTCTTCCGCCGTGTCTGCGGTTCTTAGAACCGCAACGTCAGGTTGTAGCGAACCACACGTCCACCACCATCGAGGATTCGCACGTTGGCGAATCGCCCGGCGAGCGAGGTGTTGGTGGAGGGTGCCGGAGTGCCGCCGCCCGGGGTGAAGATGCTCACGGACGGGTAGCCGAACTGTGGGTGATTGAACAGGTTGTAGAACTCACCGCCAAAGGTCAGGTTGTACCGTTCCGTCATACGGATGTTTTTTCGTGCGTTGAGCAGGAAGTTGTTGACCGGCAGGGTGCGCTCCGAGTTACGAGGCGCGGTGCCGGGACGGCAGGCGGCGAAGTTGGTGGTGCAGGCAGGAAGGCCGATGTAGCGGGCATCCTTCGGGTCGATGGGTTCGCTGCGGTAGCTGTTAGTTGCCGGAACGTACACATCGGGGTTGATATAGCCGGTGGGCGAAGTGGCGCTGGGCTGAGCGCGAACGCCAGCCCGGCCAGCCGGGTTGATGTCCGGCCGCTCCACGGCACCGCCGACGCCATCGGCATCGGCGCCATTGGCGACGTTGAACGGAATGCCGCTCTCATAGGTGTAGATACCGGATGCGCTCCAGCCGCCGAGGACGCGGCCGAAGGCCCCCTTCTGGGCCTTGAACATGGGCAGTTCATAGGTGTAGCTAATGACGAGGCGGTGCGGACGGTCGTACAGCGAGACCGCCTTGTCGAGGCTGAGGCCGCCGAACATGGACGGCACCGACTGCGCCGGGGACGAGTTGTTGATCAGGAAGATGTCGCTGGCGTTGTCCAGAGTCTTCGAGAAGGTGTAAGCCACGTTCATGCCCATGGTGCGGGCGAAGCGTTTGTGCAACTGGAGCTGAGCGGAGTGGTAGGAGCTGTGTCCGCCATTGGTACGGATACCGCGCGAACCCTGCAGCGGATCGAGGCGCGGCTGCAGCGTGTACGGTACGAACGACTGTAGTTCGGCCACGCTGCCGAAGCCGGCAGGAAGAACGCGGCGGGTGGGATCGACGATTGCCGGGTTCAGGTCTTCCTGCGCGTACAGGCGAACACCGGAAGTGCCGACGTAGGAGCTGTCCAGAACCAGTTGCCATGGCAGTTCGCGCTGAATGCCGAACGACCACTTCATGTAGTACGGATTCACCAGGTCGCCCGCAACGAGGCCCTGCGCGTCGTCAGGACGTACCGCACGAGGAGTGGTCGGGATGCGGGTGGAGATGCTGCCGAGGCCTCGTGGGCCCTGGCCGTTAACGCCAGGCGTGGACGGGTCGTTAGTGGAAACAAAGTTCGGCGCTGAGGTGGAGGCGTTGGAAGCGATGTTGTTGAAGAACGTGTCGTAGCCCATGTTGAAGCCGGTGCGGAACACGGTCTTGCGTTCCCCGAAGATCCGGCCGAGGAGACCCTGGCTGGCCGAGGGCGACCAGGTGAGTCCGATGCTGGGCGAGAAGTTGTTGCGGTCTCGTTTCGTCTCGTTCGCCTGGTTGAACGGGCCGGAGACGGTCCTTGTGGCGCGGTCGACAACGATGTTGAAAAGGCCTGTGTAGGCCGGGGTCCGCAGCGAGTTCACGGGAGCTCCGAAGTCTTCATACCGAACGCCCAGGGTGAGGGTCATGTTCGGACGAATCTGCCAGCGGTCGCTGACAAAGTACTGCTGACGGAACAGCTCCGGATAGTAGGCCGGCTCGCCGAAGTCGCGGGCAGGTCCAACGGTTCCACCGAAGTCGTCGAGGAAGTTGGCGAACTGCGAGTACGCCTGGCCCTGAGCGTTGCTGGCGGTGTAGTTCCAGGTTCCGCGATAGGAAGCCGGTGCGAACTGGCGCGAGCGCTGCAACAGCAGGTCAAAGCCGGTGCGGATGGTATGCCGGCCCTTTGCCCAGCTAATGGTGTCCTGCAGGCCGTAGTTGTTGGCGATACGGCCCTGCGGATAGGAGGAGGACACGCCGACGGCGGTGAGGCCGTTGATCGCGATCTGCGGCATCTGGGCGTACTGGTTGGTGGCGTTGTTCGGGGCATCGAAGGCGATGCGGTTGAACGGCAGGCGGAGTTCGTTGGTGAGGCTGGGAGAAAACACGTGGGTTTCGGTGAGCAGCACGTTGTGGAAGTGGTTCTCAGTGCTGGTCTGGAAGCCGGGGAAGTTGTTGGTGGCAACCGGCGTCCGGTAGCGGTCATAGCCGTAGCGGAGGGACAGCATGTCCTTGTCGCTGAACCGATGATCGCCCTTGGTGAGCGACTGACGTCCGTTGTACTTGTACGGGAAGGCATAAACGCCCTGTCCGAACTGCGCAACGCCGCGGCCATTGCCGAGGTCCTGGTTGGAGGGATTCAGAATGCCAGGAACCTGGCCGGTGATCTCGAGGTAGCGGTTCACCAGCGGATTGGCGTTCGGAGTGGCGGCCAGGGCTGTGCGGATCTGCTGCTGTCCGAAAACTGTGGGCGTGGTGAACACGGCGGTGTTCGTCGCACTGCGGCGCTCTTCCTGCCACGAGGTGAAGAAGAATGTGCGGTCCTTTTTGATGGGTCCGCCGACCGTTCCGTACCAGAACTGCTGGTAGCCAGGAGGCAGTTTGCCTCGGCTTAGAATGTTGGGGTCGGCAGACAGGGTGCTGGTGATCGCGTCGTCGTTGGTAAAGTCCGGGACCCAGCCCAGCGAGCCGTGGAGTTCGTTAGTGCCCGACCGGGTGATGATGTTCACTACAGCGCCGCCGGCGCGTCCGAACTCGGCATCGTAGTTGGCGGTCTGGACAGATACTTCCTGGACAGCGTCCGGGATCTTGATCTGGAACGCCTGACCAGTGACCGAAATATCGTTGTTTTCCGTACCGTCCATCAGGAAGTTGTTGGAACGGCCGCGCGAACCGTTGACAGAGAAGGTCCCAACGCCCGGGAAATCGGAGCGCTGCTCGGTGACGCCAGGCAGCGTGATGGCCAGGTTCACCGGATTGCGGCTGAACACGGGGAGGTTGACTGCCGCCGTGCTGTTGATGGTTCCACCGCGGACCGGAGCTTCGGTTTGGAGGGCCACGGCGTCCGAATTGACTTCGACGACGGTCACGTTATCACCGATTTCGAGGGCCGCGTCAACGGCCAGAATCTGGGCGGCCGAAACCGGAATGGACCGGCTGGCATACGTTTTGAAACCCAGTGATTTCACCGTGACATCGTAGGTGCCCGGGTCGACGGCATCGAAACGGTACAAACCGGATTCGTTGGTGCTTGTGGTGCGAACGATGTTCGTTTCTTTTTGTTTGATTTCTACGGTTGCGCCGGGTACGGCCGCCTTGGTAGCATCTGTTACTGAGCCGGTGACGGTTCCCCGGCTGGTCTGCGCCATAACTGTTGTTCCCAACAGCGCAGACAAGGCAAGTACTAAGCCTGCCAGTCTTGTTTTTTGCATCCTGCTATTTCCCCTAAAAAATCGAGAGTGCGCTCGATTAGCTTCAGCCTGTCAAACGTAAGAATCCTTACGGGTATCTCATCCGTTGAACCAGCAGTAATCGAGACTTTCCCCGTTAACGGGTCGGCAGCGGGCCGCCCGCATTTGAGCCCTTAGACGAACAACGCGCAAAAACGTGAGGCTCAATGATTACGCGCTCGTACTAGAATGGTGAGGTTGTGAAGCTCAACCGTCGTACGCTCCTCTTTAGTTTAGGCTGCTTGTCACCTCTTGCTGGAGCGAAGAAGTCCCAGGCCAAAGGTCCTGAGGTGATTCTGGTAGATGCGACCGCGAAGGTTGAAGACGCCCGAGTGAATTTGGACGGGCATGTGCGAAACGTCACCGACAAGCCAATTCGCCGCCTGACAGTGGTTTACGAGCTGCTCGATTCGGACAGGAAGGTCCTGACGCGGCAGAAGGGCTCGATTGACGATGAGTCGCTCGATCCTGGGGATGAGGCTCCGTTTAGCGCTCAAATGCACTATCACGCGCGTGGCGTGTTTTACCGCCTCGAGTTTGAGGACGGTTCCGAGAAGGAACTGCGGGCGGAGAAGACGGGCCCGTTTCCTTTGGAGTAGCCGTTTTATTTCTTCGACTTAAAGAGGCGTGGAGCCAGGTCGTACAGGTGTTTCCGCCACACCTGCCACTCGTGAGAACCTTCGCCTTCGAACCAGACATGCTCGACTTTGGATGCGGCGAGGGATTCGTGCACGGTGGTGGCGGCTTTGTAGAGGCCATCCTGTTTGCCGCAGCCGATCCAGAGCAGGTCGAGTTTCGCGTTTGCCGATTTGGCGTCGGCTAACGCTCCCCCAAACGACGTTTTGCTGTCGAAATTGCGGACGGCTCCGCTGAGCGACGCCACCGAGGCGAACTTGTCGAGGTTGGTCAGTCCGATGTTCATGGCCTGACCGCCTCCCATGGAGAGGCCGGCGATGGCTCGACTGTGGCGGTCTTTACGGGTCCGGAACTTCGCGTCGATGGCGGGGATCAGGTCATGGATCACGACGTCGGGGAACGCCTCATTCCCTCGGCCGCCGGGATTGGGCTGGCCGGGTTTGGTGCCGTAGCCCCAGTCCATTGCGATCAGCATGGGCTGCACCTTTTTTCCGGCGAGCAGGTTGTCCATGATGAGGTTCGCTTTGCCCTGCCACGTCCAGCTGGTCTCGTTTTCGCCGGAGCCGTGCTGAAGGTAGAGCACCGGATAGCGGGTGTTGCCTGAAGTGTCATAGCCGGGCGGGGTGTACACGAAGGACTGGCGAGTCTGCCCTGTGACGGACGACTTGTACCGGATGACGCGGACGTCGCCGTGCGGCACGTTCTTTACTGAGTAGAAGTCGAGGGCGGGGTCCGGGACCTCAAGGCCGCTGGTCTGCTGGTTCCACCCGAAGTAAGTTTCGCTGGACGGGTCATTGACTTTGGTGCCGTCGACGATCAGGTCGTAGTAGTGGAAGCCGGGACGCAGGGGCGTGGTGGTCACTTCCCAGGTGCCTTTGTCGTCGAGACGCTTCATTACGAATGGCGTGTTGCCGTTCATGCCGCTGTCAGCCGCCCTTGCTGCGACTGCGACGGTCTTTGCGTTGGGGGCGGTGGCTCTGAAGGTGACGCTGAGATCGGGATGAATTTTCGGGTACTCGCGACCCCGGACATTGGAGGGCGCGGGGACTCCTTCAGCGGCTGGTGGTGGCGCGGCGGTGGCGGTCGACAGAGCTGCGGCTGTCAACAGCGCCGCGAGCCAGGGCAGGGAGTGAGCCATATCGGCTTGCAGTATATCGGTTCGCATGGCGGCGCATCCGATGGCGGGTTGTTTTGGAAAGGCTTGCGCCTTTGCGTTCTCCATCACGGGGAAAGTCTCGCACACTGCTGTTGCGGTTTTTGGTTTAACTGGCGCTAGGTTTCTGAATTTAAAGGAAATATAGCTGTTCGATTTATGAAATGGGTGGTGTGGGAAGCGGGAATTCGAGGGACTTTTTGCCTGCGTCGGGTGGCGGGGTGGCTCGCTGGGGATACACTTCTTCCCCGCACGCTGCGGGTTGGGATTCGATTTTCGGTTCAGGCCGCCGGTTTTCGAGAAGCGAGGGCTTGTTCGAGGCGGTCGAGCAGCGTGCCCGGCTGGCTGGGGGCGACTGGAGTGATGGTTTGGGCGGTCCGCGGCTGAGGTATGGGAGCAGGCTCGGGTTTGGTCCTGTGATTATCGATTGCGGCCGGCTTTGTTTCGCTGGCTGGGGGCTGCGCGGTCTGAACCTGGTCCTGGGTCGGTGCGGTTTCGCTGGCAGTGGTGGTGGCACCGCTGTTGCCGCCAGCGAGATCGGGACGGATTTTCAGGAAGCGGATGAGCTGGGCGGTGGCGCGGTCGATGATGCGGTGCTGGGCTCGGATGCCGGTCTGCAGAACTTCGAAGGTTCGGTTGTGCAGGATGAGGGCATTGAAGGCAAAGATGGTTCGGGTGCCTTCGTCGATGCTCTGGAAGGTCTCGGCGACTTCGGGGCGCATGCGTTCGACCTCGAAGTCGAGGGCGGCGGTTTCGAGCGTGGTGAAGCGGAGGAGGCGCCAGCGGGCGTCGGCGATGTCGTTAATGAGGTTGAGCTCGAATGAAGAGACGGGTGCCCAGTCGTTGATGAGGTCCTGGCGGAGGGACAGGTATGCGGCGGTCTCTTCGTTGTGGAGGACGACCTGTGTGGAGTAGATTCCGTGGGTGGTGCCGTTCTGCGCGACACGTGCTTTGCCTTTGGGGGTTACGGGGCCTTTGGAGCGGGCGCCGTTGATTCGGGATGCGTTGATCTGATTGAGGGTTGCCATTTGAGGACCTCTCCTTTCTGGCTCGGCAGTGTAGCACGGAGGTGTCAAGTTTTCGGGGGTGGGTGGTTTGCTGGAATGGCTGTAAGTTGCTGGTGGGGCTTGGGTTGCTGGTTTTGATTGGTGGGTAAAATGCCAGTCTGGCGTTCGCCTTGTATTCGCCTCGCTGGCGTAAATCAGGATACCGAATACACGAGACGCATTTTAGGGCAATAGTGTATTTCGCAACGAACCGGTGAGTTGGCAAGTGTATTTATTGCCGAAATCAGATGCGATCAGCAGGAGCAAGTACTTCGACTGGCGCGTGCGGGCCGGTCCCGTTGGTCCCGTAGATCCACTGTGCTGCTTGAAGTGTGGTGTTCGCGAGACGCACATCAGCAGACTGTTCGGCTGTGATGCGAGGATTGGACTACCCCGTTTGAAGGTTACGGTCGCGGAGAATGCTGCGCGCGGCCGACAAGCTATACGCCTCAGTCTCTTCAGCATCATCGCTGGCCGGAACCTGCACCAGCTTCGCGGAGGTTATCGGACCACGAGCTCCTGTTGCGGACTCTCCGCGGACAGCAGACCAAAAGCCACGGCATTCCGCATTCGCGAACCATTGCCGAGGTATTCCTGATAAAAAATCTCGGCTCCGGTCCGAAACGCATCCTCGATCTTCTCGGCGTCCTTCAGGCGCATCGCGTCGAGCATTGGCTGATGAGCGTGCACCACATCCACCAGACGCTCGCGGCCATAACTTAGTACGATGCTGGCGAAGGCGAGCAAAGGAACCGTAAGCTGATCGAGCAGCATGTACAGTGTCTGATTCTCCGAACAACTCCAGATATATCGATGAAATGCAAGGTCAGCCTGCGCGGATTCAAAGTACGAATCGCTGTTCATGAAGCCTGAGAAGACTGCCAGACGCCGCTCCATCTCCTCCATTTCTTTTAGACCGACGCGTTCGGCGGCCGCCTTCGCTGCGCGGACTTCCAGCAGTGCGCGTAACTCCATCCGTTCCTGAACATCGGACGGAGACAGACGCGTCACAGTGGTGCCAATGTTCACGGTCCGGCTTACCAGACCAGAGTACTCAAGACGCTGCAACGCCTCGCGTACAGTGGCCTGGCTGACGCCAAATTCCCGCGCAAGGCCAGTCTCCCGGAGAGGCGAGCCTGGGGGGTACTTGCCACTGAAGATGGCCTGCAAGAGATGACGCTGAACGATTTCGACGCGGCTGCTGCCGCCCTTTCCGTGCTTCCGATCCATGTTCGTGATTACTCCGTGTCGCGTGGTCCCCGGAATGCCGGACCACCGGCAGCAACGTAGCCGTGGCTCGTGCCGCCGGCCTCCGCGCTAACCCAAAAAGAAAATAGACGCGCGTTCGAAACATGGAAGCGGATCGAAACTTGCTTGCCAGTCAGTTTGGCCAGATCCTTCCCATGTTTCCAGTGTAAAGCTATCTTTGTACCATCGGTGTTTACCGGTATCGAATTGGCGAGATCGAAACCTTTAATCACCCGCCCTCTGGTATCAATTACTTCAGCTGCGACGCTGCCCATTGACGCGTCGGCATTGATGAACAAATATTTACCGGAAAAACGGATGGGTCGCGTTACAAGTTTGCCGTCGGAGGCGCCGTCCATAGAAGCGAATCCGTCCCTGCGAAGGATAGCGAGCCCCATGGACGCGTCCTGATCCGCGTTCTTCCCAGGGATGCTTTCCGGATTCCCGCGGAGCCCGCTGAAATAGAAGTACAGTTTGTCATCCACAATCAGACAACCGCCGCCGGCCGACTGTACGTTGCCCCAGTTCCAGTCGCCCCGTTTCTCCGACACGCCGATGAAGGGTGTGCGATCGGGACGGTCCCAGTGGAAGCCGTCACGACTATAGCCGAGCACTACTTCATTCCGCTTGGGCCTGTCTTTAACATCCTGGTTCTCCGGCCCTCGCCACATCGTAAACAGGCCGAGCATCACGCTTTCATAGGCGACCGCGTCCAGGTTGTACAACTGCGGCAAGACGTTGATCTCGGGATGCGGCAGGTCCCGCTCATCTGCCGATACCCAGGGAGCCAGTTCCGCCCGATCCTTCCAGCCTTCGGCAAAATCGCTGACTTCCTTATAGAACCGGACCCGTCCAATTCCGTCCTCCAACTCCGGCGCCGCCATTCCACCGACATTGCTGAGCCGGATGCTGTAGACCCATTTGTTTCGAAACGGGTTGAAAAACATCGTGCTGCGGTCGTAGTGCGGGAGCAGGTAAGTGCGCCCCATCCCAAGAGGCTCGCTCCAGTGGATGCCGTCTGGGGAGGCGCGTAACTCGATCGAATACTCACGTTTGTATCTCGTGTAAAACAGCATTTTGTGGCGGCGTTCTGGATCTTTTTCCTCAAGATCGAGCCAGATTGTACTGGAATCGCGCGGTCCGGACAAAACAATGTTCGTGCCGGGTACGACATCCAGCGAGGGACGCTCCCAGTGGATTCCGTCCTTCGATGTGGCGTAACAGGTGTTGTGATCGCAGCGGTACCAGGCCCGGAAGAGCTTCATGGACGGGTCGTAGAAGATCCCGTCGCTGAAGGGTGCTGCAGCCTCCTTCTCACCTTCTCGCCGGAGCACGGGAGATGCGGGATGCATCTCCGGACGGTGAAACGTTCGGCTTAGATTCGTGGATTCGATAAGGAAATCGTCAATGAACAACTGGCGCCCCACGTCGATGAGGACCACTGGTGGGCGCGTCTGCAGATAGGGTACGGGTTGATATTTGCGCGTGACAGGAACACGCGGAGGCCACTCGCCGTTCCGCTCAATCCCGTTGTAAAGCGTTTCCGGGAAAGCAGTTACAGAAACTGCCAACGTCAGCAACACGGCTGTTAGAATGATACCCAATCGACGACACTCCTGTCGAAGCATCATACTATCGATTAGATTATCGATCAACTCATCGTTTCTCTTGACAAGCAGCCATTATCGATTATAGGATCGATTGGCGCCCATTGGACGCCCGAGAGAACCATGAGACTTTCCGCAATGTTGTCGAAGAATCTCCTTCCGCTTCTGGCAGGGACCTGTCTGCTTTGGCCCGGGGCAATGTCAGGACAGGACACGCGAGGCATGATCTTCGGGAGGGTGACTGACGCCCAGGCCGCTCCCGTCCCAAAAGCAACGCTGGTTGTCACCAATACAGACACGAACGTCAACATGACGGTCCAGTCCAACGAATCTGGTTATTACGAGGCGAATTTGCTGCTTGCAGGCCACTACCAGGTGACGGCGGAGGCTGCCGGATTTGCCAGAGCCCTGCGTAAGGGAATCGAACTCAATGTTTCGCAAAGAATACCGATCAACTTCAGTCTGCAAATTGGTTCAGTGTCGGAAACTCTCACGGTCAACGAAGAAGCGCCGCTGATCGAAACTAACAGCGTCTCGTCGGGACGCGTGGTGGATAACCGCAGCATCAATGAACTGCCGGTGGCGCGAAACAATCCCGTACTGTTGGCGGCGTTCACTCCAGGCGTTCAGGTCCGCGGCGGCTATCGCACAACCTCGCACCGCTCCGCTTCTATCGTGACCACTGTGATGTTCACGCCGGGAAACGTCGGAGGGCGCAGCCTTACGGATTCCAGCAACGACTACCTGATGGATGGCATGCCGAACGTGGGCTTCAATCGCAGAATTGCTTTCATGCCGCATACAGATGCCATCCAGGAGTTCAAAGTGGAGACATCGAACCTCGACCCCTCAGTCGGCTTCTCTTCCGGCATAAGTATGTCGCTGATGACGAAGGCGGGGACCAATGCGTATCACGGCGTGGCCACGTGGCAGCATATGCAGCAGCGCTGGAACGCAACTCCATTTTTCATTAAGCAGGCTTATTACAGGAATATCGCAGCGTCGGAAGCAGCTGGAAACGGGACGCTGGCGGGCCAGCTTAGAGGACAGAATCCGCAGGCACCCGGTCGCACCAACGACTACTCGATAAGTTTCGGCGGTCCCGTCGTAATTCCAAAGTTGATCAACGGTCGCAGCAAGTTGTTTTTCTTTATCAACTACAACGGCACAAAGGAACGGCTGACCGAGACCACTTCCAACATCAACGTCACCGTCCCCACTCTCCTCAACCGTGCCGGCAATTTTTCCGATCTGCTCGCGGTGGACCCGACGCGCTATCAGATCTACGACCCGCTCACCATCGCTCGTGATCCGGCGCGCCCAACAAACTACATCCGCCAGCCGTTCGCCGGCAACGTCATTCCGGCAAACCGCATGATCAATCCGATGCAGAAGCGGTACGATTCGCTGCTGCCAACGCCCAACAACAATCCCACCAATCCCCGTCAGGAGCCCCTGAACAACTACATCGCGACTGCGATGCCGTGGATGTTCAATTTCGTCGCGCTCAGTAATCGCATCGACTATCAGTTGTCCAACAACCATCGGTTCTTCGGCCGCTGGAATTATCACAACTACAAAGAAGACCGGTCAGACTGGACTTACGAGACGCTGCGTGGTCTCTCCAGTGTCGATCTTGAGCGCGGCACACGCGCGGCGATGCTGGACTGGGTCTACACGCCGACCGCTTCCACGTTTTTCGACTTTGCCTTCTCAGCGAATGAATCGAAGGAAGGACAGCTGGGAACCGTCCCGAAGGAATACGACGCCACCGATGCGGGCCTGCCGGCCTATCTCGCTGCGAAAGCCGGGGATGAGAGTCACCTTCCTGTTGTGACGCCCGCCGGCTACAGGTCGTTGAGCCGCGGCTACACCATAACATCCAAGTCTGCCTTATACGGCGCGCGTGCGACGGTCACCCACATTCGAAACACACATACATTCAGCGGCGGCTTCCAGATGCGCCAGTACTTCCGAACCGGTGGTGGAGGCGGACTGACATCAGGATCATTCGCATTTGACAACTCCTTCACGCGCCGGAATGACGATCTGCTCACACCCGCCGGCAGCATCGGCCACAGTTGGGCGTCGTTCCTGCTCGGGTTGCCCAGCAGTATGCAGGCTGAAACGAATGCCAGCTACGCGGTGCACACGCCAGCCTTTGCGTGGCATGCTCAGGACACGTGGCGTTTATCCCCACGCCTTACGCTGATTCTCGGGTTGCGGTTTGAGTACGAGGGCGGTCTGACCGAACGGTACAACCGTGCTCTCGCCGATTTCGATCCTTCGCTGGAACTACCCATCACAAGCGCAGCACGCGCCGCGTATGCAAGCAACCCGGTGGCGGAGTTGCCTGCCGGCAGTTTCAATGTCCGAGGCGGAACGGTATATGCCGGAAGCACGCCTGGGGGACGCAACATCTGGCAGAGTCAACTGATGTTCCTGCCTCGTCTGGGCGTCGCATATCAATTGGGCTCGAGGACTGTAATTCGGGCAGGCTACGGCGTTTTTTATGATTCGCTGAACGCCAGCTATCTGACTCCTAACCAGTTCGGATTCAGCCGCGTCACATCCACCAACCTCACCAATGATTTTGGCGCGAACTGGCTCACAGGAAATCCGCGGGCAGGCGTTTCGCCCCTCGCAGATCCGTTCCCGGTGCGAGCCGATGGCACACGCTTCGACAGCCCTGTCGCCAACGCAATGGGCTCAATGGCATTCGTTGGCCGTGCCTTCGCCTACAGCAACTATGGAATCGAACGTGCCCGGAATCAGCGCTGGCGGATTGGCTTTCAGCGGCAGTTTGGATCGAAGGATTTGATCGAGGTGGCTTATACCGGCAATTACGGCGATCATACGTACGTAGCGAGAAACACCAACGCGCTGCCTTCTCAATACTGGGCAACCGGCAATGTGCGCAACGACGCAGCCGCAAGCAGCATGAATCAAAACGTGCCAAATCCCCTCCGGCTTTCGAATTTTGCATCACTCGCAACAACACATCCCGCCGCGTACCAGCAGATGAGCACGCTGTCTTACTTCACCTCCGCCACCATCCAGAAGCATCAGTTGCTGCGTCCGTACCCGCAGATGTCCGGGTTGACCGACAGCTTCGCGTCTGTCGGTGACGTGACGGCGCATTCACTGGAGGTGACCTACACCAAACGTCTCTCACACGGCGTGAACATCAACGCTGGATATACCCGCCTGAACGCACAAACAGCAGATATCTTCGTCAATGAGTTCGATGCGTCTCCCACACGCCGGCCTTCTGTCTACGGGGCGCCGAACCGGTTCACGGCAACGACGGTAGTTGACCTGCCTTTCGGAAAAGGGCGGCAGCTGGCCAACAGCGGCTGGATCAGTAAACTGACCGGTGGATTTCAGGTGGGTGTGACCTATGAGTATCAGACCGGCACGCCCATTGATTTCCCCAACCTGTTCTACTACGGCAACAAGCTGGATGACATCGCCAACGGCCCGCGCACCATCGGGCAATGGTTCAATACCGCGGACTTCGAACGTACGTCGGCCAGAGCTCCGGGTGCTTATCATGCTCGCGTATTTCCCACACGGCTGAACAGCGTTCGCGGTCCGTCGATGAATGACTGGAATGCCAACGCGCAGCGCGAGTTTACTATCACGGAGCGATTCCGCCTTCAATTCCGGTTCGACGCTTTGAATCTGATGAATCACACGATCTTTTCGAATCCGGATGCCAATCCGGTTGCCACCACATTCGGCAGCATCACGTCCACGACCGAAGCTCCGAATCGCTATCTGCAGTTTCAGATGAGGCTCCGATTCTAATGCAACTCGACCGCAGGCAATTCCTGCAGACATTCGCCGTGGCCGGAACCCAACTTCCCGCCAAACCCGCCACGCGGACCACCACCCGGCTGTTCCTGGATCCGCGAGTGGTTGAGAAATCGACACAGGTGTCGATGCACGTAGGCAAGGTGATGAAGGACACGCGCAACCCTCTGTTTGCCGAGGATCGGCCATGGGAAGTGCGCTACGACAACCTTTATCCGAATATCCATTTCGACGTTGCGGAGAAGCTCTATAAATGCTGGTACAGTCCGTTCACGATAGACCCGTCCGCAACAGAAACGCCCCGGACCAGCCGGCAGAGCATTCCGTACAAGCCCGACCGAAAGCGCGAGATGGGTGTTTGCTACGCAACCTCGAAGGATGGCCTCCGCTGGTCAAAGCCCGATCTCGACCTCATCGAGTTTCAGGGGTCGAAGAAGAACAACATTGTTGCTCGTGGGCCGCATGGCGCTGGCGTATACTTCGATCCGCATGAGTCGGATCCTTCGCGGCGTTACAAAATGTTGCTGCAGGGGAAATCCACTTCGGGTGCGTTCTCTCCCGATGGCCTGCGGTGGACGGAGCCGGTTCCATTCCCCTCGATTGGAGCCATCGGCGACACGCACAATAACGCAATCTACTCCCAGAACCTGGGACGCTACGTCGCCATTACCCGTTTGTGGGACCGGCCTGCGAAGCAGCGGCTGGTGGGACGCACCGAAAGCATCGATTTCAAAACGTGGACACCTGCAGTCGAGGTGATGCGGGCTGAGGCCAGCCATCCCGAGAATCAGACCTACGCCATGCCCATCTTCGAGCACGGCAATCTGTTCTTCGGGCTCCTGATGATCTTCCACGCGCCCAGCGATACCGTTCACTGCGAGCTTGCCTGGAGCGTCGACTCCATTCAGTGGACTCGCCTCGAACCAGGCACTCCGTTCATTCCCAAGGGTGCCGCGGGCGAGTCGGACTCGGGATGTGTCTACGCGGGCACCGGGCCCGTGTTCCTCGACAACGAAGTACGCATTTACTACGGAGCGAGCAATGGCCCGCACACCGGCTGGCGTGATGGGTTCCTGAATTTGGCGCGTGCCCGCACAGATGGGTTTGCATTCGCGGCGCCCTCAGGCGGGCAAGGAACTATTCTTACGAAGCCCGTGAAGTTGTCTGGCGATCTTCTCTGCAACATCGACGCTGCGGGTGGCCAGGCAAGGATCGGCATCCCTGGCGCGGACGGGTTCTCCCTCGATGACGCGATTCCCCTGCGGTCGGATTCCACTCGGCACACATGTCGCTGGAAGAAGCAGAAGACAGAGGCTCTGCACGGACGCGACGTTCAGTTGGTTGTCGAGTTACAGTCCGCACGTGCGTACAGCTTTCTCACATGACATCGAATTTGTCCGGAATTTTTCCTGCGCTGCTGACCCCTCTCACGCCCGCAGGATCCCTCAACAGGGATTCGCTTGCCCTGTTGCTGGACCGCTTGTACGACGCGGGCTGCAACGGCGTCTACATCGCAGGCTCCACCGGCGAGGGCATGTTGCTGCCGCTCGAGGTGCGCGAGGCGTTGGCCGAAGCAGTCGTTGAACTCTCACCGCCCGATCGCAAGGTTATCGTGCACGTGGGCGCTAACTCTACCGCGTCCGCCGTCAGACTGGCCACTCATGCCGAGAGGTGCGGCGCAGACGTCATCAGCAGCATCGCACCAAACGGTCCTTTTTCGATCGATGAAGTGGAGATGTATTACCGCACTCTGGCTGAATCCACTTCTCTTCCACTGCTGTTGTATTTCTTTCCGGCTTCATCCCAGTCCGTAACCGGATACGCGCAAATCGAACGTCTCTGTCGGATTCGAGGCGTGGCGGGCCTGAAGTTCACCAGCTTCGATCTCTACACGTTGAATCGGTGTAAAGCGTTGGGCAAGCTCGTGTTTAACGGACACGATGAGGTGCTTGCCGCGGGGCTGCTGATGGGCGCTGACGGCGGAATCGGCAGCATCTACAATCTCGAGCCCCAATTATTCGTATCGTTGTACGCAGCCACCCAGGCTGGAGACTGGACTGAAGCCCGGCGGCTGCAGGATCGGGTGAACGCCTTGATTACCATCGTCCTTGGCTATCCCCTGTTTCCCACGCTCAAGTTAATCCTGCGCTGGCGCGGGATCGATTGCGGCGACTGCGTGCCACCCTGTCGCGCGCTTACAACGGAAGAGCACGAGCGCCTGCACGCCCAACTCGCGACGGCCGGCTTCGCCGTAAATTAGGTCGTTGGCGCGCCGCCCGAACGATCATGTACACTGGCCGTGCTAACGCTTCCCTACCCGATTGGAGTCCAGCGCTGAAACGCCGTTGGCTCCACAATGGCTTCGTTCACGGACCCGCTTTCGTCAGTAATTAGGTCTTACGCGCCATTCGGAAGGCACCGGCGTCCTCGATTGCTTCCGTATTGCGGACCGGGAGCCAGCCGAGATGCGCCCGATCCACCCGGCTTAGCCAGGCAGGCGGGCGGGCCGTCGGCGTCTTACGCGAAACTCACGACGGCACGTTGATGGCGACGTTGCGATGGAGCCTGGTGTCGGTCGCACGATACACCGCGCCCAGCCCGCCTTCGCCGAGCCTGGACGCGAAGCGGTAGTGGGATATAGATTCCGGGGCTCACGGCTTGAATCCGTTAGTCCAATTCTGGACCACGCTCATCGGTTCGGACGGTGTGCTTTCCAGCGGAGTCAGAATCAGGAACCTCTGGCCATCCCCGGTTACGTCGTAGCGCGCGGTCGTGTAGGCGTTGTTCATGGCGCGGAAGGTGAACAGCCCCTTTGGTCTGGGTCCTTTGCCCGGAGGGTTGGACTCGACGAAGACCTGCGGCACGCCGCCGCGCTCGTCGGTGTAGGAGAACCACCGCGCATCCGGCGAGAACCTCCCGAAGGCCCACAGCGATTGCAGTTCGGCCAGCCGCACAGGCTCCCTGCCGCCCGCAACCGGAACAGCCCACACCACGCCGCGCCCGTCGTCATTCATCACATAAAGCAGATCGCCATTGAGGGACCAATCACCGGGCAACTTTCGTACGTTGCTCCCCGTCACGATTTCCGTGGCAGGTCCGGTGCGGAACGGGTCTATCGTCTGGATCCTGGCCGCGACCAAGCAGGACACTCCGGGCGAGCCGCGATCCCTCGGGCGACCACACCGGGGCGAGTCTAGAAGCGTCAGCCGGGGAAACCGTGCACATCAGCGAAGCCGAAGCGGTGCGTGACCTTGCCGCCATTCTGCAACGTGTGCAGGCCGGCGCCGAGGTGGTGATCGAACGCGACGCACAACCGTTGGCCGTGATCCGCGCGCCCGCGCCACCGCGCCGGACCATCTCCGAGTGCATCGCTTTGATGCCAGCCGAGTCCACCGCGACCATCGATTCTGACTTCGAGAAGGATGTCGAAGCCGCTATCGCCGCGCATAGGGAACCGCCGTCGCCGCCGAACGCCAGGGCAAGAACGCCCGCCAACTTCCTGAAACCGTGGCGCGAGAAACTGGCGACGCTGGGATCGCCATTTCAGTGGTGACGGTACTCGAACTTGCCCATGGCATCACCCGCGCTGACACAACCGAACGCCGGGAACGGCGGCAACACTTCCTTGACGAGTTGCCGATCGGTGTCCCCATACAGCCGGTGACGGTCCAGATCGCCCTCCGTGCGGGACAGATCGACGGCCAGAGCCAGGCGCGAGGCATCCGCATTCCGCTATCGGATCTCCTGATCGGGGTGAGCGCGCTGGAACTCGGTTATGGAGTGGGAACAGCCAACGTCCGGCACTTTCAACTGATCCCGGGCCTGCACGTGATCCCGCTTTAGCCCTTCGGCGCTCGTGGAGCCAGGTGAATTGTTAGCGGATGTCCAACGATCCTCCCGGAATGAGGTCACGTTGCGGCAGCCGGACCGGACTGAAGTTGACGTTTGCGGAACGTCTGCGACAGACTGGCAACTTCCGCGCGCACATTGCATTTCCCGATACAATGAAGAGCAATGAGCCTCGACGACTACAAGGTCGTGCTTTACCGGAACAGACCCAGCGGGTGGGTCGCGGAAGTTCCATCGATCCCGGGGTGCCATGCGCTCATGCCTACCCGAGAGTCCGCGCTGACTGAACTCGCAGCCGTCTTCCAAATGATTTCGGACGAGTACGCGCAGCAAAATCAAGTGCTGCCGGCCGATACCACCGAAATCGTTCATGCCTATGCCCGAGCAGAGGAGTTTCGGCGCGTAGCGGCGAAGCTCGGATTTCGAAAGACGCGACAAACGGGCAGCCACGAACGCTGGCAGCATCCGGACGGACGAGCAACAACGCACCGCATCGTGAGTCAATTGGGCATCGACGTGGAGACGTTCGCCCGCCTCCGATAAGAGATGTTGACTTGACTACAGTAAACGTGGCGCGTCTTTGACGCCCGTGGGCGGATGACGCTACCCGGAACCGATTCGTCCAGAAGTGAGCCAGAGTGTGAGTTTGGCGTTCGCTCACGGATCGCCGATGATCCGCATGACGTAGTCCTGCCGCTTGTCGTCATACTGCAGCGTGATGGCCTTATTGCCTTCTCCATTCCCCGCGAGCTCGAGGTTAATTTGCCGCTCCGCAAAATCTCGGCTGAGCTTTCTTGATTTGAGTGAATGAGCTTCCGAACGTAGAAGAATCCCACCATGTCAGTTGCTCGCAGCGGCAAGGAGAGGGATCCGTCCAGCGGGTCTCGGTCGAATTTCTCGCAATTTGGACCCTTCGGTGTCGCCATCACGTCTGTGCGGTCCAGGAAGGCCGCAACGGGTGGCAAAGAAGCAAACGGGCAAGCGAGTCCGGCGGGATACAACGGCTCCGCCCCTTCGACTCCGTCCAGCCGGTATTCGATTACCCGCACCACAATTCCGTTGCGCCTGCGCCGCTGTTTCTTCTGCGAGGGAGAGATGCGGCTGAGGTACGATCCGTCCGGCAGGCGCTGTTCGCAGGACAGCAGAATGTTCTTTCTCAACCGCCACAGCAAGTCCGCACCTGTTGCCGCCGCCTGCTGCCATATCTCGAACCCGAAAAAGCCGCGGTCCGCCAGACACAACATGCCCTTGTCGAGACTGGGTATTACGGTCTTTGCCAGCGCGATTTCGCTGGTGGCGTAGTCCGCCATGCGGCTGCCGAAAAGGACATGGGTACCGTCCTCCACCAGTGATACGAAGCGGATCTGTGGGTACGCGCTTGTGCCGCGACTGGACCCCGGACGGCCGAAGGCTTCGTCCCGTTCCATCGCCAGTTCGAACCGCGCCTCGGACCACGGCGGCAGCAGCCCGCCGGCCCGCACGCCACCCCCCAGCACCACAATCGCATCGAACCGCTCAGTCATCGCCCAGCTTCCACCGCGTAAAGGGCGACCGGACGCCCCGAATGTTTACGTTCAAGAGGTACGGTCGCCGGGATGCAAATGCGCGTTTCACCGCAGGCCCAACCTGCTCAAGGGAAGTAATGTTCTCGCCCTCGCCGCCGAATCCCTGCATGACGACGTCGTAACGCGTCGCCCGCAGTTCACAGCCGACCGTCGTGTCCCGGCCCTGTAGTTCACGCTCCAGTCCCCAGCCCGCGTCGTTGCCGACAATAATCACAACGGGCAGGTTGTGGCGGACCAGAGTGTCGAGTTCGGCAATGTAGAAGCCGAGCGAGCCGTCGCCCGTTATCATCGCAACAGGCCGGTCGGGATTCGCCAACTGCAGTGCGACCGCGTTCGGCAGCGCCGCTCCGATCGTGCCCAGCGGACCCAGACGAACCCATCCGCCGGGGTGCCGGGCCGGAAGCATCGCCCGGCCCCAGTGGACAAAATCGCCGCCGTCCCACGAATACAAAGTGTTATCCGGCAGGGCATCCTGGAACGCCGAGTAGAACGCCGCCGGATGGATCGGCGAAGACCGGTCCTGCGCCTGCCCGTCCAGCCAGGACCGCCATTCGGACCCAAACGAAGCCACCGTCCGGAGCCACTCCGGACGTGCCGGAAGGGCCTCGAAACTACGTAAGAAGTTGCTTACATCCGATTGAATCGCGACTGCCAAATCGCGATTCAGGCCGAGCTCCTGGGGGTGAATGTCAACCTGGATAATTTGGCTTCGTTTTGAAAAAAAGCGCCCAAGCCCAAGGCGGAAATCGATCCGCTTCCCGAGCACCAGAACCACGTCGGCCTCCGCCAGAGCCCGGGCCGCCGCGCGGTTCAGAGACGGGTCGGCGTACCCGAAACACCCAGGGTGGGTGTCAGGCAGAACGCCCCTTCCAAGTGACATCGTGAACACCGGTAAATGGCTTCGTTCTGCGAAATCGGCCAGAGCGGCTTCGGCCCGCGACCACCAGACGCCGCCTCCCGCAATCACCATCGGCCGCTCCGCCGACCGCAGCAGTTCCACCGCCCGGCTAATATCGGGAGTCCCGGCCGGTTCGGCAATAACCGGAGGCTGGCAAGGCTCCACATCGGCCTTCCCGGTAAACACATCCACCGGGATCGTCAGGTGGACCGTCCCCGGCCGCCCCGACATGGCTTCCGAGTAGGCCCGCGCCAGGAAGAAGGGGATCTGATCCGGCCGTGCGACCTCGGCCGCCCACTTCACCAGCGGACGTACGGAGCCGAAAGTGTCGACCTCCTGGAACGCGTTCCGCCCCGCCTGGCTAAGCGGCCGCGCTCCCGAAACCGCGATCACCGGGCTGCCCGCGCTCTGAGCCGTCGCGATGCCGGTGAGAGCATTTGTATGACCCGGTCCACCGGTCACCAGCGCCAGCGAGGGCCGCCGGAACGTCCGGGCCCACACGTCGGCGGCATGCACCACGGCGGCCTCATGCCGCATATCGATGACCCGGAAATTCCGTTTTCCGGCGTACAGCAGGACCTCATTCAGGTGGTCGCCGACCAGCGTAAACATCTCGTGGATCCCAAGCCGCTCCACGGAGTCGATGAAGAGCTCCGCTCCAGTTCGCATGTACCGCTTATAGCAGGCCTATAATTCTGGTTATGAGGATTGCCGCAGCCGCCGCGCTGCTTGCCGCCGCCGCTTCGATGTTGCGGGCTGGAGAGGTTACGTGGGCCAAAGACATCGCGCCCATTGTTTTCAACAACTGCTCCAGCTGCCACCGCCCTGGCGACGTGGCTCCGATGTCGTTCCTTAAGTACTCCGAAGTCCGTCCCTGGGCCAAATCCATCCGGGAGGCAGTCGCCACCCGCAAAATGCCGCCCTGGCACGCAGACCCGAAAATCGGCCACTTCGCAAACGATCCGCGCCTCACCGACGCTCAGATCGCGGCCATTCGGACCTGGGTGGAGCAGGGTGCCAAAGAAGGCAACCCCGCCGACGCGCCCGCCCCGCCGAAGTTCACCGAAGGCTGGCACAACGGGCAGCCCGACGTGGTGTTCCAGATCCCTGAAGTCTACGTCGTCAAGGCGAACAGCACGGACCAGAACACGCGGTTCGTGGTGAAGACCAACTTCGACAAGGACGTCTGGGTTCAGTCCGTGGAACTGCGGCCCGGCAACCGGAAGGTAGTCCACCATGCCCATCTGCTGGTGAGCGGAGTGGCCAGAAAGCCCCGCACACCGGCGCCGGTCGACCCGGAGTTCGACCGCAAAAAACTGATTTACAACGACGCCTGGGGCTCGCACATGAGGCTGGAAGCGCCCATCATCGACGACGGCTGCGCCCACCCGTTCGGTGGCGACTTCCCCCGCAGCCCGGATGACAACGGCGCCCTCGGCGTCCTCGCGTCGTATCTGCCCGGCAAGACGCCGGACCAGTGGCCTGTCGGCTTCGCGAAAAAGATCCCCGCCGGCGCTGAGATCGAGTTCGCCATTCACTACGCCTCCGGCAGCGGCAAGGAAGAGACGGACCGGACCAGCGTTGGCCTGATCTTCGCGAAGGAACCGCCGAAGATGGAAGTGAAGCGGCGCGACATCCACAACCAGTTCTTTCGCATCCCGGCCGGCGCCAGCGAACATCCGGTCAGCGCCTGCTTCACGCTGGATGAGAGCATCGACCTGCTCTCCTACACGCCGCACATGCACTACCGCGGCAAGAGCATGAAGATGGAAGTGACTCGGCCTGGCGGCAAGCCCGAGGTAATCATCAACATCCCGGCGTACAGCTTCGAGTGGCAGACCCAGTTCCGCTATAAGGAACCGGTGACGCTGCCGAAAGGCACTGTCGTCCGGATCGACGCCACATACGACAACTCGAAGAACAACGCTGCGAATCCGAATGCCGCCGAGACGGTTCGATGGGGCAGCAACACGGCGTCGGAAATGATGGATGGCTGGCTGGAGTACATCGCTCGCAACTAACGGGCAGGGAAGCGGGTTCTACAATGTTGGTTCACATTCATCATGGGTAGCTCTTTCCGAACGCCTGGCAGTGGTGGCAAAAGCGGCGCCGGCCAACGGCACGGTCACGCCGCCGGCAGCGGGCTGATCCGCAACGCCGACCGTTATTTCGACCTCAAGTCGGAGATCCACACCAAGCTGATCGGCGCGCTAAACATGGAGCGCGTCAACGCTATCCCGCGCGACCGGCTGCGCGTGGAAATTGGCCGCGTGGTGGAAAGGCTGCTCGACGAAGAGCGAGTCCCCATGACCACCGCCGAGCAGAACCGCATCATTGAGGAAGTTCTCGATGAAGTTCTCGGCCTCGGCCCTCTGGAACCGCTGCTCAAAGAACCGAGCATCTCCGATATCCTGGTCAACCGCTTCGACCGGGTCTATATCGAACGCGGGGGCAAACTGGCCCTGACCCAGGTGCGTTTCAAGGACAACGCGCACCTTTTGCACATCATCGAAAAGATCGTGTCACAGGTGGGCCGCCGCATTGATGAAGCGATGCCCATCGTCGACGCCCGCCTGCCCGACGGCTCGCGCGTCAACGCGATCATCTCGCCGCTCGCCCTCGACGGTCCGTCGCTCAGCATCCGCCGGTTCGGCCGCCACGTCATCACCGCCGACGAGATGATAGGCTTCAAGACCACCATGCCGGGCATGCTGAAGTTTCTCGGCGCCTGTGTGCAGTCGAAGGCGACGGTCCTGATCTCCGGCGGAACCGGCTCCGGTAAGACGACCACGCTGAACGCGCTCTCCCGCTTTATCCCGGAAGAAGAACGCATCGTCACCATTGAGGACACGGCCGAACTGCAGTTGCAACAGCGTCACGTGGTGAAGTTTGAAACGCGCCCGCCCAACCTGAACAAAGAAGGCGGCATCAACCAGCGCGTACTGGTTCGAACCGCACTCCGCATGCGTCCCGACCGCATCATCGTCGGCGAGTGCCGAGGCGCCGAAGCGCTCGACATGCTTCAGGCGATGAACACAGGCGTCGAAGGATCGATGACGACGGTCCACGCCAACACGCCGAAAGACGCCTTCTCGCGTCTCGAGTCCATGATCCTGATGGCCGACCTTGAGATTCCAACCCGTGTTATCGTGCAGCAGCTCGCCAGCGCAGTGAAGCTGGTGGTGCAGGTGTCGCGCCTGCAGGACGGTACTCGTAAGATCCTGTATATCTCAGAGGTGCTGGGAGCCGATGCCGAGCACGTGATTATTCAGGACGTCTTCCGCTTTGAGCGCACCGGCGTCAACGAGGCCGGCAAGGTGCAGGGCTACTTCCACTGCATCAACAAGGAGCCGAAGATCCTCGAACGCCTGAAGATCGCCGGCATCACACTGGACCGCTCCTGCTTCGAGGAGCGGCTGGAAGTCAACCCTTAATGGAAGAAATCGATGCTCTTCCCCAGACCACCGAAGCCGCCCCTTCAGAAAGCCTGTGAAGTCGGGGGACTGCCTCGCGCTTTCCGTCCGGACCCTCTGACTGCGGAAGAGATGGCTGAGTTCTATTCCGACTCGCTGTAGGTTGGGTCGAGCGACCCATTTCCGAGAGCTTTTACAGGATGAGCTCAGTAGTGTCCGGCTATAAGTCCAGCAGGCTCAGTTGGTTAGAAAATGAGTCTGATTTTTCTCCGGCATGATGTTGCTGGAAGGCCTGTAGAATGGGCGTTCGCTCGAAAATGGTGACGCCGGCGACCTGCAGGATTTGGTAGAGACTGGGGGCCAGTTTGAGTGTTTGAGTTCCTTGCGGACGATAGCGACCAGCACGTAAATCGAGATGGCGATCCATATTTGGGTCTTCACGGCGTTTTGGCTGGTGCCAAAGAAGGCCTTGATGCGCAAGTGCTGCTTGATCTATTTGAAGAACAGTTGACATTCATACGGCTCAAGAGTCTGGCACAATTTGGCCACCTGCCCAAATACGACGGCCAGAGTTCGCGGGCCTGGCTTTATGGAAAGCTGTTCGTGGCTCTGCTCACGCAGAAGTTGATTCGGACCGGGCGTGAACTTTCCCCCTGGGGTTACATTCTCCAGGCAAACGCGTCAACGCAGTGAATGGCGCGAGTTCGGCTTTGCGGCACAGCCTCGAGACTTGTACTGACTGACAAGGAGACCACAAACAACATGCCAGCCGCCATTTCCAGACCCGTGCAAATTATCAATCCAGTGGTGGTGCTGTCCTCGTCGCTGGCGCAGGTTGCCTACGACAACGATCGCTGCACGCTTCAAATACGGTTCCGTGACGGAACTGTGTATCAGTAGAACGGTGTTCCCCTTCGGACTTATCACGATCTGCTTCAGGCCGATTCCAAAGGTGCGTATTACAATCGCCACATTCGAAACCTCCACCCACAGTTCAGGTTGCAGGGCTGAATTAGGCTTCGCCACAGGGAGCCAACAAGTTACGGGAGTGGGCTTGTTTGAAATTTTCGACACACCGTAACCCGCCTGCGATTGAGTGCGAAGAAGGGAGTGTAGGAAAGATTGGTTCCGGCCCGAACCGGAGCGCCAGTCCGACTGAAGCGGATGTCACCAGCCGACGCGCAGGCGGCATCGCGAATCAAATCAACGACACAAGGAGATCTCTAACTAAATGAAGTTTTCGAAACATTCGCTCGCGGTGACTGCGGCTCTGGCCGGCTTGGTGGGCGGGACGGCGGCGCGGGCAGCGCAGCCTGTCGGCCAGGTGAATCCGTCCTTCTCGCTCGGCATGGCCGCCGACGACAAGAAGAAAGTCGAGAAGCACGCCTGCAAGGGCATGAACTCGTGCAAGGGCAATGGCGGTGGGTCTAAGAAGGAATGGGGCAAGAACGAGTGCAAAGGCAAGGGAGCCTGCGCGACGGACGGTTCCAAGCCAAAAATGAGCTAGTAGCAAAGGGCGTCCTTCTCCGATGGGGAGTTCCGGCCCGCTGGCGCTCCCCTCTTTTTCTTTGTATCAACCTCTTTACATCAACTGAGAAACCCACTTCGATTTTGTATGGCCTCCTCCTTTCACAACCCGGAATTCGGCATTGGCGTAGGGCTTCGCGTTCCTCACATCGGCCACATCCTGGAAAAGAAGCCAGTTGTGAGCTGGTTCGAAATCATCTCGGAGAATTACATGGTGGGCGGCGGCAGACCATTGGAGGTCCTGGAGAAGATCCTCGATCAGTACAAGGTGGTTCAGCATGGAGTCTCGATGTATCTGGGTTCGGCAGAGCCACTGAATCGCGAGCACCTTAGGCTGCTAAAGCAACTGGTCCGGCGCACGAAAGCGCCCTGGGTGACCGACCACCTCTGCTGGGGCAGCGTGGACGGACGCTACACCCACGATCTGCTTCCGATGCCCTATACATTCGAGGCCGCAAAGCTGACGGCGAAGAAGATCCGGCAGGCGCAGGACTTCCTCGAAGTCCCGTTGGCGGTGGAAAACGTCAGCAGTTACGCCGAATTCCACATTTCCGAAATGACGGAGTGGGAATTTCTCAACGAAGTAGTCGAGCGCGCTGACTGCGGGATTCTTCTTGACGTCAACAACATCTATGTATCCGCGCGGAATCACAGTTTTGATCCTTACGAGTACTTGAATGCTGTGCCTGCGGAACGCGTGGCGCAGATTCACCTGGCGGGGCATTCGAAATTTGAGAAGTACATTCTCGATACGCACGACCACCCGGTCATCGGCCCGGTGTGGAAGCTCTATGAGCGCGCGATTGAACGCTGCGGTCCCCGGCCCACGCTACTCGAATGGGACGACCGAATTCCGTCTTTCGAAGAAGTGCATCGTGAAGCGCTCAAGGCGCAGAAGTACATGACGGTCACTGATGCTGTGAGCGAGGCCGTGAGATGAACCTGCTCGAAACACAGCGCCGGATGGCAGCGGCAATGATGGTTCCACTCTCGGCGGAGGGCCGGATCGCACCCAGGACATTAGAAGGCAAATCCATGGCCGCCGAGGCCGCGGGAATCATCAAGCCGAATGACCGGCTGACTGCGCTTGAGCGTCTGGAAATCTACAGCCGAAGCTACTGGTTCCGTCTGCTCGATTCATTCACGGAGGACTTCCCTGGGCTTGAAGCCGTGATCGGTCGGGACAATTTTGCTCGAATGGCGAAGCAATACCTGAGGGAATGCCCCTCGCGTTCGTTTACGCTACGTGACCTTGGCGCGCACTTGATCGATTGGCTGACAGATAATCCGGCCTGCCTTGGCGAGCACAAGGAACTCGCATTGGACATGGCGCGGCTTGAATGGGCGCACATTGTCGCCTTCGACGGTCCGCAAAACGCCGTGCTGGACCCAGAGCATCTACTGGAACCCGTACCGGGCATGCGCATCGGCCTTCAGCCGCATGTGACTCTACTCGAATTGCAGTATCCCGTGGATGAACTGCGAGTGGCAATTCGAGCAACAGAGGACGGCCGGAACTCGGCGAGCAATGTCGCCGGCAGACGCAAGGCACATGCGGTTCGCAAGATAGGGCGATCAAGGAAGCAGCAACTCTTTGTTGCCGTGCATCGAGTGGATTCGAGTGTTTACTACCGTCGATTGGAGCCAGAGGAGTTTCAGTTGCTTGGTTTCCTTCGCAGCGGACGGCCAGTAGCGGCTGGGATCCGCGAAGCTTTCAAGTCAGGTACAAAGCGGGTGCCGGCCGAATTACCACGCTTGCTCGAAGGCTGGTTCGGGGCGTGGGCTCAGTTCGGCTGGTTGACGGTTTATCAGAAGAAAACGAAAGGACGGGAATCGAAATGAGGGCTATGATCGAACAATGTCTGTCGATCCTGAATCGGGTCGCGGGCAGCTTGCAATCTCCGTTTCTCCTGCTGGTGCGCCTCTATTGGGGCTGGCAGTTCGCTCAGACCGGCTGGGGTAAGGTGCACAACATTGAGAAGGTGACGAACTTCTTCACCACGCTCGGAATTCCGTTTCCCGGCGTCAATGCGCATTTCATCGCAGGGTTAGAGCTCGTCGGAGGCATATTGTTAATCCTCGGGCTGGCGGCACGGCCCATCGGCTTGATTCTGACGGTCAACATGCTGGTGGCCTACTTTGCGGCCGATTGGGAAGCGTTCGCCTCTTTCCTCACCGACCCGGACAAATTCATGGCGGCGACGCCGTTTCCGTTCTTGTGGGCCTCGCTGATGTCGCTCATCTTCGGTGCGGGCAAACTGTCGATGGATCATTGGATCGCGTCGCGGAACGTGACAAAGGTTGAAGCTCCGGCGGCCACGGCCGTCCCAGCGGTCTAAGCAGGAGACGGTCATGGCGATGCGCGTTCGGCTCCTCACCTAATTTGCGGCGGCCTCCGTACCCCGAGCGACCTGGGAAGCGGAGTATTCTACGGGTGGTGGCACCGCAATCAGAACCGGCGAACCAGATGAGGGAGGAAGTGCCTTTCTCGCAGACGCATGCGAGCGCGCGCCCGTGGGAAGCGGAGCTCCCTGCACTCATGGTGCGATACCAACATGGTGACCCGGAAGCCGTGGACGAGTTGGTGCGCAAGCTTTCCGGAATGTTAATGCAATTTCTGGGCGCCTTTGGGCTTTCGCGCGCGGACGCGGAGGATCTCTTCCAGGAGTGCTGGATACGGATTCACAATTCCCGGCACACGTATCGCCCGCCGGAGCCGGCACTGCCATGGATCTTCGCCATCGCACGCCATACACGCCTCGACGGCTATCGACGGCGGAGGCGGCGGGAAAATCGTGAAGTCCTGGTCGCGAACCCGCCGGATCTCGCAGCGCCCGTAAACGATGCACCGCAGCCAGATCTTACTGAGTTCCGGCGGATGCTGGAGAGCTTGCCCGAAAGCCAGCAGGAAGTGATCTTCATGCTGAAAGTCACGGGCATGAGCCTGGAAGAGGTGGCCCGGGCGACCTCTTCGACGGTGGGGGCAATCAAGCAAAAAGCACACCGTGCCTATGAAAAGCTGCGGTTAGTATTGGAAGGGGAACGAAAATGAGGGCTCCCACGCAGTCCGGTGCCGGTATGCCAGTGACTATGAGCGACGAATGCCGCCAGATCGATATGGAACTCGATGGCGCGCTTTCTCAGAATGCATCGGCGCGGCTCACGTGGAAGATGTCCGAAAAAGCACTCTCGCACCTGACCAGGTGTGAGCGTTGCCGGCTTCTGTATCACTGGTTATTGGATGGCGTCGTTCCAACGCAGCCAACGCCCGCGTTGGCCGAGGCGGTCCGGACCCGCATGAAGCAGTCTCTGGCCCCAGTGACTCCCCAATCCTCGCCGCGAGTGTTAGCGGCGCAATTCCTATTGGTATTCCTGCTGTTTTCTGCCCCGATGGTCGGGATAATGGGAACAGCTGGCCTGCATGAAATGAACTTGACCCAGTTGTTTGGGATCGTGACGGTTTTAGTTTGCGGCGCGGCGCTGCTGTCTTTCTCTTTGGCCTGGCAGATGTCGCCTGGCAGCCTGCATCGAGTTCCGCCTCGCATTGCCGTAATCGCGTTGGCTGCCGGATTCCTGGCTGCAACAGCGGTGCTTTTTCCGTGGCAGGAACCGCGGTCGTTTCTGGAACGCGGCTGGTCCTGCTTGAAAGCGGGCCTGCTGATGGCGGCTGCGTCGGCGCTCCTGTTCTGGGTACTGGTCCGGCGCGGGCATACGTTGGCCAGCGGCATGATGGGCGCGAGCCTGGGGGCAATAGCCGGGCTTGTCGGCGCCTCGGTGCTCCAGTTCACATGCAACAGGCAAGACGCGATGCATCTTCTGGTGTGGCATGGTGGCGTAGTGATCGTCTCCCTCATCCTGGGCGTCGCCATCTCCTGGGGGGTCAACAATCTTCTCCGCCCGCGCCCGTAACTATTTTTGCGGAGACGGCCAAGAAGTCTTCAGCGAACCTCCACTCTCTAAAAGGACAACGTCTTCACCGTGAGCCAGGCCACTTTTTTACCGGATCGCCAACGTCGCGGTGGCGGGACTAAGCAGATTGCCAACCGCGATTGCGACCGAAGCGGCGCCGGATGGTAACTGACGGTACTTTCACTTGGATTTCCGTCAACCCCGCGAATAGCCCGACCGCAACCGTTGTCTGGGATACTGCGGAATCGATCCCGCCGATCAGGACATGAATCGGCTAGAAGGCTGGCGGCATTTGTAATTCCGGCCGCGGAGAGGCACGGCGTCGTTGGCCCCGCGCACGGTTCTGCCACCCGAATGAGTCCGGTCATCCCGAAGAACTTTTGCGGTCCCAACGGACTGAAGAATTCGTAGACTCCCGTTTCGGGCGGCGCCTGAAACACGAAGTACGCATCCTCGTTGGGCTTCACCGGCCCCTTGACTTGAGCGCGATCGGTCCTTTCGGCATTATGATGGCGAACCCCGCAGGCGGCACGCCGGTGTTAATTAACCTAAAAACGGCAGTTAACCGGTAGTTGGTGCGAGCCTGGCAGTGCTGCCCAGTATGGTTCCGCGGAGGAAATACTGGAA
>Ga0163150_10000976_pt1 | contig 50516 bp, 19 predicted proteins | sample OliLakLV19P2IB_FD_148628 | JGI IMG/M metagenome (GOLD analysis project Ga0163150, IMG submission 148628) | Freshwater microbial mat bacterial communities from Lake Vanda, McMurdo Dry Valleys, Antarctica - Oligotrophic Lake LV.19.P2.IB | ecosystem: Environmental > Aquatic > Freshwater > Lake >... | reverse complement strand
CCCTCCCCATGACCTCCCTCCGCCTCATCCTCGCCAGCCTCCGATTCTACTGGCGCACGCACATCGGCGTGCTGCTCGGCGTCGCGGTCGCCTCGGCTGTGCTCACCGGGGCGCTCGTCGTCGGCGATTCCGTCCGCCAGAGCCTGCGCGACCTGGCACTGGCCCGCCTCGGTGAAACGCACCTGGCGATGGTGCCCCATGAACGCTTTTTCCGCACGCCGCTGAAGGAGCGCATCGAGAAGGCGCTCGATGTGCCCGCGGCAAGCGTCATGCTGCTGCCCGGCACGGCGCTGAATCAGAAGACCAACGACCGGGCGAACGCGATCCAGGTGCTCGGCGTCGATCGCGACTTCTGGGCAATGATGTGGCCAGTCGATCTGCCCGAAAACTCCCGGCCCGCGCCGCCCTCGGCGGAGAAGGTCATCCTCTCGGCGACGCTGGCGAAAGCGCTCGGCGTCAAGCAGGGCGACGAAATCCTGCTGCGCGTCAGCAAGCCGAGCCTGCTGCCGCGCGACGCCCCGCTGACGCGGACGGATATCGCGGACATTTCGCTTGCCCTGCGCGTGACGGTCGAGTTTGTGCTTCTCGATGAGCAGCCGAACCCCGGCCGGTTCAGCCTCGCGGCGAGCCAGTTGCCGCCGCTCAATGCGTTCGTGAATCTTCAGTGGCTTCAAAAGCAGCTCAAGCTGGCGGAGCAGGCGAACCTGATGCTTATCGGTGCGCCGGCGAGTGACACCATCGACGCCGCCCGGGGCAACGCGGTGCTGGCGCGGCAGTGGCGGCTCGCGGATGTCAATGTCGAGCTGCGGCACAACGCGCCGCAAGCCATTTTCGAGCTGCGTTCCAGCCGGATTTTTCTCGACCCGCCGCTGGTGGACGCCGCGGTCGCCGCCGCGAAGGAACTGGACATCACGGCGCTCGGGGCGCTCACCTATCTCATCAACGAGTTCGATGCCGGCGCTCGCAAGGCGCCGTACTCGATGGCGACGGCGCTCGGTGTGCTTCATCAGAAGCCCGGCGTCCGCGCAGGGGCGGACCGAGGCGTGCATTGGAACGACCTCATCGCTGGGGATCGCCCCTTGAACCCACCCACAGGAGTGGGTGGGCTTTCAACGGTTGATGGTGGTGGTGGTGATGGTGTTGCTCATCAAAGCCCACCCACTCCCGTGGGTGCGTCGCCCTCCCAAATGATCCTCAACGACTGGCTCGCCACCGACCTGCGCGTCAATGTCGGCGACGCACTCCGTCTCAAATATTTCATCGTCGGCCCGCAGCGCGAGCTCGTCGAGCAGACCAGCGAGCCGTTCACCGTGTCGCGCATCGTCCCGCTCGAGGGTGCCGCCGCCGACCCCGCGTTTTTGCCTGATTTTCCGGACCTGCCGAGCGAGAACACGACCTTCAGCAGTTGGAAGCCCGGCTTCAAGATGACGCGCTCTATCCGCAAGATCGATGATGAATATTGGGCGAAGCACCGCGGCACGCCCAAGGCTTTCTTGTCGCTCGCCGCCGGTCAGGCCATGTGGCAGAACCGCTTCGGCAGCCTCACCGCGGTGCGCTTCCCCGATGCGGGCGTCGACCGTGCCGCGCTCGAAGAAGCCATCCAGGCGCGCCTCGATCCGGCCGCGCTGGGCCTGTCGTTCATCCCGGTGCGCGAGGACGCCCTCAAGGCCAGCAGCGAGGGTTTCGACTTCGCGCAGCTTTTCCTGGGCTTCAGCTTCTTCCTCATCGTCGCCGCCCTGCTGCTCACGGGGTTGCTCTTCGTCTTCGCCATCGAGCAGCGGGCCGCGCAGGTCGGCACGCTCCTCGCCGTCGGCTTCCGCGCTAGCCAAGTCCGCCGCATCCTTCTCGGCGAAGGCCTGCTGCTCGCCACGATCGGCAGCATCATCGGCGTCGCGCTGGGGCTCGCCTACACGAGCCTGCTTCTTCGCGCCCTCACCACCATCTGGCGCGACGCCATCAGCACCTCGTCTCTCACCTTCCACGTCAAGCCGCCGACGCTCATCATCGCCTTCGCCGCCAGCATCGCCGTCGCCGGCATCACCATCTGGCTCGTCCTTCGCAAGCAGGCGCGCACCTCCGCCCGCGACCTCATCGCCGGCAACCCCACATCCACCCCCCACGCTTGCGCCTCCGCGCGCTCGCGCTCATCCACCCACATCGCCGCCCTCACAAGCCTCCTCCTCCTCCTCGCCTCCCTCGCCCTGATCTTCACCACCGGCCTCACCGGAGGCACGCGAAACGCCGGCGCCTTCTTCGGTGCCGGCTCCATGCTCCTCCTCGCCGGCCTCGCCGCTTGCTTCGCCCTCCTCACCCGCCTCGCCTCCGTGAAACAGAAGTCAGAGGTCAGAGGTCAGAGGTCAGAAGTCGGAAATCAGGGGATTGCAATCACCAATCAGAAATCAGAAATCAGAAATCAGAAATCGCCCCTCTCCCTCTCCTCCCTCGCCCTCCGCAACGCCGCCCGCCGCCGCGGTCGCAGCCTCGCCACCATCGCCCTGCTCGCCTGCGGCGCATTCCTCGTCATCGCCATCGGTGCCTTCTGGCTCGACGCCGGCGAGAACGACCAAGACCGCAAGAGCGGCACCGGCGGCTTCGCGCTCTATGGCGAATCGACGCTGCCCGTCCTCGCCGACCTCAACACCGACGAGGGACTCGACAAGTTCGCACTGCAACGGGACGACATCCCCGGTGTCTCGTTCATTCCGATGCGCGTGCGCGATGGGGATGATGCGAGCTGTTTGAATCTCAATAGGGCGCAGAACCCCATGCTGATTGGCATCCCTGCCCAAAAGCTTCAAAGCTTGGAGCCGACAAAGGGGATCACTCGATTCACCTTTGCGAAACGGCTTGGGACTAAGCGCGGGATTGAATGGCAGATGATCAGCTATCCCGACGCAATGGATCCAATTTTTGCCGTGGGCGACGCGAACACCATCACCTACGGCCTGGGTCTCTCCATCGGCGACACGCTCGATTACACCGACGAATCCGGCCAGCCGTTCAAGGTGCAAATCGTCGCCACGCTCAGCAACTCCATCCTCCAAGGCAGCCTCTTCATCGACGAAGCACAGTTCACCAAACGCTTCCCCTCCGTCTCCGGCCACCGCGCCTTCCTCATCGACGCCCCATGGGACAAAATCCCTGAGACGAAGAAAAAACTCGAATCCGCCCTCGCCGACGTCGGCCTCGAGCTCACGCCCACCGTCGAACGTCTCGCCGCCTTCAACGCCGTGCAGAACACCTACCTCGGCATCTTCCAGGCCCTCGGCGGCCTCGGCCTGCTGCTCGGTTCCTTCGGCCTCGGCGTCGTCGTCCTCCGCAACGTCCTCGAACGCCGCAGCGAACTCGCCCTCCTCGCCGCCGTCGGCTTCGCCCCGCAGCGCCTCCGCCAACTCATCATCCGCGAGCACGCCCTGCTCCTCGCGCTCGGCCTGCTCATCGGCCTCATTGCCGCCATCCTCGCCATCCTCCCCGCCATCCTCGCCCCCGGCGCGAAAGTCCCCTACCCGCTGCTCGCCGCCATCCTCACCGCCGTCGTCGTCAGCGGCCTGCTCTGGACCGTCCTCGCCACCCGCCTCGCCCTGCGCGGCCCGCTGCTCACCGCCCTGCGTCACGAGTGATCTTTGTTGTGATCAATCCAGTGGAAATCGACCGCGAAATGCAGTATCGTTCCCTCATGCACCACGCTGGAGAGGTGGCCGAGCGGCTGAAGGCGACGGTTTGCTAAACCGTTGTACGGGGTATCACCCTGTACCGTGGGTTCGAATCCCATCCTCTCCGTTTTTCAGTTCCGTCAAAAGCGCTAAGCAACAGCACCCGCTGTGCTTAGCGTTTTTATTTCGCGGCCTTCCGCATCGCCCGTCTCTTCGTCGGCGTCGGCCTGGGCGCGGTAATACAAACTGCTGCGCGACAGCCCCAGCAGCTCGCACTGCCGGCTCACCGGGATCCCGCGATGATTCATCGTGATCGCCATGCGTTTCTGCTCAACCGTCAAGCCCCGACTTTTTTTTAGCCAGTCCAACTCGACCTTGAGTTGCCCGATCTGCTGATACAGCCGGTCGATCACAGCCGCGGGTCCACCGGCTCGCTTTCCAGCGCGAGGACGCCAAAAACACACTCGTGCACGCGGCTGAGCGGTTCGTGCCGGACGAAGCGCTCCAGTGATTCGATGCCCAGCGCAAACTCGCGCAGGGCGAGCGAGCGCTTGGCGCCCAAGCCGCGGTTGCGCAGCACGCGGAGGTGCTCTGGCGCAGTGTACTCCGGACCGTAAATGATGCGAAGGTACTCGCGCCCGCGGCACTTCACGGCGGGCTGGATCAACCCGCGCCCGCTCCTTGAGACAAACGACAGCGGTTTTACCACCATGCCTTCGCCGCCAGAATTTGTGAGCTCTTCCCACCAGCGGATTGCCTCCGCCTGGCTGTCGGTCGAGGTGACGTCCACCGTTTTGTACGGCGTCGCCAGGAGCAGGCTGCCGCCCGCGTCGCAGAGCCGCTTGATCGTCTCCATGTGCCAGACATGGTCGCGGTCGCAGTGGACCTTTCCTTCGGTCGCGAGCAGGTGGAACGGGGCGAGCTTGTAATCTGCGAGCGAACTCACCGGCCAGCAGTACCGGCGGTAGGCATCGATGTAATCGCTCGTCATCTGCCGGCGAGCACGGTAGCGATCCAACAGGTTTTCGTCGCCGACGGTGATAGCCTCGACGCCACGCATCTTGGCTTGTTCGAGCACGGATACCGCGCTCGCCATGGCCGCGCGGGCCGCCGCGCCCACCGCGGCGTACTGGCCGCGCAGGAGTTCCTGGGCCTTGGCGGACCAAGGCAGCAACTCGCAGTCGAGGCAGGCCCAGTCGGTGGTGAGCTCGTCCCAAAGATGAGCGGCATCCATCGCCGCTCGAACCTGGTCAAGCAGCGCGGCCTCCAGCGCCCGATCCTCGAAGAACCGCCGGCCGGTGCGGGTGTAGCAGATGCCGATGCCTTCGCCGAGGACGCCGAAGCGCTTCCGCGCCGCATTTTCATCGCGGCAGACGATGACCACCGCGCGCGAGCCCATGTGCTTCTGCTCGCAGACGACCGTCGGCGCGCCCTCGTGCCGGTAATACCCGAGCGCCTCGGCTGGATGTTCCAGAAGCTCTGGCTCCTGACTCGTCGCGCAGGGCGACATCGTCGGCGGCAAATAAATCAGCCACTTGGGGTTGGCGGCAAACCGGCTCATCACTTCCAAGGCGGCGATCGCGTTCTCTTCGCGGATCGTGACGTTGTGGTGCAGCCGTGTCGACACGATGCGCTTCCCCACCACGTCGGCGATATTGAGGACATCGTCGTGCTCCTGCTGGGCCGTCAGCGCCGCTGTCGGCGAGTCGACAGGCAGGAAGGGCCTGGCCGGCTGGCTGTAGGTCATCGCTGCCGGCACAGAAACCAGCTCCATTTCCGGGTAACGCAGTGCCGTGAGTTTGCCGCCGAACACGCAGCCGGTGTCGATGTTGATCGTGTGGTTCAGCCACTGCGGCTCCGGCACCGGCGTGTGGCCGTAGACCACCCTCGCATGACCGGCATACTCCGCAGCCCAGTTGTACCGGACCGGTAGGCCGAACTCGTCCGTCTCACCGGTGGTCTCGCCGTAGAGGGCGAACTCACGCACCGCGCCGGAGCCGCGTCCCTGCATCTCCTGCTTCATGCCGGCGTGGGCGACCACGAGCCTGCCGCCGTCGAGCACGTAGTGGCTCACCAGTGAGTCGATGAAGTCGATGGTTTTCTCAGTGAAGCCCGAACGCACTTCATCAGACAGTTGCGCCAGTTCCTCCAGCGTCCTTTCGAGGCCGTGGTTCACCTGCACGTTCTTGCCGCGAAGCTTGCGGAGCAGCTTCATGTCGTGGTTGCCCGGCACGCACAGGGCATCGCCGCGCTCGACCATCGACCACACCAGCCGCAGCACGCCGATCGAGTCCGGCCCGCGATCGACGAGGTCGCCGAGGAACACCGCCTTGCGACCGACCGGCGGCACGACGCGTTGCCAATTGGCCGTCTCGTAGCCGAGCTTCGTCAGTAGCGCGACAAGCTCTACCACGCAGCCGTGGACGTCGCCGACAATATCGAACGGGCCGTGGTCGTGCCGGCGATTGTTCCACAGCGGCTGACGTTCGACGACCGCCGCCTCGACCTGATCGAGGCTGTCCAGCACGAACACGTGGCGAAAGCCCTCGCGCTGCAGGCCGCGCAGCGAGCGGCGCAGCTGCTGCGATTGCTGACGGATGACGTGCGGCCCGAAATCGCGGTCGCTGCGGCCTTTGTTCCGATCCCGGCAGACGTCTTCGCCGGGGTTCAGAACGATCGCGACCGGTAGGCAGTGGTACTTGCGGGCCAGCGCGACCAGCGGCTTCCGTGATTCCGCCTGCACATTGGTGGCATCGACCACCGTCAATCGGCCCGCAGCCAGCCGTTTTGAAGCGATAAAGTGCAACAGTTCAAAAGCATCATTCGTCGCCGCCTGATTGTTCTCGTCATCACTGACGAGGCCTCGGCAAAAGTCGGACGAAAGGATCTCCGTGGGCGCGAACAGCCGGCGGGCAAGCGTGGACTTGCCGGAGCCGGAGGGGCCGATCATGACGACCAGCGCGAGTTCGGGGATGGTGAGTTTCATCATGCTCGCTCCTGCCGCGAAAACACCGCCATCTGTGTCGGCGATCCCACGACCGGATCGGCCGGCCCGACCGGCAGCAGCTCCACGCGGTAGCCGAACCGCTCACCGATGCGTGCCGCCCACTCACGCAGCTGCTCCCTGGTCCACTCGAAGCGGTGGTCGCGGTGGCGAAACTTCCCAACCGGCAGCGTCTCCCATTTCACGTTGTACTCGGAGTTGGGGGTGGTCAGGACGATGGTCCTCGGCTTCGCGAACTCGAAAAGGACGCGCTCGAAGGCCGCGAGCCGCGGCGCATCGAGATGCTCGACGACCTCCACCACCGCTGCCGCGTCGAATCCTTCGAGCCGCTTGTCGCGGTAGGTCAGCGAGCCCTGCATGAGCGACAACCGCTGCTGCTGCATGGGAGGCAGGTGGTCCACGTGCAGCCGGTCCTTGGCGATTTCCAGCGTGCGATAGGCCACATCCATGCCGAGGATGTACTCGAACTGCCTGTCATCCATGAGCATCCGCAGGAGCTTGCCCTCGCCGCAGCCTAAGTCCATCACGCGCTTCGCGCCACTGGCCTTAAGCGTGGCAACGACGGAGCCGAGCCGCTGCTGGTTCAGGCTGATCTTCTCCTCAACCGCGGCCTCTTCGGCGGCGTGCGCCTCCTCCGCCGCATCGGGATCCGTCTGATCCTCTTCGAGCAAACGGTCCAGGGCCTCGCGGGCCAGGTGCTTCTGCCGTTTTAAGTAGCGGCTGACGATCTGTTCCTTCTGAGGATGATCGGCGAGCCAACCCTCGCCGTGACGCAGGAGCTTTTCGACCTCGGCCTGATCGACCCAGTAGTGCTTGTCATCATCGAGCACCGGCACCAGCACATAAAGGTGCGTCAGCAGCACCTTCAGGGGAAGGTGGTGGCTGAGCGTGACGACGAAGTAGCGGCTCGGGCCCCACTGCGGGAAAGCGTCATCGAGCACGAAGGATTCGGCCATCACCTGGTAACCCAGCGGCTCGAAAAGGGCGCGCAAGAACGGTTCGCCTCCGCGGCAGGGCAGAGCGGCGATCCGCGCAGTCAGCGGGAGCGGCCGGTCCACCCAATCGGGCCGATCCTTGCAGCGTCCGCCCAGCGCCGACCCGAAAACCTGTGCGATGGCCACGCTCATAAAAGAGCTGGCCACAAAGGGGCGGTCGTTGACGTACTGTTCGAGGGCCCTCCCCTCACCCGCAGGACCGCGGCGGTTGCGAACGAGCGCGATCGGGTCCACATCGAGCAGCAGCGCGGCAGTGCATCGGCTTTCCGTCGCCTCGGGATAGACGACGTGCGCTCGGCCATAAGACAGCTCGAACGACTGCGCCTTGGCCGGGTTCTTGTGGAGCAGGTAGCCCAGGTTGGTCGCGGGTGCGGCGGTATTGGTGATGGTCAGAAGCATGAGGAAACTCCGCTCGAAAATCCACAAAGTGCAAAACAAAGCGGCCCGTCTCGCGGGAGACGGGCACTCGCACAATCCAAAATTGGATTCACAAGAGCTATCGCACGCGGCAGATCTCGCCATCAAAATGGTCCAATCGCTGTTCCAGATGTCGGCGGGTCGCGTGCGACATGCGAGGATTCTAACCCCAGAAGTCTAGAATGCCACATCTCAGGCAGCGGAAGCTGATCCGAGAAGCTGGTCAGAATGAGGTTACGCGGCGCCCACGATGCCGACACTCACACCCTCACATGAGTTTTCCGCCACAAACGGGCCGGGTTCTAGTGCAACGTCGAGCTTCAATTGATGGGTGGCACTGACAAGCGGAGTCTTCGGAGCTTGTCAGTGGGAATGCACAAGTAAGTTTCGCCACTGACAAGGCCCAGAGCGGCCTTGTCAGTGCCACCCATCAGATCAACTTGGCCACTCTACTAGATTGCTCGGAAGAGCAGGCAACCGCCCTTCGGCACGCGGGGCTACGACCAGCGCTGGGCGGATTATTTCACCACTTGTGTCGACGCGGCAAAATTGCCCCGCACAGCGCCGCTCATCCGACAGACCAGGAAATCACATCATGTCCCTTCACCTTGGCCTCTCGTCCGACGTCGTGGGGGTGTAGTTGACATTCATTTGCCTTGAAGGCCGGCTTTCATCCGTTGGAAACAGATTCGTGTAAGATGCAGCCGCGCGTCGGCGCATCTGCAGGTTCCCGGGTTGGGAGGCGTTGCGAAACAGTAAAAGTCGGGGGAAGAGGCTTCTGCCCCAGGATGGTGCAATGGTTATCTGTTTTTCGGATGATGTGCGAGTGCCGGCGCCAGAGTTTGAACAACTGGAGCCGCGCCGGCTCTTTGCGGCGGGGCCCGTGGTGCTGCTGGAAGCGCCCGCGGCGACGACGGACGCGACGCCGCTCATTTCCTTGCAAGTGACGGGGACGGAGCCGCTGCCGGCGGGGCTGATGGTCGCCATCGACGCCGATCTGAACGGCGACCACGATTTTGAGGATGACAACGAGGCCAACTGGCAGGTCGTGCCGCTGTCGGCGCTGACCACGACGGCTGACCCCGCCCGCTGGCAGTCGAAGCTGCTCTCGGACGGGATCGCTTCGAGCCCGCTGGCGACCATCGGGGAGTTCGGCCGGGTGCTGGCGGTCAGCGGCAACCGCGCGGTTGTCGGCGCGCCCGCCACCATGAACCCCGGCGCCAACCACGGCGCCGCCTTCGTCTACGAGTTTGACGGCGTCGCCTGGCAGCAGACGGCGGCGCTGAAGGGGTCTGACACGGCGTTCGCCCACCGCTTCGGGTCGGCGGTCGCCATCGACGGCGACCGCATCGCGGTGTCCGCCACCATGGCGGGGTTCAACGAGATTCTGCCGCACGGCAAGGTTTACATCTTCGAGCTCACGGGCGGGCAATGGGTCGAGACGGCGATCCTCACCGGGCAGCCGCAGCCGGGGGTCGGGCGGTTCGGTGAGTCGCTGGCGCTGGAAGGTGACACCCTTGTCGTCGGGCAGGTCGCGAACGCCGGCGGCGGATCGGGGGTGGGTAGGGCGTACATCTTCGAGAAGGTCGGTGCCGGATGGCAGCAGGCAGCGCGACTGACGAATGAGATCTCGGAGCCGCCCGAGCAACAGTTTGGGTCCGCGGTGGCGATCGAGAATGGGCGCATCGTCGTCCGCGGGTCGATCCGGCTATCCGCGGATGTCATTGAGAACAGGTTGTACAGCGTCACCAAGACCGGCGGGGCGTGGGCGATCGCCGGTGACATCATCGCGCCTTCGGGCACCGCGTTGAACTCATTCGCGAACTCCTACTCGATCAGCGGCGACCGCATGGTCGTCAGCGGGAACCAAACGACCGCCTTCTCTATCCCCGAGACGGCGGTGGCGATGGCGCACCTGTACGAGTGGACGGGAAGCCAGTGGGTGCTTGAAACTATTTTGCAGGCCAGCCGGCCTTATCAGTCGGTCGGCGACATTGTCGCGATCGAGGGCGATCGCGTGGTGATGAGTGTTCGCAGGACGGCGTCGTCGACCAACATCCCCATCGAGCTGAACACCTTTGAAAAGCAGGGGGACGGATGGGTCGATGCGGGCGGCGAGGAGTTTCCGTATTCCTCGCCCGCCAGCACTTACGGCAGCTCCATCGGCATGGCCAATGGACGCGTGCTGGTGGGCGCTGGCTTTTCCATGGAGTTCGGCAACTCGTTCCTCGTCGGCGCGGTCTACTCGTTCGCCGTGGAGCCGGGGCCGGCGCACAGCCTCGCCGGGAGAATCGAACTCTCGCCGGCGCTGCCCGATGACCACATCGGGCTGAGGGCCCGGCTCATCGGCGTGAACGGGATCGATTCCGTCAGCGCCACCGAGCTGATCCACATCGACTCGATCATTCCGCAGGTGGTCGCGATCCTCCCGGCCACCGGCAGCACGGTGCGCGAGTGGGACACGCTGGTGCGGGTGAGCTTCACGGAACCGGTGGTCGGCGTCGACGCGAGCGACCTGGTGCTCACGGGCAGCGCCGCGAGCGGCGCCAGCGTGGTGGACGTTCAGTTCAACGGCACGCTCGGCTGGGCGTTTTTCATCAGCAACCTCGCCGACGGCGTGCTCACCGTCACGCTCGCTCCCGATGCCGGCGACATCACCGACCCGGCCGGGAACTCGCTCGCGCCAAGCACCGCGACTTACACCGTGCTCGATAACGTTGCCCCGACGATCACTGGCGTGACACCCGCGGCGGGCGCGCTCTTGCCGGCGGCAATCGTCGATATCACCGTGGCGTTTTCTGAACCCATCATCGGCTTCGATGTTTCAGATATCCAACTCGCGGGAGCCGGCGCGGCCGGGGCAATCGCAGCAGCACCCACGCAAACGCCGGGCACCAACGAGTGGACGTTTGCCGTGACGGGCCTTGTGCTTGGCGATTGGAGCCTGACATTGGCGCCCGACGTTGGCGACATTGTGGACCGCACCGGCCGTAGCCTCGCGGCGACCTCATGGACGTACGAAATCCCAGGGCCGGTCGTTGCTCTTGACTCGCCGAATCTGGAGTTGCCGGGCCCCGCTGACCCGCCGCTGCGGACGACCGACGCGACGCCGGCGCTCTCGGCGGTGCTCACCGACACCATCGTCGGCCTCGTCGCCGGCGGGCCGGCAGCTCGATGTCGACCTGAACAACGACGGAGACTTCGACGACGCGGGTGAGGCCGGCTTTGCCAGCAGCACGATTGCCGTGCCAGACCGTGTCGCATCGAGCACGGAGTTGATCTCGACGGCGGCGGGGCCGGGTGTGTCGAAGAGCGGATCGTTTGTCCTAGTCGGCACCAATTTCAGCGTGGGGGCCAATGCGCTCGCCCAGATCTACCAGCTCAACGGCCAGTCGCTCACGGTTCATACGACGCTGACCGCTCCCTTTGCCGGCGCTTCGGACTCGCTGTCCCGTGACGTCGCGCTTGAAGGCAACGTCGCGGTGATCGGTTCGCCGTTTGATCTGGTGAACGGCGTGTCGACGGGTGCCGCTTACATCTCGGAGTTCAATGGAAGCACGTGGTCGGCCCCCATTCGGATCACGGCGCCGGACGCCGCCTCCAACGATCGTTTTGGCAATTCGGTGTCGATCAGCGGCGACACGCTTGTCGTCGGCGCGAGCAACGATCACGTAGGCGGTGTTCGCACGGGGTCGGCGTATGTGTTCAAGAAGCAGGGGGCCACGTGGAATTTTATCGCTCGGCTCAACGCAAACGACGCCGCGGATGCCGACAGCTTTGGCGCACAGGTGGCCATCAGCGGCAGTACGATCGCGGTGTCAGCGCCCGACGATGACGACCTCGGCTTTTTCACCGGCGGCGTCTATGTCTTTGAATTGATCGGTGGCGTTTGGACCCAGACCAGGAAACTTCTCGCGGAGCAATCGGAAGCGGGCGATGTCATGGGACGCATCGGCCTTGCCCTGGACGGCAACACGCTCGTCGCATCGACCAACCAAGCGGAGGCGTACGTATTTGAGCGCATCGGCGGGACCTGGTCGCAGACGGCACACCTGCAATCGCCAACCCCGAATGAAAACGGCAGCTACGGGCACGGCATTTCCCTCGATGGCGACAACCTCGTCATCGGCGCGCACAAGTCCTCCTCGCCCGGCGCGGCGTATCTCTACCAGCGCATCGACAACCAGTGGCACTTGGCCGACCGTTTCACCAGTCCGGTCAACTCGGCCGGCGACCGCTTTGCATATGACGTGGCGGTGGACGGGGGCCAGATCGTGACCATCGCGGATCGCCATGGGACCGGCCCGACGCGGGCCGTCACCAACGTCTTCGATATCGTGCCGCAAACGGGGCCAGTGACTTCGGCGGTGGTCGTGTTCGAGAATCTGCCGGTGATTCCCGACGGCGTGCACGCGATCCGCGCCAGGGCACAGAACGCGGCGGGCAAGCAGGGGATTTCACCGATCTCGTCCCTGCACATCAACCCGCCGCCGCTGCCGGCGCCGGTGGTCGAAGAGATCCGCATCTACGACCCGATGATCACGCAGACGTTCGGCTCCGTCGAGGTGAGATTCTCCGAGCCGGTGCTGAACGTGGACATCACCGATCTGGTGCTCTCCGGCCCGGCGGCCGCATTCGGCGCGACCGTCACCAGCGCCGAACCCTTCGGCCAGCGGGATGGCTCCGCGTACGACATCTGGGTGTTCCGCCTGACCAGTCTTCGCACCGGCGACCTCAATGTCACGCTTGCTCCCGATGCCAATGACATTGAAACGAACGACGGGCGCGATGTCGCCTCCGTCTCCGCCACTTTCGAGGTGGATACGTCGCCGCGTCTGACTTTCATCCCGCAGTTTGTTGCGCCAAGCATCGGTAGCACCTTCTCGCTGCCGTTCTCCTTCAATCAGGCGGTGACAGGCCTCGACCCGAGCGATATCGCACTTTCCGGCGCCGCCGCCGCCGGCGCCGTGTTGTCTATCGCGCCAGACCCCAGCACGGTCAACGGCTACCGCCTGACCATCACCGGACTCAACGATGGTCCGCTGACCTTGACGTTCGCACCCGATGCGGGCGACATCGTCAGCAGCGTGGGCGAGTCGATGAAGCCCGTGTCAATGGAGCTCGAGGTGATCGCGCCGCCGGAGGTCACCATGACGCCGGTGCGCGGCTCGACGTTGCATCCGTCGAACGTCAACATCGAGGTGACGATCGACGAGCCCGTCAGTGGCGTCGATATCGGCGACCTCGCGCTCTTCGGCCCCGCCGCGGCGAGCGCCACCGTCGGCGCGCCCATCAGCCTCGCGAACAATACCTGGCGCTTCCCGATTCAAGGCCTCATCCCCGGCACGCTCTTCGCCGTCTTCGCCCACGATGACAATGCCCCGGTCGACGCGACGGGTAACCGGGCCTTCGCCACCACCGTTTCCTACACGATCGACTCCAGCATCCCGACCGGCGTGATGAACGTCGAAGCGAACGGGCAGCCGATCACCTTCTACATCAAGCAGAACACCGCCACCGTCCGGCTCGACGGGGCCCAGCCGCTTGCGGGCATCGACATCACGGACCTGGCCCTCGGCGGTCCCGCGGCGGCGGGCGCACAGGTCGGCAGCTTCAATTGGGATTCCTCGGCAGGCGACGGATATTGGTTTCTAAATAACCTCGGCCAGGGCGACCTGCTCCTCACCATCGCCCCCGACGCCGGCGACATCACGAACCTCGCCGGCACCTCGCTGCCGCCGATCAGCCGGTCGTTCCGCGTTGACACCGTGGCGCCGACGATCCAGAGCATCGTGCCCGCCGCCAACGGCGTCATCAGCACCAGCGCCTTCAATTTGGACGTCACCTTCTCGGAGGCAGTGACCGCGGGTCACGGTTCGCTCGCACTCACTGGCACCGCCGCCAATGGCGCCGCCGTCGCAGCGCCGGTCCAGTTGTCCGCTAACGTCTGGCGCTTCCCCATCACCGTCATCCGCGACGGCAGCCTCAGCATCAACGTCCTGGGCGGGGACGATCGCATCCTTGATCTCGCCGGCCATCCGTTCAACTCCGTCCAATTATTCGATTTCACCGTGCAGGGCGTCAACCGCCCGCCGATGACGTTCCAACCCGTGAACCCAGCCGTCGGCGAGGAGCTGCCCATCGGCACGCTCGTCGCCGCGTTCACCGTCAGCGACCCCGACCCGGGCGACACCCATACCTTCCAGCTCGCCAGCGGCTTCGGCGACACCGACAACGCCCTGTTCACGATTGTCGGCAACGAGCTGCGCACCAACGCGGTGCTGGATTTTGAGACGAAGAGCAGCCTCCGCGCCCGCATCCGCATCACCGATCGCATCGGCGCTTCGATCGAAGTGTCGCCCACCATCACGGTGCTCAACCGCGTGGAAGCCGCGCCGATGATCACCGGCGTTTATGTCGACGGCTCCGCCTGGAGCAACGCCTTCCGCGCCCACCTGACCAACACCGGCGCGGGCATCGCAAACGGATTCACGCTCGACACCGGCGCCGCTCAACTGAGCGTGTTGCCGTGGACCAACCTCGATCGACTGGCGATCCGATTCAGTGAACACGTGAACGTGCAGGCGTCGCACCTTTCTCTCGTCGGCATCAACACGGCGGACTATTCCGCCCTGCTCGCCGCCGCGACTTTCTTGTTCGACGCGGCAACCCTGACCGCGACGTGGGAGCTGGCCGGCGCGATACCGGCCGACAAGCTGCTCGTGATGTTGCCCGACGATGTCCGCGATCTCGCCGGCACCGCCCTCGACGGCGAGTGGACCACCGGCTTGAGCACCCAATCCGGCAACGGCGCCGCCGGCGGGGATTTCCATTTTCGGTTCAACGTCCTGCCCGGCGACGCCAATCGCTCCGGCACCGTCCTCGGCGATGACGTGATCGCGGTCCGCAACGCCCAGTTCCGCGCCGCCGGCGCCGCGGGGTACAGCCCGTACCTCGACGTCAACGGGTCCGGCGTCGTGCTCGGCGATGACGTGGTCCTCGTCCGCAACCGGCAGTTCACCACCTTGCCCACCGGCGAACCGGCGAGCCCCGCTTTGCTGACCGCGACAGAACCCGAGTCCGTGCAGCCGAGCGTCCTCTCAACTTCACTGCTCGCCGCGGCCGTTGAAGCCATGTCGCCGAGGTCGCTAACCCGTTCAAGACCCGCCTCGCCCACCGTTCGGATGGCGTCCGTTGCCAGCAAGGCCGCGTCGCTGCTGTCGTCCCCGTCACTGATGCGGCTGGATTTGCCGGCACATCACGCATCGCCCAGTCTCAACCGCCCTGAATCCCCGCGGGTCCGCATTCGTGTTTAATTTGCTTGACGCCGGCCGGATTGCCGGGCCGCCGGACCTGCCCTGAATCTCCAAATGCTCCAATCGCGCGGGCGCGCTTGCCGACCGCGCCGCGTTTGTGCGATGATTGCCGCGCATGTCCGTCATCCGGCAAGCGACGATTCACACGCGTCTTCCCGAGGGGTCGTGCCTGGGGGAGTTGCTGCGCTTTGGCCAGATGAGCACGCTCGGCTCGGCGCCCGAATCGGTGGCCGCCCGGCTTGCCCGCTTCGGCGCGAGGCTGTGGCGGCAGATGCCGGCGAACGAGCAGAGCCGGCTCATCGAAACGGCGATGCCCGCCGTGAGGCACATCAGCATCGACATCGCACCGCACCGCGAAGTCATTGGATGGGAAAGTCCGCTCCCGCTGACGTTGACGATCGCCACCTGGCCCGAGTCGCCGCGCCACGTCATCGGTTACCTGCCGGCGCTGGGCGTCGAGATCATTGCCCGCAGTGAAGAAGAGCTGCTCACCCGCGCCGCGGGATATGCCCGCATGCTGCTTAGCCGCCGGGGCATCGCCCGCGACCTGCGCATCTGGGCCCGGCTCGCCCGCTGGTCGAGCGCCGAGGCCGCGGAGATCAACCTGGAACTCGAACCGCTCACCGCGGTGGAGGTCGCGAAGCGGCGCGCCAGCGAAAGTGAGACCCGACCGCGCTCCGAGCTGAAGCGGGCCGCGAGCAACCTGCGCAAGCTGAAGCTCGAGCCCGCGTTCGAGGTCGACCTGCTGCTGCGTCGCATCGCCGAGGGGCTCGGCGCGACGCCGGCGCGCCCGCTGCTGCTCATCGGCCCGTCGGGGGTGGGCAAGACCGCGGCGGTGCGCGAACTCGTCCGCCAGCGCGAGCGCTTCGGCCTGACCGGGCAGCGCTTCTGGCAGACCGATGGCTCGCGGCTCGTCGCGGGGATGACCGGCTTCGGCATGTGGCAGCAGCGCTGCGCCTCCATCATCCGCGAGGCCAGGCGCATCGAGGCGATCCTCTTCCTCGGCAATCTCGTGGAGCTGATGCAGGTCGGCCGGCACGCCGGCAACGAGCAGGGCATCGCCAGCTTCTTCAAGCCCTACCTGCTGCGCGGCGAGTTCCGCGCCATTGCCGAGTGCACCGTCGAGCAGCGGCACATCATCGAATCAGAGGACGCCCACTTGCTCTCGCTCTTCGACGAGATCGACGTCCACGCGCCGGACCAGCCGCGCCGGCTGCGCATCCTTCGCGCGGTCGCCGACCTGCGTGCAAAGGAACGAGCCGCCCCCATCGATGACGATGCGCTGAACCGGCTTGATGCGCTGCACGAGCGCTTCGCCACCTACTCCGCCGCGCCGGGCCGGCCGGTGCGGTTCCTCACGAACCTGCTCCGCGCCGCTCATGATCGCAAAGCCGTCACGGAATCCCAAGTCACCGGCGCCTTCGCGCAGGAGACTGGCCTGCCGCTCTTCATGATCGACGACGCCACACCGCTGCACCCCGATCATGCCCGCGACTGGTTCAGCCAGCGCGTCATCGGCCAGGGCGAGGCGGTGCGGCGCGTCGTCGACACGCTCGTGGTCGTGAAAGCGAACCTCAGCCGCCCCGCCCGGCCCATCGCCTCGCTGCTCTTCATCGGGCCAACCGGCGTCGGCAAGACGCAGATGGCCAAGTCGCTCGCCGAGTACCTCTTCGGCGACGCCGACCGGCTCACCCGCTTCGACATGACCGAGTACGGCGACTCCGCCGCCATCACCCGCCTCACCCGCGCCTCGGCCGGCGGCGAAGGCCTGCTCACCGCCAAGGTCCGCGAGCAGCCTTTCGGAGTGCTGCTTTTCGACGAGTTCGAGAAAGCGCATCCGTCCTTCTTCGACCTGTTGCTCCAGGTGCTCGGCGAGGGTCGGCTCACCGACGGCGCCGGCCGGCTCGCCGACTTCACCAACACCGTCATCATCATGACCTCCAACCTCGGCGCCGAGGCCTACGCCGCCGAGCGGTTCGGCTTCGCGCCGCGGCAGGACCCCGACGAGTCGCACCATTTCATCGAGGCCGTGCGCGACTTTCTCCGCCCCGAGCTGTTCAACCGCATCGACCGCACCGTCCCGTTCGCGCCGCTCGGCCGGGCGGTCATGCGCTCGATAGCCCTCCGCGAGGTCGAGCGCGTCCGGCAGCGCGACGGCCTCGCCCTGCGCGGTGTGGCGCTCAACCTCGACGACGCGGTTATCGACCACCTCGTCGAGACGGGCTTCGACGCCAAGCTCGGCGCCCGGCCGCTCCAGCGGGCCATCGAACGGCAACTGCTCGCGCCGCTCGCCGACGGCATCAACGCTTACGGCCGCGATACCGCGCTGACAGCGCGGGCTTGCCTCACGGACGGCAAGCTCGCGGTCACTGTGCTCGCCGCGACCGAAGCGGGCGTGGCCCGGATCGCCGCGGTGACCGCGTCGCCGCTGGCGGGCGCGCTCCAGAAGATCACCGCCATGCGCCGCCAGTCGCAGCGCTTGGCGGGCTGCTCGGCGCTGCTGGAGCTTCGCAACGAAGCCGAACGGCTGCGCCGGCTTATCCGCCTGAAAGAAAGGCTGAAGCAGGACGTCTGGTCCGATCCGGCGATCCGGCAGTTGCCGCGGATCGAGCAGGTCATCGAGCGCGTCGATGCCGGCATCGTCATGCTGGTGTCCGCCGAGGACGACGCCGCCGCCCAGTTGTACAACGGCGAGACACCCGTACAGACGCCGGCTGGCGACAGGGTCAACCGAACGGAGCGCGAGTGGCGCGGGGCGATGCTCGATGTGTACTGCCGGCGGTTCGCGTCGCCCGATGAGTTGCTGCTCGGCGTGTACAGCGATCAGCCGGCGCTGATTCTCACCCTTGTCGAGTGCTACCGAATCGCCTGCGCGGATTATGGCGCGGTGCTTGAAGCGGCGCCGCTCTTCACCTGGACCGCCGGCGCCGAGGCGCAGCCGCGCGAAGGGGCCGCCGTCCGCGTCTACGCCGACATCATGAGCAGCGAGCCAGTCACCGAGCTATTGCACGGCCGGCGCTACGTGTGGCGCGGCGAGTTGCGCGCGGTGAAGGAGCCGCTCGAGAGCCTGCCGCGGTCGAGTTCGCTGGGCATTTTGCTCCGCGCCCGGGGGCCGCACATCACCGCCCTGCTCGCGGCCGAGGGCGGCGCTCACCGTTTCCGCGGCCGCAGCGAAACCCGCACCGTGCTCGTCGACGCGAGCGCTGTTTCCCTGACCCGTTACCGCCCGCCCGCGGGGATCGAGGTCGACTTCGACGCCGCGGTCGAGCCGCTCCCGACGCGCCGCGGCTACGACGAGCGCAGCTCGACGGTGGACGACAAGGTGCTCGACCGTCGCACCGGCTGGTCCCTTGAGCACAGCGTGTTCGGCCTGCCGCGGCTCATTGTCGAGGCTTGCGAGAAGCTGCTGGAGGACATGCTCGACGAGTGATGTTCACTGCCTCGCTCGTTCACCGCCATGCGAATCGAATTGCCCATCCTGGTCGAGCAGCGCAAGCCGGAGCCTGACAAGCCGCCGGCATTTTTCGCCCGCGCGCTGTTCCTGCCGACGGGGCCCGCGCGTAGCGGCCAGCGCATCGACCGCGTGCTGACCAAGCTCGCCGGCGACCTGCGCGATTACCTCAACGGCCTGGCCGGCGAGCTCGATCACCGTCCGCTTGTCGACGCGATGATGAACCCGCCGCTCGAATCGCGCACGCTGCCGCTGACGCTCGACCTGCGCCGCCAGACCGCGCGCGGCCGCTGGCTCGCGGCGGTCTTCACCATCGGCGAGAAGCGGCTCGGTTTCGTCACCGAGTACCCGGACCTGTGGTTCGTCCTGACGCCGGGGCAATCGATCGAATCGCGGGTCACCGAGGTGCTCTGCGCCGAGGGCCGGCGGCGCGAGAAGGAAGAGCTGCCGCTCCCCGCCGGACTCGAGGGCCGGGCGTACACGACGCAGCTCGCGGTCACGATCACCGCCCAGCAGCAGGCGAAGCGGCGGCGGTTCGACTTCGCCTCCATCTTCGGCGGGCCGCAGGTTGCCTCCGGCGCCGAAGAGTTGCGGAAGGTCGCCCGTGCCCTCGACGCGCAATATCCCGACGGCCTCGACCAGGCTTATCTGCGCCACGGCGAGCTGCGCGAGTTGACCGACCTGCTCGACCGCGATGACCGGCCATCGGTGCTGCTCGTCGGGCCGGCCGGCGTGGGCAAGACGACGCTGATGCACGAATACGTCCGCCGCTGGCTCGCCGCCACCTCCAAAGGCGCCACATCCTCACACAACACGTGGCTCGTCTCGCCGCAGCGGCTGATCTCCGGCATGAGCTTCGTCGGCCAGTGGGAGCAGCGGCTCCTCGCGATCCTCAAGCACGCCCGCAAGCGCGACCACATCCTCGTCGTCGACGACGTGGTCGGCCTGTTTCATGCGGGGGTGACGTCACAGTCGGACCAGAGCGTGGCCCAGACACTCAAGCCGTACATCGAGCGGCGCGAGGTGCGCATCGTCGGCGAGATGACGCCGCAGGCGCTGCGCGTGCTGCGCGAGGTTGACCGCGGGTTTGCCGACCTGTTTCACGTGATCCACGTGCGCGAGCCGGACCTCGCCGCGAGCCGGCGCATGCTCATCGCCCACATGCGCCGCCTCGAGGACCATCAGCGCTGCAGGTTCGATCTGGAAGCGCTACCGACCGCGTTCGACCTTGCCCGCAGGTATCTGCGCGAGGCCGCGTTTCCCGGCAAGGCGGCGGCGCTGCTCGCGCAGCTGGCGACACGGCACAAGGGAAAGGCGATCGGCCGGGCAGAAGTGATCGAGGCGTTTCACGAGCGCAGCGGCCTGCCACGATCATACGTCGATGACCAGTCGAAGCTTTCGAAGAAGGCCGTTGTCGAGGGCATCAGCCGGCGCGTCATTGCCCAGTCGCATGCGATCGAGGCCATGGCGGATGTCGTTTGCGTCGGCAAGGCCCGCCTCAGCGATCCCGCCCGGCCGCTCGGCTCGCTGCTGTTCCTCGGGCCCACCGGCGTCGGCAAGACGCAGTACGCCAAGTCGCTCGCCGCTTTCCTCTACGGCCGCGAGGACCGTCTGCTCCGCTTCGACATGAACAGCTTCAACGACCACGCCGCCGCCGCCCGCCTCGTCGGAACCTTTCGCAATCCCGATGGCCAGCTTACCGCCGCGGTCCGCAGGCAGCCGTTCTCGGTCGTGCTGCTCGACGAGATCGAGAAGGCCCACCCCGACGTGCTCGATCTCCTGCTGCAACTGCTCGGCGAAGGCCGGCTCACCGATGCCCTGGGACGCACCGCCGACTTCAGCAACGCCATCATCGTGCTCACCTCCAACCTCGGCGTGCGCGAGGCGTCGCAGCGCATCGGCTTCCGCGCCGCCGCCGGCGACCCCGGAGCGTCCGGCACTGCCCCGGCCAACGCGCACGACGACATTTTTACTGCCGCCGCCCGCCACTTTTTCCGGCCCGAACTCTTCAATCGCTTCGACCGCATCGTTCCCTTCCACGGGCTCGGCCGCGAGGATATCGGCCGCATCGCCGACATCCTCATGGCCGACATCCTCCAGCGCGAGGGCCTGCACCGCCGCAGTTCCGTCCTCCGCGTCGATCCCGCCGCGACCGCGTTCATCATCGACACCGGGTTCGACGAGCACTTCGGCGCCCGCGCCATGCGCCGCGCCTTGGAGCAGCAGCTCACGCGCCCGATTTCCAGCAGGCTCGCCGCGCTCCCCGGTGACGCGTCCGTGCTCATCGATGTGCTCCGCGCAAGCGACCGCCTCGAAGTCGCCACCACCGAGCTGCGCCCCAGCCCGCGCCGTCCCTGGCCGGGGGAGCGCCTGCGGCTGATGGAACCGGCCGAGCTTGCCGCCCGCGTCGAAGCGACGCTCGAGCGCATCGAAGATTCCATCGCCGGCCGCGCGCCCACCACCTTCACCGGCGGGGCGATCCACCCGGTCGATCTTGCTTACCTCGCGCTGCGCGAAGAGATCTCGGACACTCGCCGCAAGGCTCAGGCGCTCACCCGGCACGGGCCGCGCGGCATGCCGAACCGCATCCTCGCGAAGCCCCCTTCTGCCGCCAAGCGTCCGCCGGGCGCGCCGCCGCGCGACGTGCCCAAGCCGCGCGTCCTCTGGCGGCAGGCACCAGCGGAGCTGTGGGCCCAGTTGCTGCTCGCCGACGAGCCGGACTTCTATCTTAAGGGCATCCTTCAATCGGCCGGCGAACAGGAGGACAACGCGATTCCCGGCGAGCTCGTCGACCTGCTCGCGCAGCTTGCCTGGCTTGAAGCCTCGGCGGCCGGCATGGCGGAACTGAGTAATGTGGGCCCTGATCAACAAGACGAGCAAGGCGCGACGGAAGGTGGGCGGTGCCCACCCTACACGAGCAACGCCTGCCTGCTGCTGCGCAGCCTGTCACCGGCGGCCTCCGACACGGTGCCCGCGCTCGGCAAGCTGTTGGCCGCCGCTTTCGACCTGCCGTGGGGCATGACCGTGACCTGGCACGAGGGTTCGGGGCGTTGGGCCGCAATGGCGGCCGGCGTGCTGGCGCTGTCCGGGCTCGGGGCCGCCGCGCTCGCCGCGGCGGAAGCGGGCACGCACATGGTGATCGACGCCGCCGGGGGCCTCACGCCGATCCAGGCCATCGCTCTGCCGTGCGCCACCGCGGATGCGGCGCGGTCCGCCGTCGCGCAGACGGAAAGTGCATGGCAGGCCTCGCTCTCCGCTGGACACGCGACCATCAACGACCGCCCGTTCCGCGTCGCGCCGATTCACCGCATCGTCGACGCGAAGCGCACGACCATTGACCTGCGCACCGGGCTGATGACGCCGACCGCGCCGCGGCCGTATGACCTGATGGCGTTTGCCTTGTCGCAGTTGCCGCTGCCCGCGGAGATCACCGAAGCAGAATACTGATCCCGATTGCCCTGCTGATGCCACTGGCAGTCCGCTGCCAGTGTTTCCCCCGCATCGTCATCAGATGGCTAGACACTGGCAGCGGACTGCCAGTGGCAACAGAACGACACAACCAGACTACGCTGCGTCTCACAATTGAAAGACCAATCCGAGCCGCTACGCGTAAGCGTGGGAAGCCGCGAATGACAAGGCGCTTTCTGGCTTCCGCTCGCTTACGCTTCACGGCTCGGATCGTTCTAATGACAGTGCCAATACCGTGACCACGCAGCGATACCACACCGCCACCTGGACCAACGCCGACGGCAGCGCCACGGCCGTGGTTCTCGACTCGTTCGCCGATTCCGATGGCTGGCCCATCGCCTCGGCCACGACTGCACGGGAGGCCGCCGAGCAACTGATCGACCTGATCCGCTGGCGGGCCAAGCGCGAGCATTGGCTGCCGATTTCGGGCATCAGCGACCCGCAGCCGATCACGTTGCGCGTCGAGGTCCGGCCGGAGCACACGCAGGATGACCGCACCATCACGTTCCCTGACATCGTCGCGTTGCCGGTGGCCTGCGTGTGGGCCAAGCGTGGCGAGGACGTGCTGACGTGCTTCATCCCCGCGCTGGGAATCGGCTTCGATTACATCGCGGCCGATGAGCTCAAACCGCTCGTGCAGCAGAACGTGCAGCGCTACGTGAAAGGCCTGACCACGCGCGAGCTTAGCCGGCTGCTGCGGCCCGAGACGGTGACGCTGGGCGAGGTCTCGGTGCGCGTCGACCTGCCGGTACATCGCGAGGCGCCGGTGCTGATCGAATCGCTCAAGTCCGCGGCCGACCCGTTGCTGGCGCGCGGCATGGCGGCGGCGCCCGCATGGGGCCGGGACGTTGAAGTGGAAGACCTCGCCCGGCGGCTGGAGGAGGAGCGCGTGAGCGTGCTGGTGCTGGGCCCGGCGGGGATCGGCAAGTCAACGGTGATCGGCGCGGCCGCGGCGGCCGCGCGGCGCAAGCGCCGTACATCAGGCAGCGGCGCAGGGCCCTCGCGCTATTGGCGCACCAGCGCCTCGCGGCTCATCGCGGGCATGAAATACCTGGGCCAGTGGGAGGAGCGCTGCGAGCGCATCATCGATGAACTAAGCCGCATCGACGGTGTGCTGTGCATCGACAATCTGCTCGAGCTGGTCCGCGTCGGCGGCGAGCCGTCGCAGAGCGTGGCGGCGTTCATCGCGCCGTACATTCAGCACGGCGATCTGCGCATCGTCGCCGAAGCGACCGAAGCGGAGCTCGACGCGTGCCGGCGGCTGCTGCCTTCGCTGGTCAATCAGCTCCAGGTGCTGCGGCTGGACCCCTGGCCGCGAGCGACGGCGATCGACGTACTCGGCCGGCAGGCGGAGGCGCTGAAGCAGCGATATCGCACCGAGTTCGAGCCGAGCGCCCCGGAGTTGGTGTACAGCCTGTTCCGCCGTTTCCTGCCGCATCAGGCGTTCCCCGGACGGGCCATCGCGCTGCTGCACGGCGCGTTCACTTTTGCCCGCTCGCTGGAGCAGGCGGTCGATGGCGACGTCGTGCTCGATCGCTTCGCGGAGGCGACCGGCCTGCCGCAGGTGATGCTGCGCGACGATGTGCCGCTGGAGCGCGACGAGGTGTTCAACTTCCTTGCCGGCCGCGTCGCCGCCCAGCGCGAGCCGTGCGGGCTCATCGCCGACCTCGTCGTCACCTTCAAGGCGACGATGAACGCGCCGGACCGTCCGCTCGGCGTCGTGCTGCTTTGCGGGCCGACCGGCGTGGGCAAAACCGAAACCGCCAAGGCCCTGGCCGATTTTCTCTTCCCGCACCTCGGCGAGAAGCAACGGCTGATCCGCCTCGACATGAGCGAATACTCCGGCCCCGGCGCCGTCGAGCGACTGACCGCCACGCCGACCGGCGAACCCAGCGCGTTCATCCGCCAGCTCCGCAGGCAGCCCTTCGCCGTGCTGCTGCTCGACGAGATCGAAAAGGCCGATCCCGCGGTATTCGACTTGCTGCTCGCGGTCCTCGACGAAGGCCGGCTCGTGGATACCTTCGGCCGCATGACCGACTTTCGCAGTTGCTTCCTGCTGATGACGTCGAACATCGCCGGCAACACGAGCGGCCCGTTCGGCTTTGCCCAATCAGCCTCAATCGACACGCAGGGCGAAGTGCTCGGCGCGTTCCGCCCCGAGTTCTTCAACCGCCTCGACTCCGTTGTCCGCTTCGAGCCGCTGGGCGAGTCGACGATGAAGGACATCGCCCGCCTGCACCTGGGCCACGTCGCCAAACGCCCGGGCCTGCTGACGCGCCGGCTGCGCGTGACGTTCACCGATGCGCTCGTCGCCCACCTCGCGCGGATCGGCTTCGACCCGCGCTACGGAGCCAGGCCGCTGCAGCGCGCCATCGAGGAAGTCGTCGTCACCCCGCTGGCGGAGAAGCTGGTGCGTGAGACGGGGCTGATGGACCGCGATGTGGTGCTGGATGTGGCGGCGGGCGCGCTTCAGATCAGGTGATTCTTGTTGGTTGGCTTCTCGATACGACCGTTAGAATGAATGGCCCCCGACGTCCCCGGCCCCCGCGGCCCTCCTTTGAAGGAACCACCCATGCACCCGCAAGCCAATCGCCTCGCCTCGCTCTTCATCGCTTCGGTTCTTTGCGTCGTCGCCGTGTCCGACGCTACCGCCGAGGTGGGCGTGGGGGCCAAGCCGATCAAGGAAGCCGAGGTGATCTTCGACGGCTCGCGCGAGATGCTCGATGCGAAGTGGACCTACTGGAAAGGCCCGCGCTTCTCATCGTCGCTGCCGATCAAGTGGAAGATCGTCGAGGACCCGGTCGACAAAGGCACCGTGCTGCAAACCGACGACCCCGCGGCGGCCGGCGGCAAATACGGTACCGCCGACGTCGTCACCAAAAAGGAATACCAAGACTTCCGGCTGCACATCGAGTTTCTCGTCATGAAGAAAGGCGGCAACAGCGGCGTCTACCTCCAGAACCGCTACGAGATCCAGGTGCTCGACGGCGACAAGACCAAGCACGGCATGGGCGCCGTCATCAACGAAACCGAATCGCCCTACGAGGCATATAACGGCACCGGCAAATGGAACGCGTACGACATCACCTTCCGGGCCGCCCGCTTCACCGACGGCAAACGCAGCGAGAAGGCGATGGTCACCATGTACTTCAACGGCAAGAAGGTCCACAGCAACCAGACCATCACGCAGGTCTGGGGCGGCGCCAACTCGGGCATCGATGGCGGCAACGAAGGCGGCAAGGGCATCACCGACACGCCCGGCGGCTTGAAGCTCCAGTGCGAAGGGCACGACGTGCGATATCGCAATATCTGGATCAAGGAGTTGACCCTGGACAAGTCGGACACGGATTTCAAAGAGTGATCAACCGACGTGTGTGTTCGGCCCGGATGGATGTTGGGCAAGGTGTTGGCACTTCAACGGATCTCGGGCCGAATCGACGGAGCGCGTTGCGATACTCGATCGCAAAACGAAACCAGCACTCGCGCCATGTCCGCTGGCGCGGCCTGAAGCAACAGATGCGGCCCCGGGACTTCCACCAGTTCCGTGTCCGGGCGAATGGACCGGATCAACGTCCAGCACTTGCGCCCAATGACGCGATCCTGGAAACCACGAAGGTATAGGAGCGGCACCGGGCACACGCGCAGTTCCGTCGTCACGTCTACGTCGACCATTGCCTTTGCCCGTGCAGCCATTGTCGTCGGCGTGACCGAGCGCACCGCGTCGCTGAGCAATCGCCCCACACTGCCGCGACGGTGTCGCCCCAGCAGAAGCCTTGCCATCAGCCACTGCGGCACGAACTGAAAGCCCCAAGGCCGAATCATCACCCGGAACCAACGCGGCAGTGGAAATCGGATGAATGATGAAGAGAGGACGACACCACGCAGCCCGCTGGGCCTGCGACCGGCGAGCATCAGGGCGAGGGGCCCGGAGAACGACTCGCCGACGACCACGAACTCGCCCAATCCTGCGGCGGCGTCTTCAACGAGCGGCAGCAACTCGTCGTAGTTCAAGGGCCGATCAGCCGGATATGACACCACACGAACCGGCAGCGCGGCGGGTAGCACGGCCAAGAGTGGATCGAAGAGCTTGCCCGTGCCGTCCATGCCGGGCAGCAACAGAAGTTTCACCGACGTGCCCTCCGTTGCGCTTTGCGCGATGGCTCAACACACGATCGCTTGGCGCCGCCGCTTTGCTTCTCACTTCACCTCGCGCTTGCCGACCTTTTCCTTCGTCGGAAAGTCCGCCGGGATTTCCGTCAGCGTGACCTTGCCCGTCGCCGCCCACTCCGTGCCGCGCTGGAGCGTGTAGATGAACCCGGCACACTTCATCGAGTTATCGTCGTGGCCCATCGGCGTGTGGTAGCACCGGCCTTTGCCGAAATCGACGACCATCATCATCGGCTCGTGCTCGCCGCGCCCGCCGGTCTTCTTGTCGCTGAAGCTGGTCGCGAGAACGGTCATGTTCTCCGCCGGTCCGCGCAGGCGGTCGTAGAGCTCGTCCTTCATGTGCAGCCATTCGGTGGGCAGGCCCTTGGTGATCGGGTGCTCGGTCTCGCGGATGGTGACGAGGAAATCGTGCTGGCTGCCGTGGCCGCCGCCGTTGCCCTTGGCCAGGTCGCGGAAGATCTTGCCGTCGCGATACGTCACGTACGGCCCGTGCTTCTCGTTGCGGTTGCCCCAGCCACCTAAGCCGATGACCTGGTTGTACTCGGCCCAGTCGCCGAAGGAGTTGTTGGCGGCATGAACGCAGACGAAGCCGCCGCCGTTCTTCACGTAATCAATGAACGCCTTCTCCGTCTCCTTCGGCCAGCGGGCGCCGTTGTAATTGGAGACGACGACGTTGTAATCCTTGAACACCGGCGCGAAGCCTTCGGTGCCCTTGGCGGGCGTCGTGGCGACGTCGACGGTGAACCGGCCGGACGACTCGAGCGCGTGCTTGAGCACCGGCGTCGTCGCTTTCCAGTTGTGGTTGTTCTGGCCGTCGATGATGAGGGCCTTGAGCTTGGGCTCCTCCGCGGCGAAGCACGAAGTAGCAACGAGCATGATCAGCGCAACCGTTCGAGCTTGCATCGAATTCCTCCAGAGAAACTTAATTAACTTGCACGGGAAAGGCGACGAACGGTGAATACTTCGTCGTCGGAAAGTGGTTCAACATCCTCGACAGGAACCGATGTGACCAGTCGCGTCTTGCCACGAGCATTGAAAAACTCAAGCACTGCTCCCTTAGACCCCGCCGGGCCAGGCACGATATCCAAAAGTGTTGCAACATCGCCCGCTTGAACGCCGTCTTCGGGGATGGCACGCTTCAGGACCACTTGCTCGTAAAGTTTGATGCTCATGTCAATCATCCTCGTCTGGTACCAGTGTAACAAAACTAATCACACCTTCGGTGCCCTGAATCCATACCGAGCGCACCGGCAGCACGGCAATCGGCCCCTGAAGCATCCCTCGCACGACGTAGTAAGTGCCAAACTGGTTTACCCGATCCCGGACCGCGTCCACAGTGGCGGACAATTTTCGGATCGCTGCCTCTAAAAGCGGTACATTCGACTGATCAAACCCCGCGCGGGCCAAATAATCACTCTTATCGCTTTCGGCAAGGGGAACGAGCAAATACTTCGTCAACTTCGCCGGTGGAATTATTGCGTCGATCGGTATCCGCATTCACTTCCCCTCCTTGTGATCCCGCCACAGCCACCGCAGCGAGTCCGGCAGGATCGCGCCGCCGTGCTTGCCGTTGTGACCCTCCTTGCCGCCGACAAACTTGAAATCGTACTTCGCGAACTTGAGGGCGGCGTCCATCTCCAGATTCGCCAGCCACCAGTTGCCGTGGGCGTTGTCGAGGTCCTTTTCGCCGTCCTGGAGGAACACGCGGATCGGCTTCGGCTTGGTCTTGCGGATCTGGGCGTGATACACGTGGCCGCCGCGGATGTTGGTGAAGCTGCCCACGTGGCTGAGCACCTTGCCGAACGATTCGGGCCGCTCCCACGCGACGGTCCAGGCGCAGATGCCGCCCGAGGAGATGCCGCCGATCGCGCGGCGCTGGGGATCGCTGGAGATGCGCAGGTTGTGTTCCTTCGTCACCGCGGGCAGGATTTCGTCGATCACAAACTTCGCGTAGTCGCCGCTGAGCGTGTCGTACTCGAAGCTGCGGTTCTCCGGCTGCGGCTGCCAGCCCGCCTTCTCCGGCAGCTTGTCCTTCTTGTGCCCCGGATCGATCAGCACCGCGACCGTCACCGGCATGTCGCCCTTGGCGATCAGGTTGTCGAACACAATCGGCACGCGGAACTCGCCCTTCTCGTTCACGTAGGCGTGCCCGTCCTGAAACACCATCAGCGCCGCCGACTGATCGGCCGGCAGCTTCTCGTACTGCGCGGGAACGTACACCCAGTAGCGGCGGATGGTGCCGGCGAAGACTTTGCTGTCGTTGAAAACATGCTCGGTCACCTTGCCTGTCGGCACGCCCTCGGCGCGGGCCGTCGATTCGGGGCCGAAGGTGAGCTTCTGCCAGTCGGGCTCGGCGAGAGCGACCGAGGCAGCGAAAGTAACGGTGAGGATGGCGATGGAGTGCATAGTGGTCCTGGGTGGGAGGGCGAGGCTCCGGCCGAGCCGTTCGATTCCTCGCCTCGATGGCGAGGAATCGAAACTCGCGCGGAAGCACATCGTAAGCAGTTGATTCGCCGCGCGAGTTCCGTCCGCTCAGCCCGCGGGGGGCTTCGCGGACGGACGGCTCGGCGGGAGCCTCGCCCTCCCAGCATTCACGGCGGCGTGATTTCCCTTCCAAGTAACAAATACTGCCAGATCGTATCGAACTGTTTCCGGGCATCGCCGCCGAGCACTTCGGTGAACGGCGTGGTGCCGTCTTCGAGGGCGAAGGCGGGCATGCGCGTACCGGGCTGGGCGCGGGCGGGCTTGAGCATCCAGCGCATGTAATACTCGGGGCGCAGCCGCTCCTTCGAGTAGGCGAAGTTGATGCCTTGGGCCTCGAACACATTTTCCGCGGGCTTCTTGCCGATCGCGTGGCACTGCACGCAGGCGAAGCCGGCCTTGCCGTCGATGCTGCGGCCGACGAGCTGCTTGCCGATCGCCGCCATCTCCAGGTCGGGCTCCGGGTCGTTGCCCGCCACGGGCGCAAACCCGTGCTCCATCGCGAAGCCCTGCGCGAGCCAATGGGCCCGGGCCGGGAAGGCGGGCATGCGGGCGGTGATCCACGGGCGCAGCTTGTAATCGAGCTTGCCCGCGATGAACTGCTCCATCCACTGCGGCCGCAGCTTCTCGCCGATGTGCGTCAGCTCCGGCCGCGACTGATCGATCTGGGCCTCCTTCGGCTTGCTCGGGTCGTCGTCATCGAAGTCATCAGCGGGCTTAGGCATTTCCTCCGCGGCCGGCTTGATGATCAGCGACGCGACTTCGCCTTCGTGGTTCGACCAGCGATCGTTGTCGCCGTCGCGCTTGTGGCAGGCGTTGCACTGGGCGAGGCGGAGTTGGCGCGAGGCGAACTCGACGGGCGTGTCGCGGTCGAGGGAGGTGACCTGCGTGGCGAGGAAGGCGCGGATCGCGTCGGACTGATGTTGAGCGAACTCAAAAAGAGGTGCCCGCACGGGCACGGCACCTTCAAGGTGCCGTGCCGGGGGCTCACGATCGACAAGGCATCCGCGCGCCTGATCACGAACCTTCTGAACCACGACCGCCAAAGGCGGATGCTCGCGCTTGTTCTCAAGCTTCGCGTCTTTCACCTTGATTTCGTGGCAGTTCAGGCAGCCGAGTGATTGAACAAGCTCGCCGCCGCGCTTCGCATCGGGCGTGATGCTCGGCTGCTCGGGCTTGATCGCCGCGGCGGGCTGCGACCAGAGGAAGGCAGTGATCTGCCGGGCCTCGTCCTCCGTCAATCGGAAGTTGGGCATTCGGTTCCAGGCGTAATGAGCCTGCGGGTTCATGAGGAACGCGGGCACCGCGTCGCGCTGCCACTTGTGCCGCACCCACTTGAGCGGCACGCGGCTGTCGATGGTCTTCTCGTCGGAATGCGTGGGCAGCGTGTGGCAGCCGATGCAGCCGAGCGAGGCGAAGAGGTGACCGCCCGCGGCGATGGTTTCCTTGCTGTCGGGCGGGCGCTTCGCCGGCGGCGCCTTCTGCCCCAGCGAATCGAGGTACGCCGCTATGTGCCACGCCTCGGCGCTGGGCAGCTCGCCGCCGCCAACGCCGCGCATCGGCGGCCCGGTCAGCCGCGGCATTGTCGCATCGGCGCGGAAGTGCTTGGGGTTCTGGATCCAGTGCGCCATCCACGGCATGCCCAGCCGGACGCCCGCATCCGTCAGGGTCGGGGCATCGCTGGCGAGTTCCGGCATCCGCGCGCCCACCGCCTTGTCGAGGTCGCCCGTCGTGTGGCACTTCACGCAGCGCATGGTCGCGAACAGCTCGCGGCCTTCGCGCAGCTTCATGCCCAGGGCAAGAAACTCATTTTTCGGGTCGTGCGTGAACGCCATCGGCGGCACCGGCTCGCGCGGGAACTCGTCGCTCTGCCAGTAAAGCCGCAGCGACGCTTCTTCGCCCGGTTGCCATTCGTACTCGACGACGATGGCGTTGCCGCCCTTGTTCAGGCGGACTTTTTCGACGGGCGGCAGCTTGGCGAGGTCGGTTTCGTCGCCCGATTCGAGCACCCTGTTTCCGTTGATGGTCAGCGTGAAGCGGCCCCGGCCCTCGACCGAGAATGTGTAGCGCCCGCGCAGGCCGACGTTGATGAACCCGTCCCAGCGGGCGTGGTGCGCGGGGCCCGGAAGGAACGGCGAGCCGCGCTGGCCCTTGGGGATGTGCAGCGCAACCATGCGGGCCCATTGCGTGTCCTTCGCGTCAGCGGCATCGTCCGGCGCGGTGCTGGTGAGCGTGAGCATCAGGCCGCGCGGGAGCGTTTGTTCTTCATCGACGGCGCGAAGAGGCGCATTGGTGAGGAGTGCCGCAAAAAGGAACCACGCCAAACGAACGCCGCGGCTTGAATTGAAGTGGCTGGTGCATCGGCAATCGTTTGGGTTCACGGCAACCATCCCTGCAATTGAAAGCCCGGCAGGGCGCTTGATGGTAGCCACGGGCGACAGCCCGTGGAATGACGGAGGACGACGGCTGAGCCCCGTGGGGGCGACTGATCCTGCCCCTATCGCTTATTCGCCCCTTCGGGGCTCCCGTGCATTGGCCGAACGACCACGGGCTTGCGCCCGTGGCTACCGACACACGCCCTACGGGCTGTCCAATCCATTGCCGCGATTCAATCTCCTAACCCGCTCCACTCACTGCGCCGCCAGCGCCTTCGCTTCGCCGAGCGTGTTGATCGTGTTGTAGATCTCGCCCTTGACGACTTCGCCGCCATCGGTTTCGAGCGAATACTTCACGTGCATCTGCATCACCGGTGCGATGCCTTCGATCTCGAGGAAGACCGTCTTGCCGTCGCCTGCCAGCTTCGCGCTCTTGATCGCGACCTTGTCAGCGCCCTTTTCCTTCGGGTTCGACACCTTCCAATGATCGGACCCATAGCCCTGCGTCCAGCGGTAATTCCACTGCTCGATTGAGTAGCTGCCCAGGTCCTCGGCGAGTTCCTTGTCGAGCTTGCTGGTGAAGGTGAGGGCGAGGCCGGTCTTGGTGGCGTTCAAACCAGTGGGCATGTGGACGGGCTTGCCGGTGTAGCGGACGCGTTGGAACGAGCCATCGCGCGCGGCCGAGGATTGCCAGCCCTTGAGGCCGACGATGTAAAGCTGGCCATCGTGCTCGTTGAAGCGGGCGCGACAGGTGCCGGAGTCGAACTTGAGCGGGAACTTCGCGACGCCGCCCTGCACGGTGCCGGGGTTACCGGGGTGGCCGCCGACTTGCTCCTTGAGCACCTTGAAGAGCGAGCAGGTGCCGTAGGACATGTAGAGGAGCTCGCCCTTGAACGGGCCCCACTTGTCGCTGGTGACCCACGCCTGCCCGCCGCCGGAGTTGCAGACGTTCTTGGGCATCCAGCAGATCGGCGGATCGTAAATCTCGGGCTTCGGGTCGCCGTGGGCGAGGTCCTTCACGCCGCCGAAGCCTTTGCGCCTGGTGAGTTCCTCGGAGGTCCAGTAGTTGATCCGGCACTTGGGGACCCAGGTGCCTTCGTTGTCGCCGGTGGTGACTTCGCCACTCGGGCCGACGGCCATGCCGTTGGGGGCGCGCAGGCCGGTGGCGATGACTTCGAGCTTGCTGCCATCTTTCGACAGGCGGAACGCGCAGCCGTGGTGCGGGACGATCGTCTGCCAGCCGCTGCCGCCGGGGTTCACGGCGCCGCCCTTGACGAAGTAAAAGTTGCCGAGGTTGTCGGTGTGCAGCTCGTACTGAAACTCGTGGAAGCCGTGGGTGATGATGATGTCGTTGTTGAAGTTCTCGTAGAAGTCGGCCTGGCCGTCCTTGTTGAGGTCGTGGAGGCGGGTGATGCCGTCGCGGCCGTGGACGTAGATGACATCATCGACGATCTTGAGGCCCAGGCCGTCGTGAATGCCGGTGGCGAAGCGCGACCAGGTGATTTCCTTCAGGTCATCGGTGATGCCCTTGACGATCCAGACATCGCCGGACCAGGTGGAGACGGCAGCGGTGGTGCCGTCTTTAAAGAAGTCAAAGCCGCCGGTGCGCATCCAGCTCTTGTAGGGGTTGTCGAAGGGGACCGGGATCGTGTCGACGACGTAGGCAGCGCTGTCTTCCTTCGCGGGCTTGGCGTCCTTCTTCGGCGGGGTGGTGCCGTTGAGAACACCGGCGACCTTCACTTCCTGCGTCCACTGGCGCTTGCCGCCCTGCGTGAGCGACTTCAGATCGACGCGCTCGCGTTCCTTCAGTTTCGGATTGACGGTCTCCTCGAACACAGCGGCGTCGTTCTCCGCGCCGATGCCGACGGCGATGGAGAAGTGGGCGGTGTTGTCGAGCTTCGGCAGCTTCAGGCGCACGCTGCCCTTGTCGGTGATATTCCACTCGGCGCCGGCCGGGGCACGGTCGAGCGTGATGAACATCGTGGCCTCGCGCGCGACCTCGACGTCCTTGTCCTTATTGGTCGCCGGGTCTTTCTGCTTCACGCGATTCTTGATCGTCACGGTGGCGACGACGGTGTTGCCCTTGAGCTGCGGCTTCGCGCTCGGGTCGAGATCGACAACGATGAGCTCGGTCGGCTGGCTCGCGCCTTCGATGCGCATGATGCGGTAGAAGACATCGAGCGTGCCCTGCTTGGAGTAGCTGGGCATCTCGAGGACCTTCGCGCTGCCGACGGTGTAGCTGACGAGCGTGAGATGGCCGTAGTGATAGAGGCCTTTGTAATGGGCCCACTCCTTAGGCAGGTGGCCATACGGCTTGTGCGGGCGGGTGTCGTCAAACTTGCCGGCGGCGTCGGCCCAGCCGGGCGCGGCTTGGGTGGCGAAGAGCTGCTCGCCGCCGGGGCCGGGGTTCTCGCCGTGGCCGCCGTTGTAGCTGACGCCCTTGAAGTCGATGAAGCGGCTAGCGGGCGCGGTCCAGCCGGCCGACCAGCGCAGCAACTCGGTGTCGAACGCCATGCACGCCCCGCCGGCCTCGCCGCCGAGCTTGATGACCACGGCCTTGTACGCGGTGTTATTGCCGGGGTAGCGGGCCTTGAACGTCATCATCTGGTGGTTGCCGTAGATCATCTGGTCGTACGGCGCGGCTAGAAGCGAACCGGCGAAAACAAGCGCGGCGGCGAAGGCGAGCGTGCGGATCATGGTGGGCCCTTCTTGAGCCGCGCCATCGGTCGGCGCGGCGGCGGTGAGTGGTTGAGTCTGCGGGCTATTGAAGCGGTGCGACGGCAGGTAACGACCTGCAGGGATTGCCGGTGAAAACGGTCTTCATCGAGAGGAAACCGGTTTGCGCCGTCACGGTTCACCGCTTAGCGGTCGGCCCGAAGGCTCTGCGCAGGGCCACCTTGACGGCGCGGAATCCACCGCAGAACACGGTGGGCCTTCGCGAAGCCTACGGCCCGACCGCTAAGCGTGGAGGGCATCATTGATCGCGTTCGAGGAAGTCGCGCAGGATGAGCGCCGCCGCGATGGCGTCGCGGCGCTGCTTCTTGCCGCCGCGCGTGAGGTCGAGGTCGCTGAGCTGCGACTCGGCGGCGTAGCTGGTGAGCCGTTCGTCGACGAGATGCACGGCAAGGCCGGTGCGCTGCGTCAGTGTCGCCGCCAGGGCGCGTGCCTGCTTCGTGCCGGGGCTTTCGCTGCCATCCATGTTGAGCGGCAGACCGAGCACGAGCTCGCCCGGCTCGTTCTCCTCGACGGCGCGCAGGATCGCGGCGAGGCGCGCTTCATCGGTCGCGGCCTCGACGACGGCAATGGGCGTGGCGATGCGCGTGATGTCATCGCCGACGGCGAAGCCGGTGCGCTTGCCGCCGGGATCGATCGCGAGGTAACGCATGAGCCGAGTTCCGAGTTGCGAGTACGAGTTGCGAATTCCGAGTGCGGAGGTTGTTCAACTCGGAACTCCGAACTCGGAACTTCATTTCACACCATCTCGCTGCCGAACTTCTCACCGACTTCCTTGTGCAACTGCTTGATCGCCTCCGCCTGACCCTTCCGGCAGACGAGCGTGGCGTCGGGGGTGTGGATGATGATGAGGTCGTCGCAGCCGATGGTGGTGATCAGGTGGTTCGGGTCGCTGGAGGCAGCAAGGGTGTTACGGCTCTTGAGGTGCAGGTGTTTGCCATCGCCCAGAGCGTTGCCCTGCTCATCGGTCCTGCAGGTCTGCGCGAAGGCGGGCCAGGAGCCGACATCGAGCCACGAGAGCGGCATCGGCACCGCCACCACCCGCATAAGCGGGTCGCGCGAGGCGGGCTCCATCACCGCGATGTCGACGCTGACCTTTTCGAGCGCCGGGTAGATCTGCTGGAGCGCGCCGTGTTGAAGCGAGGTGTTCCACGCCTCGGCGATGCGCGACAGGCCGGCGTGTGTCGCAGGGCGGTAACGCTTGATGCAGTTGAGCAGCGTCGCCGCCCGCCAGACGAACATGCCGCTGTTCCACAGGTATTTCGTCGGGCCCGCATCGAAAAACTGTTTCGCAACGTCCGCCGGCGGCTTCTCGCGAAACTGATCGCCGATGAACGCGCCGCCCGCACTGCCTGCGCCTCCGCCATCGAGCGGCTTCCCGAGTTGGAGATAGCCGTAAGCCGTCGCCGCGTGCGTCGGGGTGATGCCGAAGGTGACGAGTGCGTTCGCCTGCGCCTCCGCGATGGCGAAACCGCGCTCGACGATCGCGCGGAACCTGTCCTGCGGCTCGATCAGGTGGTCGGAGGTGAACACCGCGATCACCGCAGCGGGATCACGCCTGGCGATCACGGCCGCCGCGAAGCCAACAGCATTGAGCGTGTCGCGGCCCGTCGGCTCGCCGAGGTAGTGCGATGGATCAAACGCCGGCAGCGCGGCGAGGATCGCCTCGCGATGCCCATCGCCCGCGCAGATGTAGCGGTTCTCCGCCGGCATCAGCCCGTCGATCCGGTCGAACGTCACTTCCAGCAGCGACCGCCCATGGATGAAAGGGATCAACTGCTTCGGCTGCTTCGCGCGGCTCATTGGCCACAACCGCGTGCCCGAACCGCCCGCCATGATGAGCGCGTAACGCATGGGTGCAATCTACCAGTTTGGGAGGGTGAAGCCTTTGGGAGGGCGAGGCTCCCGCCGAGCCGGTTCGATCCATCGCCTCGAAGGCGATGAATCGAAAATCAGACGATGGACATTCTTTCGCGTCGCAGAATCACCGCGCGAGTTTTGATCGCGGCCCGCAGACGGGCCTTGCGATCAAACGGCTCGGCGGGAGCCTCGCCTTCTCAACGCTCTTCGACACGCTTTGTCCAAGCACAGACTTCTCTGAGACTTGTGCAAGGCGTTTTGATCGTCCCGCTAATTGGGACAATCACTGGGACGTTCGTCAAGCGCTGTACGGTTACGCTGCTCCGCGTTCTCATCGTTTGTCTCTTCGCTACGGGCACCTCGCTGGGGGTCTGCCGGGGCATCTAACGTGTCGGAACATCCGGCATCGTCGGCCCCGGTTGATTCGTTAGCGCCATCAATGGCGGCGGATGTTGCTGAATTCAAAGGCACACTGATAAGGGTTACCTTCTGCATCTTTCGTTGGGCATCCAGGCATTATTTTGTGTCGCAGTGCTTCATTGGCGGCGCGTCGGAAGGAGAAATTCGCGAATGGGTTGGTCACTCCAGTTCAAGAATTGTCGAGCGGTACCGTCATCTCGCCGATGACGTTGCCCAGCGGGTGACGGCCGCCGACACACTCAGGACCCAATGGGAAAGTCATCACTGATCGCGAGGTTCGGCCCACCGGAAGGTGAGCGCCATCGTCTCGGCGATGGCCTCTTCGCGGAATTGCGGGGAGTATCGCGAGAAACAGGCGGCGGCGCGGCTTCTTGTTTCCTCCTGATGAGCATCAAACCAGGCCGCCGCGGTCGTCCGTGTCCCGCAGGTGTCGGATTTCAACGAAGTCAATGCAGCAGACATGATGGCCTCCATGGAGCGGCGGGGGCCGCGGAGGCGGCCGCCGCTCAGTAAAGGGTGAGCGAAAGCCGCCTCCATGGATGGAGGCGAGATTGGCGTCGTCGCTACGCGACGAACGTTTGCTAGTTGTGGCTAGTGCAACGTCGAGCTTCAATTGATGGGTGGCACTGACAAGCGGAGTCTTCGGAGCTTGTCCGTGGGAATGCACAAGTAAGTTTCGCCACTGACAAGGCCCAGAGCGGCCTTGTCAGTGCCACCCATCAGATCAACTTGGCTGCTCTACTAGAGATCAAATTGCTGGATTGCAGTCCAAGGGCAACGGCAGCAAGAAGGCGTGCCTGGCGATGGTGTTCAAGCTCGCCCAGACAGCGCAGCGCGGCTGGCGGAGGCTCAACGGTCACGAGCTGATCAGCGACGTGATCCAGGGCGTGAAGTTCGTTGACGGAAACAAGATCAAGGCCGCCTGATCATGCGAGTGCGTCCACAGGATTGACCATACCCCTCCGTGCGGGCCGCAACGCGCAGTGAACACCGTTCATTAGCATCGAAATGGGCTTCTTCCGCACGTTTGGTGAAACCTACCGATGGTTGGGGGCTGGAGACTGTGAGTGAGCACTACAGCTTGCGTAGCTTCACCAAAAGTGCGGAAGAACCCCATTTGCATGCCGATTACCACACGACCTTGTTTGACACATTTCGCGCATTGGATTACGTTTTCTGCTGAAGCACAGCGCTTCTGATCGGCGGCAGGCGCTATCCTCGGGGGTCCGACCCGGTCGAGTTCGACACACTTCGAGCAGGAGCGATCCGACATGTCATTGTCCTCCCGTCTGTACGAGCGTGCCCAGAGCATTCGACACTTGATCCGGCAACGGCTGGCTACGTGGGCCGCGCGACGCCATCGCGACCAACAGGCGGACGAACTGACGCGGCGCCAAGTGCATCCAATGGAGCCGCGGCTGCTGCTCACGGGCAGCATCGGCGGACGCGCCTTTGCTGATGCAAACGAAAATGGATTATTCGACTCAACCGAGCAGGGGCTTGCTGGCTGGACCGTCTACCTCGATCAAAACCAGAATCTTGCCCTCGACAGCGGCGAGACCTCGGTGTTGGCGAGTTCGACGGGCGCTTTTGCATTCGATGCGTTGTCGGCCGCGACATACTCGGTGCGAGCCATCGCCGCCGAGGGCTGGACGGTGACGGCCCCGGCGTCGGGCAGCGCCACGGTGGAACTCGAGGAGAACGAGGCCGCCGGCGACATCCAGCTTGGCTACCGGCTCGATCGCGTCATCGACAACGGCGCGGCCGGGCACAGCACCACCGGGTCCCAGTGGTGGAGCGAGGCGTCAAGCGCCGCTTACGGAGGGCAGGCCCTGGGCACGTATGTCGGCAGCGGGAGCGAGAGGTCCACGTGGACCGCCGGCGGATTGCCGACGGGTTTTTATGCGATACAGGCGACCTGGCCCGCCGCCGCCGGCAACGCGCGCGACGCGGGGTATGCCGTGTTCGACGGGACGGCCTCGGAGGGGACGCGAAGGATCAATCAATCGATCGGAGCCGATGATGTGCAGGCGGGTGGTCACTCATGGGAGCAGGTGGGCGTTTTTCATGTCGAGAACGGCGAGCTTCGCGTTGAGCTAACCAATGAGGCGACAAGCGGCCCCTACATCGTGGCCGACGCCATCCGGATTGTTTCGACGAGCGAACCAACCCCGATGCTGCCGCGAATCATCGATGAATCGGACCTGGAAGCGGCGCAAACGGGCAGCGGCTGGTGGTGGCTGGCGGGCGGCCATGAGGGGGACGTGGCGCAAACGTATGTCGGCAGCGGCGCCGACAGGTTCACCTGGACGTTTAAGAACCTGCCCGATGGCTATTACGAGGTGCAGGCTACCTGGACCGCGAGCCCCGGCAACGCACTGGACGCGCCGTACTCGGTGGCCGATGGCGCGGCGGCGGAGGCGACCCGCCGGATCAATCAGCAACTCGCCCCGGACGATGAACAGGCGGCCGGCCGCTGGTGGGAACGCCTCGGCGTGTTTCATGTTGAAAGCGGCGAACTCCGCATCGACCTGAGCGACCAGGCGACCAGCGGCTCGTACATCGTGGCCGATGCCATCCGAGTCGTCCCGACATCGCAACCGACCCCGCCATCGGTGCCGCGCATCGTTGATGAGACCGATCTGGACGCCGTCCAGACCGGCGCCGGCTGGTGGTGGCTGGGGGCCGGGTATCACGGGGACGTTGCGCAAACGTATGTCGGCAGCGGCGCGGACAGGTTTACCTGGACGTTCGAGAACCTGGCGGATGGCTACTACGAGGTGCAGGCGACCTGGACCACAAGCCCCGGCAACGCACTCGATGCGCCCTTCACGCTTTTCGATGGCGCGGCCGTCGAGTCCACTCCTCGCATCAACCAGCAACTTGCCCCCGACGATGAGCAGGCCGCCGGCCGCTGGTGGGAGCGGCTCGGGATCGTCCACATCGTTAGCGGCGAACTCCGCGTCGAGCTGAGCGACCAGGCGACCAGCGGCTCCTACATCGTGGCCGATGCCATCCGCGTGCTGGCGGCGGCGGCGCCGACGGCCCCGCCGCTGCCGCGGATTCTCGACGAAACAGACCCCGCTGCCGTGCAATCGGGAAACGGCTGGTGGTGGCTCGGCGGCGGATATCAGGGCGACGTTGCGCAGAGCTATGTGGGGTCTGGCGGTGATGCGTTCACGTGGACCATCGGCGACCTGCCCGACGGCTATTACGAGGTTCAGGCGACGTGGACCGCCGGCGCCGGCAATACGCTCGACGCCTCGTTCAAGGTCTTTGACGGCAACGAACTCAAGGGCACTCGCCGGGCGAATCAGCGGCTGACGCCGGACGATGCAACAATTGCCGGTCTATCGTGGGAGCGCCTCGGGGTCTTTTACATCCAGAACGGCACGATGAAGGTCGAGCTGAGCGACGCGGCCAGCAGCGGCAGCTATCTGATCGCCGACGCCATCCGGGTGCTCGCCGCCGATCCCCCGTTGACGCCGCAGATCATCGATGAGAGCGACTTGCAGGCGACGCTCGTCGGCAACGACTGGTGGTGGTTTGCCAGCACCGGCAGCATCGAAGGCGACGCGATCGGCTCTTACGTGGGCGGCGGTTCGGACCGGCTCACGTGGACGTTCACTTCGCTCGCGGTCGGCACCTACGACGTGTACACCCGCTGGCCCCACGCCAGCAGTCACACCCTGGCCGCCCCCTTCACCGTGCTCGACGGCTCGACCGTCGAGGCCCGCCATCGCATCAACCAGGCGCGGCAGCCGCAGGATGTTTTCGCCGATGGCGCGTGGTGGAAATATCTCGGCGCCTTCGACGTCGGCAGCGGCCAGCTCTCGGTCGAAATGACCGACCAGGGCGCGAGCAGTTCATACGCCGTCGGCGACGCGGTTCGCATCACGCCCAACACCATCGCCCCGCCTTCGCCGATGCTCCTGGACGAAGGCGACCCCGGCACCACGCAGACCGGCGCGGCCTGGGGCTGGTCGGCCGGCCCGGCATCGGTCGACGGCGATTATGCCTACACCCTCGTCGGCCAGGGCGACACGTTCTCGTGGGACTTCAGCAACCTGACCACCGGCCTCCACGAGGTCTACGTCAGCTATCCGTTCTACGGCTCCTCCTCGGCGGCCGCGCCTTATCGCGTGCTCGACGGCGGCAACGTGCTCGCCACCGTCCTCGTGAACCAGCAGGTGGCCGCCGGCGACATCCTCCACGGCGGCGTGTGGTGGAAAAGGCTCGGCGTCTTCAGCAGCCCGGCGGGCACGCTGTCCGTGGAGCTGTCCGACCTGGCGGCGAGCGGTTCGTATGTCTCGGCCGACGCCGCCTGGGTGCGGCCGGCCGTCAACGTCACGCTCACCGGTGCCCCCGCCGCCACCGAAGGCTCGACCTACACCCTCGACATTCAATCCTACGGCAGCGATTCGATTGTGATCGATTGGGGCGATGGCACCGCACCGACCACCATCGCCGGCACCGCCACGCAGGCGTCGCACATCTATGCTGACGGTTTCAACCAGTATTTGATCGAGGCGGAGGCCCGCGCCGCCGGCCTGGCGGTCGCGTTCGACAGCCGGCCGATCGACGTGCTCAATGCGGCGCCGTCGCTGTCGATCACGCAGTTGGCTCCGGCCCGTGAAGGCGCCCCGGTGTCGATCTCGCTCGCCGCGGCTGATCCTGGCGATGACCAGATCACCACCTGGCTGCTGGACTTCGGCGACGGGTCGCCGGCAACGATGTTCAGTCCGCAGCCGGGCGAGCCCTGGGTCGTCACCCACACCTATGCGGATGGTCCCGCCGACTTCGAGATCACCGCAGCAGCCACCGACGAAGACGGGACCTACTCGTGGGCCGGCGGCGGCGCCAGTCCCGGCACGCTTGACCCGGCGTTCGGCGGCGATGTCCGGGTGACGGCGGCCGTCGGGACCTACTCGTGGACCACGGCGATTGTCGTCCTCGAGGATGGCCGCTCGGTCGTCGCCGGGTCTGATGGCCTTAGCGGCAGCTACCTCGCCCGCCTCACGCCACAAGGCGTCCTCGACGACGGCTTTGGTTCGCAGGGCATTGCCTCGCTCGACCTGGGCCCCGGCAGTTGGGAATACATCACCGACATCGCGGTACATACCGACGGCGCCATCGTCGTCACCGGTTATGACGACGCGGGCAGCGTCCTCGTCGGCCGCGTGCTGCACAACGGCGCGCTCGATGTCGAGTTCGGCAGCGGCGGCGTGGCGGCCATCGATGCCGCCGCGGGGCCGGAGTACGGCGCACGGATATTCGCCCTTGCCGGCGGAGAGTTGATCATCGCCGGCACCAGCGCCGACGCCGCCGGCCAGTATGACTTCTCCGTCATCCGGCTGACGGCCGCCGGCACGCACGTCACCACCTGGGGCAATGACGGCATCGGCACCATCGACGGCTCGGCCGGGGCCTACGACAACGATTGGACGCTCGACGCCCTGCTCCAGCTAGACGGCAAGATCGTCCTCACCGGCTACGCCAGCGGCGCGGACGACACCTACGACGTCACGCTGGTCCGCTTCAATGCCGACGGCACGCCCGACGCCGGCTTCGGCAGCGCCGGCGTCGCGCGGCAGAGCTTTACAGCGGGCAGCTACGAGTATTCGACCGCAATCGGCCGGCAGAGCGATGGCGGGCTGCTCGTCGCCGGCTTTGACCCGAGCGGCGACCTCCAAATCGTTCGATTCACCACCGAAGGGAACCTCGATACCTCCTTCGGCGTCGCCGGCCGGCAGATCGTCGATACGCCGGGTTGGGCAAGCGCGGCCAGCATCAGAGTCGATGATGAGAACCGCATCCTCATCGCCGGCTCCGACGGCGGCGGCGATTTCTTCCTCACGCGCCTCCTGGCTGACGGCGGCGACGATCTCTCCTTCGGCGCGGCGGGCACCGGCCGCGTCCACACCGATTTCGGAAGCGGGAGCGACACGGTTGCCGACATCGCCCTCGGCGCTGACGGGTTGCTTTACGCAGCCGGATCATCCTTCGATGGCGCAAGTAATCAGACCGCCATCGCCCGTTATTTCGTCGGCGAGTCTGGCCTGCCGGTGCACGTGGAGAACGTTGCGCCGCGGGTCACCGTCACCGGCAACGAAAGCACCAGCGAAGGCCATCTCTACACGCTCACCGTGAACGATATCATCGATCCGGGGGACGACACCATCGCCAGCTACCGGGTCTATTGGGGCGACGCACCGCCCGGCGCCGCGGGCGAAGGCCTCTATCAAACTTACCCCGCCGCCGCCGGAAACTTCACGCACGTCTACGCCGATGGCCCCGCCGGCATGGTGATCCGCGTCGAGGCCATCGATGAGGATGGCGTCGCGCTCGCCGCCATCGAACTCGATGGAAGCAACCCGCCGCACCTGATCGACCATCAGGCGGCCCCGACCGGCCTCGACGACCCGCACTTCCACCGGCTCGCGTCCGTGGCCAACCACGTGATCACCGCCGGCAGCGACTGGAGCGACGCCACCGGCTACGACTTCGACCTGCGGCGGTTCCTCCCCGATGGCCGCCGCGACACCTCATGGAGCGGCGCGGCCGACTTCGGCGGCGATGAGTTCGCCAAGGCCGTGGCGGTCCACGACAACAAGCTCATCGTCGCCGGTTACCGCCGCGTCGGTGGGGAATACGACATCGTCGTGGCCCGCTTCGATGACGATGGTTCTCTCGATGAAACCTTCGGCACCGGCGGCAAGGTCGCGCTCGACCTCGGCGGCGACGAGTTCATTTACAGCCTCGCCGTCGACGCCGCCGGCCGCATCCTGCTCGCGGGTTCCACGAGCATCGTGGACAACGGCGTCGCGTCGCGCGACCTGCTGGTCGTTCGCCTGACTTCATCCGGTCAGTTGGACGAAACAGCCTTCGGCGTCGGCGGGGTTCGCACGATCGACGTCAACGGTGGGTATGACCTTGGTTACGACATCGTCCTCGACGGCTTCGGCGGCGCGGTCATCGTCGGGGCGTCATATGGCGACAACCAGTGGAGAGCCGTCGCCGCCCGCATCGATTCGGCGGGCAATCTCGATGCTTGCGGCTTCGGCGTCGGCGGCGTATGGGCTTCGAACCTCGGTCGCGCCGCCGGCGCGATCATCACCAGCGCGACCCTGGCCTCCGGCGGCCTGATCGTCCTCGCCGGCCACGAACCGGCCGGGCCCGCCGCCGACACCTCGATCATCCTCGCCCGCCTACATTCCAGCGGAAGCCTCGATACCTCTTTTGGAGCGGGCGGCATCGTGGCCGGCAACCCGGGCGACGCGGGCGATTCGCTATTCGATGTCGCCATCGATGTATGGGGACGGCCCATCGCCGTGGGCACATCCTGGAACAGCACGACGGATCAGTTCGATGTGCTCCTGCTGCGCATGACGCCGACCGGTCTGCCGGACGACTCGTTTGGGGGCAGCGCCGGCGTCGTCCGCGCCGATTGGTCGCCATCGAATGATCTCGGCTACGGCCTACTCCCCGCAGCGACCGGCTGGCTCATCGGCGCGGCCACGCCGCACGCCTCCGGCGCGCCATTGTCCATCGTCCCCTTCTCCTCCGGCGGCCTGATTCAGTCCGCTTACCTCACCGTCACCGACGTCGTGCCCACGCTCACCATCACCGGCTCCGCCCAAGTCGACGAAGCGGCGACGTACGACCTCGACGTCTCGGCAGGCCTCGACCCCTCCGACACCATCGACCGCTGGATCATCGACTGGGGGGATGGTTCAACCAGCTCCTATTCCTCATCAACGCCGGCACCCCAGCATGTTTATCAGGTCGACGACCCGACGCTCGGCAGTCAGACGTTTGTCATCACCGCTTCGGCCGAGAACGAGGACGGCGTCTTCATCGCCAACGCGCTTATCGTCGAAGTCGCCAACCTCGACCCGGCGCCGACCGCCCTGAGTGCCGCGCCGAAAACAGACGGCAGCGGATCAATCAGTCTCTCGTGGACCGCGGCGGCGCGCGCTAGCTTTTACAGCCTCTATCGCGCCGTGGAAGGGGGAAACGCTGTCCTGCTCACCACTTCCTCGGCGCGGTTTTACGTCGATCCGGCCACATCGCTCGGGCACGGCCAGTCCGTCTCCTACTTTGTCATTTCACACAACGCCAACGCGGACAGCGATCCGTCGAACTCGGCGCTGACGACGATCTGGCGGACGACGGCTGTTGTCGCCCCGACGCCGAACACCATCCCGGCGCCCCTGGGTCTCACCGCGGCGCTCAACGACATCGAGGTCGGCTCGACGATCGAACTCTCCTGGCAGCCTGTCGCCGGAGCCGGCAGCTACCTGGTTTACAGACGGCTCGACAGCGGCGCATTCGCGGACGCGCCGCTGGCCATCGTCGGCGCCGGCGGTGAACCGTTGACCTTTGTCGATACCGACCTGATCGCAAATCGAGGCCACTTCTATCAGGTGCGCGCCGTGATCGACGATGAACAGGGCCCACCGTCAAACAGCGCCGGCATCCCCCGATCGCCGGCCTGGCTCTCGACCGTGTTCCGCTTCCCGGACACCCTGACCGACCCCGAAGAATCGCAGGGAGGCCATATCACGTTGGGTTGGGAGCAAGTCCCCGATGCCGCCGGTTATCGCGTCTATCGGAGCACCACCCCCCACACGCTGGGCGCGGCGATGCCGGACGGCACCCAATTCGACACCTGGGCGCCCGGCGAGACCTTCTATTACCGCGTAACCGCCCTCGACGCCACGGCGTTCGCGCCGGCCGCCACCGGCGGCGAGGGGTTGCTCTCGATCCATTCCATCGTGCTCCGCAACGACGATCCCGCCACGCCGCAATTCAACCGGCGCGACGGGCTCGAGGACGATCAGTTTCAATTCACTTGGACGGCGGTTCCGCAAGCAACCGGCTACGACCTCAGCCGGTTCTCCAACCCGCACGTCCCGCACGTCTTCGCCGCCGGCATCATGGAAACGACCTACAGCGACAACATCGTCCCTGGAAATATCGGATTCCCGGGCACCGGCCGATACCTGGTAGAGACATCCACGCCGCGCGGCACGGCGACGGGCGGGATACAGGTCTGGGGCGGTCTGACGGCGCCGCCGTCCATCGCGGTGAGCTCGGTTTTCGAAGCGCAAGCTGATTCCACCGTGACCCTGAGCCTCTTTATCGGGCCCGTCGTGAATATTTATCGGCGCACCGGCGGCGGAGAATGGGCGATCATCGCCGAGCACGTCCAGATACCGCCCACCGGCCAGTGGGTTGATGATACCGTCGAGGCGACCCCCGGCGACGGCACCGTCTATGAATACCGCGCGACCCTGATTGTCGACGGGCTGGAAAGCCCGCCCACGCCGGCGGTCACCGCCCGCGTCGCGTCGTACAGCGTTGGATCGGTCACTCACTACAAAGCCGACTACTACGACTACACTGCCGGGGTAGGCCCCGAGCGCATCTATATCAGCGACATTTCCTGGGAGGGCGTCCCCGGGGCGACTTCGTATATTGTCACCAACCATGGCGCTCCGGTACACAATGTTCACTTTGATGGCGCGCGATACAGATTTGCCATCACCAGCAGTGTCGTTCCCGCGGTTACAATCACCGCGCTCCGCACCGTCGGCACCACCACGCTCCCCGGCACCCCAGTGGAACTCGATCCTTCCGAAGTTCCCGTCCTGACAACGCCGACCGGCGTCATCGTCGCCACACCGGTCTATGCCGTCGACGACCACGACCTCTCTGATTACGGCACGCTCAACGTGCCCACCAACGGCAACCTCAAGCTCGATTACGCGACATCGTATATTCAGATCGGGTATTTTGCCGACAACGTGTTCCACGTGATCCAACCGGGCACTGTCTACGACCCGATCGCCCACGGAGGGTCGCTGCACATCAAAGGCCTGTACTCGTCCGGCCAGCCTGTCACCATCACGATGCAGCGGTACGATCAGGCAACCGACACCTACGTCAACTATGACTCGACCACCGTTACCGTCAACATCCTCAATACTGAAAGCGACTTGCCTGACACCTCGTCGGTCAATGATGACGACGATGATGAGGATGGCATCCCCGATCGCTTCGACGGCTATGACGTCAACGGCACCTCAAACGGCGCTTACCAGAGCGCCGACGACGCCAACGAGGATGAAGACAATTTCGTGACGTTCACTTTCACGACCGACGCCATCCCGGCCGGAACAAAGTGGCGGATCAACTACGCCGGCCATCCCGCGTCCATCGACCCACGCAGCGCCGGATGGGCCCTGCCGTTGATTGCATCGCCCCCCGTTCCTCTCTATTCCCCGGGAATACCCGCCAGCCGCTTCGGAGGCGACGCCACGCTCCGGCTCTGGCGCCCCGTCGACAGCGCGACGACGCGTTCGATGGATGCGTACCTGGCTGGGGGCGACCTCCTCGCCCCGGGGCACTACGGCAACGCGCCCGACTGGTTCACCGCCGAGGACCTCGGGCTCACCGTTGGCCAACCGCTCACATTCCATGTCGAAGCGCTCGATTCCGGGCTCGGTTACGTCGAGCTGCTTGCCGACTTCCCAGGCGATGCCCCCAATGTCGGCTACCGCTCCATCGCCCGCCACGACATCAGCGTTTCGCCGGCAACACAAGTGCTGGTGATCAACAACGATGACAGTGACAACGATGGCATCGTCGATTTCGCGGACGGCTTCAATCGCGACGGCCTTCCCGATGCCGCTGTTCATTACGGCGATGACCGCAACGGCGCCGCCGGCCTGACCTGGTATGTTGCAATCCCCACTTCCATTGTGGCAAACCAGATCTCGTTCCAGTATGACATGGCCCATCCTGACAATGTTGCATCCGAGCCGGGCGGCGGCGGGCTCACGCCGGGGCAGGGTACCTTCCGGCTCTGGGGCTTCGGGCTCTCCAACACTTTCATCGCCCCCGGCGCCAAGCAGCCGCTCACCGCACACTCGGTTTCCTCGTTCACCCTCGAGGCGGTGAATACTACTTCCACGCCTCAAACGGTGACCGCGACCTTTTACGACGGCGACCAAGTGGTGTTTGTTCAGACCATCCCCATCCGCGCCATCGAGGCGGGTTTCGCCGCCGACGTTGATCAGGACGGTGACGCCGACCTCCTCGACGACCAGCTCGAGCACACCACCACCGACTACCGCGGCAACGCCGCCGAGCCCGTGCTGCGCTCCGGCCTGATCGTGCCCACGCCCGCTTACGACCTCGACGGCGACGGCCTCGACGATTACGCCGATGGCTACGATTTCGACGGCGTCCCCGACGATCCCGAGAACTCCAGCACCGACGGCGCCGTGAACATCGTCGACGCGCTTGGCAACCTTCAGTGGGCCCGGATCGACCTGAACATCCCTGAGACGATCGACCTGTCCGTCGCTCGCGTCCGCATCTTCTACCCCGAGGCCGCCGCGCGCCACCCGCTGGTGATCGGCGACGGCTCCACGCTCAACCCCTACATCATCATGTCCTGGACCAGCGACCCCGGGGATGTCCGCCTATGGAAGTTGAGCGAAGAGATCGATTCGTCGCCGCAGAGCCCGCTGATCATCCGGCGTCACAGCGGCACTTTCTACGATATCGACCCTGGCTTCCAACCCGCAAATCGGACGGCCTATCTGGTGCCGCCCACCACCGCGGCCTTCGCCGAGTTCGACGGAGCGGCCCTCGCGAAACTGGGCATCAACGCTGACGCGCGAAGCACGACGCTCTTCCTCGAAGGCTTGAGGCCCAGCTCCGCGCCAGGAAACAGTCAGCTCGAGCTCTGGATCGACCCGGACGGCACCGGGGGCCCGATGGATTTCCTCAAGATCGATGAACTGCGATATACCGTCGGTGGAGTTGCAACGCTTCACATCGACTCACTCATCCCCGCCGGCGGTCTCTCCTTATCCGACAGCGACGACCGCCGCCAGATTGTGCTGGTCAACGACCTCGACGTCAACGCCTACAACCCCCTGACCGGCGCGCGCCTCGGTAACGGGTACGCAGATTTCAACGATGGATATACAAACGGCCACGGCTCTGGCGACGCCGATCTTTCCGCCGCCTTCGTGCCGGTGACGTTCAAGCTCAACACTGCCCTGAACCTCGCCCAGGCGACCGTCGGTTTCAGATACACCGCCGCCGATCCTGGGCAAAACAGCACGCCCGAACCCGGCGCGCTGCGACTCTGGAAAGGCTGGACCGGCGACCCGATGCGCGACGCCGATTCAGTCACCACCGGCGGCGATTTCATTCCCGCCTATATAGACGGTGCTCCGGGCACCACATCCTTTTTCACCGCACAACTCGCACCGAACAACCAGCCTGCGTACGAAGTCACTTTATATTTAGAGGCCGTGCGCGCCAGCAGCGCCCCGTGGGATCAAGTCATCACCCTCATGGTCGACCCCGACGGCCCCGGCCATCCCCGCGAGCCCTTCGCCGCCGACGCCGTCGCCATCACCGCCGTCTCCGCCCGTAGCGACAATGCTTTTTCCTCCGCGGGCGGCGTGAACCTCGCCGACGGGTCCGTCCTCCTCGCCGAGACCGACCTCGCCCTCTCCGCCGGCGGCACTGCTTTCGACATCGGCCGTGTCTATTCCAATCAGTTGATCCACGCCTTCGGCGGCCATGAAGTCGGCAACGGCTGGTCCCTCGACCTCCCCTACCTCCTCAACGCCGGCAACGCACTGCTCCTCATTCACGGCGCCACCGTCCGCACCTTCGACGTGGTCGCCATCGATAACCCCGCCACCGGCGTGAGCGAGCGGCGCTACGCGGGACGCTTCGGCGACCTCGCCCGCGTCGACCACGCCGGCGGCATCCGCATCGTGGAGTCCGACGGCGCCGCCTGGTCCTTCCACGCTTTCACTTCGTCCAATCAGCCGAGAGCAACATTCGATCAATACACCGACGCCCGCGGACAGATCGTCGACGCTCATTACGATGCTACGGGCCGGCTCAACAGTATTACCCGGGCGAACGCCGTTTCCGAAGGCCCCACCATCCGGGAGGAACTGGACTTCACCTACACCAGCCCCGGCCCCGGATTGATTCAGCAGATCGAGCACGTGCGCACCTTCTTCCCGCCCGGCGCCCTCCCCCAAGAAACAATCCTCTCGCTCGTGCAATATGACCACGCCGGCCAGCCTGTCAGCGGCCAGTACGCCGCGGCCGGAGACCTTAAATCCGTCAGCACCTACCTCGGAGATAGCGCCGTCGAATCGCGCCGCCAAGGCACCACGCTCTACCGGTACGAAGCGATTGACGCGCCGCTGGGGATCACACCCGGCCCCTCGATGCCGCCTTACAACCTCCCCATCCCCAGCCGGCCAACACTCGTCGTCGACGCCCTCGGCTACGAACGCGCCATCGGCAGCGGCCTGCCCGACCCCAATAGCGAAGACACCCCGGCCCTTGCCCGCTTCGCCAGCTACGCCTTCGATTATGACCTCGCCGGCCGGGTCGAGCACCAGCACGTCCTCGGCGCCGGCCCCGACGCCAGCGGTTCCCCCACGCAGGACACGCACGGGAAGTTCACTTTCGACTACATACCCCTGACCCCCGGCATCGGCAACAACTCGGCGTCCATGCGCACCATCGAAACCGCACCCGGCAATCTCGTCACCCATACCTACACCAACTCCGCCGGCCAGACCCTCCTCACCGATTTCCAGGGATCGTCAAGCAACCGCGGGACCGTCTCTTATCAACCTCCTCGACAGTGAGGGCCGCGTCATCGCCGTCGCGTCCTCCGCCGCCGTCGGCAATTACAACAGCGGCTCCTCGCTCCCGCCCTTCCACGACGCCGTCCACGATAATGCCGGCCTCGTCACCCACTATATATACGCTCAGGCCACCACCGCACAGCCCATCAACGGCAGCTTCGACGGCGTCACCGGCGATGTCCTCGGCCACCTCAAGCAGATATCCATCCAGCGCGGCGATGCCACCGGAAGCCCACTCATCCCGCAGACAACATTCACCTACCACCTTCACCCCTTGAGCATCAACAACCCCGACGGACCCCGCGTGACGCTCCCGGCGACAACCACCGTCTATCGCAACGACGACGGTACTTCCGGGGGCGGCGCCATCACCTGATCTTTCCCCACATCCTACGTCTTGATCGCCAGCTCATACCCGCGTACCAGGATCATGAGCGTCTGCCAGCCGCGCCAGAGGGTGAGCCAGCCGG